>WLWG01001512.1_pt1 | contig 20696 bp, 18 predicted proteins | sample 6712871 | NCBI WGS metagenome assembly WLWG01 (sample SAMN12718693, study PRJNA515312) | sponge metagenome | isolation source: marine sponge | host: Mycale hentscheli | place: New Zealand: South Island, Marlborough, Capsize Point | collected 2003-05-01
GAACTCGATGAAGTCTTCATCGTGCTGAGTGTCGGCGCAGGGCTGATCGCAACTCTGGGTTTACTCGCCGACAGCCCTGCCGTCGTGATCGGCGCGATGGTGGTCGCTCCATGGATCATGCCGCTCAGAGCCGCCGCCTTTGCCGTGCTCTTTGGCAACATCCCCCTGCTAACTCGCGCGTTACGGACGTTATTGGTGGGAGTCTGCGCCACCACCGTCCTTTCAATTGTGCTTGGGAAGCTGGCCGGATTGCCTCAATTCGGCTCGGAGGTAGCCGCGCGGACTGTGCCGAACCTTCTTGACCTAGGGATCGCACTTGTGGCCGGTGGACTGGCCACTTACGCCAAGCTTCGCAGTGATGCTGTGAGCTCACTGGCAGGAACGGCGATTGCCGTTGCGCTTGTACCGCCGGTCTGCGTGATGGGGCTCCTGCTCTCCAATGGGTACTGGGAGGATGCCTTTGGAGCGGGTCTCCTATTTGTCACCAACCTTCTTGGAATTTTGACGGGGGGATTGGTCCTCATGGCCTGCACAGATTCCTACTTTCGCCACGAACTCAAGCGAAGCCATTTAGGAGCCGCAAGCTTTGCACTCACCGGTTTATTGCTGATTCCCCTAGGAACCAGTTTTATCAATCTCCTTGACCAGGCAAAACAAAAAAGTACACGCGAATCAGTGGAAAAGACCATTGAACAATTTCTGACGAGCCAGACTTTGACCTTTGGAGATAAAAAAGAAGTTGACGTCGAGAGAGTTGATATCGACTGGGCTCAAAACCCACCGGTCGTCCGAGTAATCGTGCGTGTCGCAGACCCTGAACGTCCCACATTTAAACAAGTTTCAGCCGTTCAAGAAGAGATCAACAAACGACAAGGGCTGCGATTTCGACTTGTCGTTCAACGCACAGCTGTTGACATCGTCGGCCCCAAAGAACAGCCCAATATTCAAAGCCCAATCTCCAAACAACTGATCGATTCAAAGATTCAGCCAATTGATGAAACAAAACCTGTCAAAGACAGGAGGCCCTTCCGAGAAGTCCCCCAAATCGAGCAATTGCCTTTTCTTGACAACATGCAATCCTTTGAGAAGGGAAAGGAGAACGAGAAGAAAAAAAGCAAGGACAACAACCTCAACTCAACCTCTCAGCTTGAAGAAATCAAGGCTCCAGAGCTGCCTCTTGACAGTCAAGCTGCTGATAAAAACTTAGATTAATTTCGGCTGTCTCAATTTATAAAACCCTCCTGAGATTGAAGGCGAGCAGCTGCAAGGAATTCTTCAACAGATTCAAACGGAACAGGCTGCTCTCGCCCAGTTTCTACATCGCGGTAGAGATCAGCCACACTCCATGCGGCACTGCGCTGATCTGCCTGGAACCGTGGGATTAAATGCAAGTGGAGATGGCGCGCTCCCTCCCCGAAGGCAATGGCATAAACCCTGTCGCAGCCAGTCACCGTCTTAACAAGTTTGGACGCTTGCTGAACAACGCTTCCCCATTCATCCGCTTCATCGTCCAGAAAGTCGATCGCTCCAGCGAGATGGCGACGCGCATCGAGCAAACACCAACCAAGCAGCGGGGAAGGATGCGGATGATGACGCAGCAACCAACGGCGATTGCGCCAAATCTCGAGGTCGCGAAGACGTTCCACACTGGCGTGAAGCGCACAAATCGCACAGCGCTCTGAACGATCCACCGAATCATCAGAGGACGATGTGCCGGAATGGATTGCCATCACTTAAGGATTGAGATCGCTCCATGATCCTGATGGAAGGACGGTTTATGCCATAAACCCCAGGCACAAAAAAGCCCCCTCTTTGAGAGGGGGCTTTCTAGTTCAGTTGATCTGAACTTTTAAGGGGTTCCAGATCAACCGATTGCAGGTGCTTGGAGAGCCACAGGTGTGGACTCAGCAGCTGCCAGGTCGAGGGGGAAGTTATGAGCGTTGCGCTCGTGCATCACTTCCATGCCGAGACCGGCACGGTTCAACACGTCGGCCCAGGTGTTCAGGACGCGGCCCTGACCATCAAGGATGGACTGGTTGAAGTTGAAGCCGTTCAGGTTGAAGGCCATGGTTGACACGCCAAGGGCGGTGAACCAGATGCCGACAACAGGCCAGGCAGCAAGGAAGAAGTGAAGGCTACGGCTGTTGTTGAAGGAGGCGTATTGGAAGATCAAGCGACCGAAGTAGCCGTGAGCTGCAACGATGTTGTAGGTCTCTTCTTCTTGGCCGAACTTGTAGCCGTAGTTCTGGGACTCGGTCTCGGTTGTTTCACGAACCAAGGAAGAGGTCACCAGTGAGCCGTGCATGGCGGAGAACAGTGAACCACCGAAAACACCAGCCACACCAAGCATGTGGAAGGGGTGCATCAGGATGTTGTGCTCAGCCTGGAACACCAACATGAAGTTGAAGGTTCCAGAGATGCCCAGGGGCATGCCATCAGAGAACGAACCCTGACCGAAGGGGTAGACCAGGAAAACGGCCATGGCTGCAGACAGCGGAGCGCTGTAGGCAACACAGATCCAAGGGCGCATGCCCAAGCGGTAGGAAAGTTCCCACTGACGTCCCATGTAGGCGGAGATGCCGATCAGGAAGTGGAAAACAACCAGCTGGTAGGTGCCGCCGTTGTAGAGCCACTCGTCGAGTGAGGCAGCATCCCAGATGGGATAGAAGTGCAAGCCAATGGCGTTGCTGGAAGGAACAACAGCACCAGAAATGATGTTATTGCCATAAAGCAAGGAGCCAGCGACAGGCTCGCGGATGCCGTCGATATCAACCGGAGGTGCGGCGATGAAAGCGACGATGAAGCAAGTGGTAGCGGCAAGCAGACAAGGGATCATCAGCACACCAAACCAACCGACATAAATGCGGTTGTTGGTGTCTGTGACCCACTGACAAAAGTTTTGCCAGCTGCTTAAGCGACCGCTGCGAACGGCAGTTGCCATGAGAAAAGAATAAGAACGGGATCGATCAAATAATCCTCAAAAAAGGATCCATGATCAAAGTCAAGATGATGAAAAGGCCTCCACAGTTCAAGCAAACCAAACGGATCTCATCATCTCGACAACATTTTTCATGACAACTTCATGAACCATTCATGAAGTTGTGTCATGCACTGGCAACCGTCTGCGTCTTCAGCCATTCCTTTGCCTGATCAGCAAAACCAGGGAGATCCAAGCGTTCCCGCTCAGCCGCCTTGGCCACCAACAACGGGGCCTGACGTTTGAGCTCTTCCAGATCAGGCTGGGCAACTCCGGCATTCAGGGCCATCCAATCAGCCATGGATACCCCAACAACCCTTGTGAGATAGGCAGCGCTGAGGCCTTGAAGCAGCCCCGCCGCCAACCAGGTACCACCGTCCAATTTGGCCATGCCAAGCAGCGCTTGACCGCTCCACTCCACAACCCCTTGCCCAAGAGCGGCGGTCCCCAATTGGCGCGCCACGACCTGCAACACCTCAGAGCTCCAGGAGCAACCCCAAATTTGAGCCATTTCCTTCACCATCAAGCCGTTCACCACAGCCACACCAAGAAGATCAACGCTTGGGACAGGGGAGGCAATCACAACACCAGCCACAATCCACTGACTCCTTTGAAGCAGGGAGCGGAATCGCGCACGCCGCAACTGTTCCAGCTCTGCTTGCCAACGGCGATGAAGAGAGGTCAACAACCGTTGCTTGGTGATCTCGCGGCTCCGAGCCGGCTGAGCGAAATGACGTCGAACTGGAGACAAACCCCGCCGTAAATCAGCGGACTCTCCACTCCAGAACAACAGTCGATCGCACCATGGCTTGGGTAACTGACAGGACAAGGCTTCCTGTCGTGCTTCACGCGAGTCCTGAACAGAATCCTGGATAAGCAACCAAGCCGGGCGATCGGTGGGCAACTGTTCCAAGCGCAGAAGATCAGCTGCTCGGAGGGGCATCGGAAGTCCGTACAAAATCACATCGAGCGGCTCAAGCTCCTGAGGCCAGCTCCAAGCGTCGGCAACCACCGGTAAAGGCTTGGCAATGCATAGGTCAAGAGGATTGGCCCCTTGCAAAGCAGCTTGGAGCTCTGGAGTGCTCGGGTGGGTGGCTCCCTCACTGATCACCACTCCCACACTCAGGGGAGCCTGCTGAGCTTTCAAGCCATCAAGCTCCTGTTCTCGAGGTGATCGCAGACCTTCAAGACCCAGCGACAACTCAAGCTCGCTGAACTGCGCGAGCACCAACTCACAACGACGGATCCAGCCAGGGATGGAAGAAGGCTCTGAAAAAGAGGCGGGTTTGGAAGGACGGGTCAGCCACCAGGCGCCTGCACCAAGCACCAAAAATCCCGCGCCACCTCCAGGAAGATGCACTATGTCGCTCAATAACCAGCTACCAAAGGCCAAGGTCCCTCCAGCCAGAGCAAGTTTCCCTGCGATGGATGGAATCAGCTTGATGGTGCTGATTGATGGAACCGGCATCAGCACAGCAAATCCATAACTTGAGCTTTCCTAGCTCACCTTTCTAGTCAGGACCAGCACTTGCGCACCTATGACAACTGGCAGCCCCGACTCCGTCCCTTCCAGCGAGATCTCTGAGCTGGGAATTCATATGGTTGGGGGGTCTATAGCTGACATCGATGGCCCGCGATCGTCGTCATGAGGTCAAACGGGTCTTAATGGTGGCCCTCACCATCAACGTGACCATGACGTTGCTCAAGATGGTGGTGGGTCTAGCGAGCGGATCACTCGCTGTCATCGCAGACGCGATGCACAGCGCGACCGACGCCCTTTCAAGTTTGACCGGACTGATCACAAATGGGCTCTCGGATCCGAAACCGGATCGGGATCATCCCTATGGCCATCACAAATACGAAGGAATTGGAGCTCTGGCGGTGGCCGGTTTCATCTTCTTCACGGCGATCGAAATTCTGATCACGTCCGGCGAACGTCTCACGGAGGGGTTGCCCGAACTGCGGATCAATGCAACGGAGCTGTTGCTGCTCCTGCTCGTACTCGTCTTCAACCTTCTGCTCGCAAGCTACGAGCGACGTCAGGGACGCCGATTAAACAGTCAATTGCTCTTAGCCGATGCCCACCACACCACGAGTGACATCTGGACCACTGTGATTGTGCTCGTGGGACTCACAGGAGCCTGGCTGCTCAAGATCAGCTGGCTCGACGTCGCCCTTGCCATGCCGCTTGCCGTGCTTCTGATCCGTGTCTGCTGGCAAGTTTTACGCGACAACCTCCCCTGGCTTGTGGATCACATAGCCATTGCACCCGAAGCCATCAACGAGCAGGCGTTGGGTGTCCCTGGAGTCCTGAATTGCCATGACATCGCCAGCAGAGGAATCCTGGGACAACAGGTTTTTATTGACATGCACATGGTGGTGGATGTCGATGACCTGATTGCGGCGCATCAAATCACGGAACGGGTCGAAGAGCGCCTGGAATCCCACTTCGGACCCGTTCGCTGCACCATTCATCTCGAACCTCGGGACTACGCCGAGCAAGTGATCACCTTTCGTGGAACCCACGGATAAGCAAGGAGATCAAGAAAGGAGGCCTCTAGAAGTTCGATGATGCGTCACACTTGCGCCTGATTCCAGGCCTCGGGCCATGACTGATTCCAACCGCGATTCCCGTCAACAGGGCAGACAAGGTGAGGGCGGCGGGGGCTCCCGTGGCGGCCGCAATTCCGGCAGCCGAGAAGGGGGCGGATTCCGTATTCGACTCAGTGACAACGAAATGCGTGCGGTGAGAGCCCTACAAGAGGCTTTCAATCTGCGTTCAACCGTTGCTGTGCTGGGGTTTGCGGTTCGCACTCTTGCTCAAATGCTGGAGGACGGACAACTCACGGAGCTGGTCGCTCAGCAGAAAGCCCAGGGCGGCGGACGGCGATCCGATGATGGACGCGGAGAAGGCAATCGAGGGGAACGGAATCGGACACCACGTCCTGATCCTTTTGCACGACCAGCAAAACCCCAACCGCCTGCACCTGAGCCAGAGGCTGCTTCGGAGCCAGAAGCTGCAGCAGAACCAGAGACTGCTCCTGAAGAAGACGCGTCTTCAGACGCCAGCGCGAGTGATGCGACTGACACACAAGCGACTGACGACAACCCTGAGACAGGAGCCTGATCGATGGGGCGGCCGAGGGTTCTCTCCGGCGTTCAACCAACAGGGGCTCTTCATTTGGGCAACTGGTTGGGCGCCATTCGCAATTGGGTGGATTTGCAGCACGACAACGACACATTCTTTTGTGTCGTGGATCTGCATGCCGTCACCGTTCCGCACCAACCGGATCGCTTAGCGGAGGACACCCTCAGCACTGCAGCCCTCTACCTGGCCTGCGGTCTTGATCCTGCTCAATCCACCGTCTTTGTCCAAAGCCATGTCAAAGCTCACAGCGAGCTGTGCTGGCTTCTGAACTGCGTCACGCCCCTCAACTGGCTTGAGCGCATGATTCAGTTCAAGGAAAAGGCCGTGAAGCAAGGCGACAACGTGTCGGTAGGCCTTCTTGACTACCCAGTGCTGATGGCCGCCGACATCCTTCTGTATGACGCAGACCTTGTGCCTGTTGGCGAAGATCAGAAACAACATTTGGAATTGGCGCGCGACATCGCCCAACAACGCATCAACGCGCGCTTCGGCTCAGAGGATCAACCGCTACTGCAGGTGCCCAAGCCCTTGATCATGCGCGAAGGGGCGAGGGTGATGAGCCTCACGGATGGCCGCAACAAGATGAGCAAAAGCGATCCAAACGACAACAGTCGGATCACCCTGCTTGATCCACCTGCCCTGATCACCAAAAAAATCAAACGTGCCAAAACGGACCCTCAAATGGGTCTTGAATTCAGCAACCCTGATCGACCGGAAACCGACAACCTCCTAGGCCTCTACGCGCTGCTGAGTGGCAAAGGCCGGACAGCCGCGGCCGCGGAATGTGCAGAGATGGGCTGGGGCACGTTCAAGCCCCTCCTGGCAGAGGCCGCCGTGAGTGCTCTTGAGCCGATCCAAAGCCGATACAACGAACTGATGGAAGATCGCGCCGAGCTGGAGAACGTGCTGAAACAAGGCCGTGACCGGGCTGAAGGCGTGGCCACAGCCACCGTGGATCGCGTACGCAAAGCCATGGGCTTCCTGGCGACTTAATGATTGAAGGGGCCTTTGAAAAGATTATCTAATGTTTAAAGCTTGCTGAGAAGTCTTGACGCCAAACCCGAGAAATGCCAGCAATAACCAGCCAAACCAGCGTGTCTCGCGAGTCTCAAGCAGGGATTAATTAAGTGTTTCTGCTCATGCACAACCAGCACTCACTCGTCAAGACCGGTACCAAGCGCCTCGCCAAAGGCTTCCCATCCTGACGAAGGTGGCGGTTCCATTACGGAACATCACCTTTTGCTGAGCTCCTTCAAAAAGCTGCCTCTTGCCGTCTTACCTGCTGTCCGCCAAGCGAGCGGTGTTGGTGTTCTCAGCGTGGGGTTGCTACTGGGTCTCGGACACAGCCTTCATGCGGAACGCTCCAGCGAAAGGGTTGAACAAGCAGAAGAAGTGGCATCAGCACTTCAACAGGACGTCAAGACGGATCACAAAGCCACTCCTTATTCGATCACTCCGGAACGACGCGCCCTGCTCAACACCATTCGCTATGCGGAAGGGACCTGGAAGGACGGCAAAGACCTTGGCTATCGCACCCTCTATGGAGGCGGCCAGTTTGAGGATCTCTCCAAACATCCAGAGAAGGTGGTCGTGAAGCGTTACGTCAGCGCCGCAGCAGGGGCCTATCAGTTTTTGCCAACCACCTGGCAAGAGGTTTCAGGTCGTTTGAAATTGCCTAGTTTTTCTCCAGAACACCAAGACCAAGCGGCTCTTCATCTGGTCAAGAGACGCGGAGCCCTCAACGAGGTGGACCAGAAAGGCTTAACAGCTGAAGCCATGAATAGCCTCGCTCCTGAATGGGCTTCCTTTCCCACCCATTCGGGACGCAGTGCCTACGGTCAGCCCGTCAAAACCCACGCTGAGCTAGCAAGTTTCTATTCAAAAAATCTGCAGAAGCTTCGTCAAGGCGCCTAGAGCGAGTTCTTCGCCTTCGCCTCCGAAACCCGGGCTGCGAGACCCCAAACCTCGATCACGAGCTGATGCCAAGGAGTCATCGACTCCATCGAGATGGCCATCGCCGCCGGAGTGGCATTCACAAGGGCTCTGGTGGCCGTAATGGCCCGAAGCCCTTCATCAATGCGCACCCCCATCGCTTCGCGTTCGTCCGGAGTCATCACAGAATCCGGGCATGACGCTAGAAGCTCCTGGCCACGCTTGAACCAGTGGTTGAAGTCGTTGAGCAAAGAGTCCAACAAGGATTCGAGCAGAGCATCCGCGTCCTGATTCATTGCTTGTTCAACGCACCCCCATAGGATGGCGGGCCCTGAACAGGAAACGGTGAGCAGCGTCGCAGCAACCACTCCAGCCCCTACCGCGCCTGTGGTTCTGCCCAAGACCAGCGACAGCGAGAACCTGCTGAAGATTCGCCACTCGATGAGCCACGTGATGGCCATGGCGGTTCAGAAGCTGTTTCCCCAAGCCCAAGTGACCATTGGTCCCTGGACTGAAACAGGCTTTTATTACGACTTCGATAATCCAGAACCCTTCACGGAAGCCGATCTCAAGGCGATCAAGAAGGAGATGGGGAAAATCATCGGCCGCAAGCTTCCGTTAGAGCGCATTGAAGTCAGTCGCGATGAGGCAGAACGTCGCATCAAGGCCCAAAACGAACCCTACAAACTGGAAATTCTCGAGCGCCTGGTCGAGCCAATCACCCTCTACACCCTGGGAGAACAGTGGTGGGATCTCTGTGCTGGCCCGCATGTGGCCAACACGAGCGAACTGAATCCAAAAGCCTTTGAGCTCGAAAGTGTGGCCGGTGCTTACTGGCGTGGTGACGAAACCAAGGCTCAGCTCCAACGTATTTACGGCACTGCATGGGAAACCGCCGAGCAACTGTCTGAGCACAGACGCCGCAAAGAAGAGGCACTCCGTCGGGATCACCGCCGCCTCGGCAAAGATCTCGATCTGTTCTCCATCGAAGACGAAGCGGGAGCCGGACTTGTGTTCTGGCATCCCCGGGGCGCACGCATGCGTCTGCTGATTGAAGACTTCTGGAAGCAAGCGCATTTCGAAGGGGATTACGAACTGCTGTACACGCCCCACGTCGCGGACATCAGCCTCTGGAAGACCTCAGGTCACCTCGACTTCTATGCGGAAAGCATGTTTGGCCCCATGGAGGTGGATGAGAGGCAGTACCAGCTCAAACCGATGAACTGTCCGTTCCACGTTTTGACCTACGCCAGCAAACTGCGCAGCTACCGGGAACTCCCGATCCGATGGGCGGAACTCGGAACTGTTTACCGCTATGAGCGACCTGGGGTGATGCATGGGCTCATGCGAGTGCGTGGCTTCACGCAAGACGATGCACACGTTTTCTGCCTACCAGAACAGATCAGTGATGAGATTTTGCGAATCCTCAATCTCACAGAAAGAATTCTGTCGACATTCGATTTCAGCAACTACGAGATCAACCTTTCCACCAAACCAGACAAAGCCATTGGCGATGACGCTGTCTGGGAACTCGCCACCAAAGGCCTGATCGAAGCTCTTGAGCGCAAGGGCTGGGACTACAAAATTGATGAGGGTGGCGGAGCCTTTTACGGACCCAAAATCGACCTGAAAATTGAGGATGCGATTGGGCGGATGTGGCAGTGCTCCACCATCCAGCTCGATTTCAACCTGCCTGAGCGTTTCGCCCTTGACTACATCGCTGCTGATGGCAGCAAGCAGCGCCCGATCATGATCCACCGGGCCATCTTCGGGTCACTGGAACGGTTTTTCGGAATCATGACCGAAAACTATGCGGGAGATTTCCCGTTTTGGCTCGCTCCAGAACAGATCCGGCTGCTTCCCGTCACTGATGAAGTTCTGGGTTACGCGGAAGAACTACAAACCGAGCTCAAAGCAGCTGGAATTCGCGCCAGTATTGACCGCAGTGGAGACCGCCTCGGGAAGCTGATCCGTACGGGTGAGCAGATGAAAATCCCAGTGCTCGCTGTGATTGGAGCCAAAGAAGCTGAACAGGGCGCTGCCAGCCTGCGCAGCCGCCGCGATGGAGACCTGGGTGTGATCACCAAGGAGCGTTTGATCTCAACAGCACAATCGGCAAACCAAGAACGGCAGGCATCGCTCTCTTTTGCCGGCAGTGGGAGCATCGGGGAATGAGCGATCCAGCCATCACGGCTCTGGCCGACCTCAATCGATTGCGCACGGCCCCTGCGCTCAGTGCGCGCGAGCGCAAGGATCTCAAAAGCGAACTCATCGCTGCGATGCAGCCTTTCGCCTGGTTCACGGTCGGCGTCATGGCCTCCTCGTCCACGGAAGCCATGCGCTGTCTTCGCGACCTTGAACTGGCGATGGGATGGCCTGCCATGCGGCTCGAAGACGAGACGGGCATTGACAGCGGCGTTTTTCTCAAAGCCAACCAATCCACCGGTTTCATTCGCATCCGAGAGGAGGCGGGACTGGGAGAAGGCGTCTTGATCAGCGGACATCAAAGCGAGTTGGCACAAGTTGGCTCACAGTCAGGTCCGACCTGGGGGCCGCTTCCTCTGGACCTTTTTCGAGACTGAGAGCTCCAGACACGCATCAAGACTTGTCGATTTCGAGCACAGCCATCAGCCTTGGGCTGAGATGCGCCGACAGATCCAATGCAGGCAACCACCTACCTGGCCGGGGATCTCGGTGGCACCAAAACGCTCTTAGCGATCTACAGCGATCAAAACGGCAAGCTGAAACAAGAGCATGTCCAGCGTTACGTGTCGGCGGAGTGGACGTCTCTCGACTCGATGCTCAAGCACTTCCTGCAAACGCGCCCAGACACCAACGGCACGCCTCAAACCAGTTGCTTTGCCGTCGCAGGTCCGGTTAAAAACCGTGCCGCTGAACTCACCAATTTGGGATGGAGCATCAGCCAGGAGTCGTTGCAACAATCGGCGGGCTTGGAGCGCGTTGAGCTCGTCAACGATTTCGCCGTTCTGATCTACGGCCTTCCGCATTTCAGCGACAGTCAGCAGATCACGCTTCAAGCCGGATCAGGATTGGATTCCGAAGGCAGCCAAGCCGAGCAAGGTCCCGTCGCCATTCTTGGAGCGGGAACTGGATTGGGGATGGCTCGGGGACTTCCGAGCAAGACAGGCTTGATTGCGTTACCCAGCGAGGGGGGGCACAGAGAGTTCGCTCCCCGTTGCAACGATGAATGGGCCCTTGTGCAATGGCTCAAGCGCGATCTCTCCCTCGAGCGAATCTCCGTGGAGAGAGTTGTCAGCGGAACCGGTTTGGGCCATGTCATGAACTGGATGCTCCAACAGGCGGAGAACGCAACGCACCCGCTTCAAGAGAAAGCCAAGGCATGGAGATACAACACACCAGACCAACCCGGCTATCACGATCTCCCCGCTTCCACATGCCAATACGCCCAAGCCGGCGACCGCATCGCGAACGCGGCGATGACGCTATGGCTCAGTGCCTACGGAGCAGCGGCCGGGGACCTGGCGCTCCAAGAATTGTGCACGGGTGGACTCTGGATCGGTGGGGGCACAGCCGAAAAAAACCAAGATGGTTTGAAGTCCATGCATTTCTTAAATGCCCTTCGCCAGAAAGGGCGGTTTCAGCCGTTTTTGGAAGGTTTAACGGTGCGAGCTGTCATCGATCCGGGAGCTGGTCTGTTTAGTGCTGCTTGCAGAGCACGAGAACTGGCTGAGTCGAGTGGGACACTGACCTGAGTGGAAACGCAGGGATGGCGCAGCCGCGTATCGGCCAAACAGTGGTGGTGGACGTTCCCGCTACCACCGCCAACATTGGTCCAGGATTCGACTGTCTAGGCGCTGCTCTGGATCTCAACAACCGTTTCACCATGCGTCGCATTGATGGCGATGGAGAGCGATTTGAACTGATCATCGAGGGACAGGAGGGGTCTCATCTGCGGGGAGGACCAGACAACCTCGTGTATCGAGCCGCTCAGCGGGTCTGGAAAGCAGCCGGCCAGGAGCCCATCGCCATTGAGGCTCGCGTGCGTTTAGCCGTTCCTCCAGCCAGGGGGCTAGGCAGCAGCGCCACAGCCATCGTGGCGGGACTCGTGGGTGCCAATGCCTTGGTTGGAGAACCTCTCAGTCGAGAAAAACTGCTGGAGCTCGCCATTGATATCGAAGGACACCCCGACAACGTTGTGCCTTCGCTGCTGGGAGGACTATGCATGACAGCCAAGGCTGCATCTCAACGCTGGCGCGTGGTGCGTTGCGAATGGATGCACAGCATCAAGGCAGTCGTTGCGATCCCCGCCATTCGTCTCAGCACCAGCGAAGCGAGACGGGCCATGCCCAAATCGGTTCCCATCGGGGATGCAGTCGTCAACCTTGGCGCCCTCACCCTGCTGCTGCAGGGTCTAAGGACCGGAAACGGCGATTTGATCTCAGACGGAATGCATGATCGGTTGCATGAGCCCTATCGCTGGAGGCTCATCAAAGGCGGGCAGGAAGTGAAAGAAGCTGCGCTAGCGGCTGGAGCCTGGGGATGTGCCATCAGCGGCGCTGGGCCGAGCATCTTGGCGCTGTGCGCAGAAGAGAGAGGGCCTGCCGTCAGTCATGCCATGGTGAAGGCTTGGGAAGCGGCGGGCGTCGCTAGTCGCGCTCCACTGCTTAACCTTCAGACGGCTGGGAGCCACTGGCAACCCAAAGACGCTGGGTAAAATTACTCAGCACAGCCCCTGGGGCTGATAAGTTCAATCACAATCTTGCGAATGCCATGGACGCCAATTTGCCGCTGACGGCTGCGTCCCAGGCAGCGTTCCCCTGGCTCTCACTCATCGTTTTGCTTCCTGCAGCGATGGCTCTCTTGATGCCATTGCTTCCAGGAGACGACGCGCAGCAATCTCCTTTGCCGCGAAATCTGGCCATCGGCGTCCTCCTCGTCGATCTCGTCCTGATGCTGGTGGTCTTCAGCCGGCATTTCGACCCCAGCGATAGCAGTCTCCAGCTCGTGGAACGTGTGAGCTGGGTTCCATCGATCGGTTTGGAATGGTCCCTCGGAGCCGATGGACTTTCAGCGCCACTTGTGGTGCTCAGCGGACTCGTCACGCTTTTATCCGTAGCCGCCAGCTGGAACGTTCAACACAAGACCAAGTTGTACTTCGGTCTTTTGCTGGTCCAGGCCTCAGCCCAAGGACTGGTCTTCCTCTCGCAGGATTTCCTGCTGTTCTTCCTCGCTTGGGAGCTGGAGCTCGTCCCTGTGTATCTCCTGATTGCGATCTGGGGCGGAAGCAATCGTCAATATGCAGCCACAAAATTCATCCTCTACACCGCTGTCGCATCCCTGCTGATCCTGATAAGCGGTCTTGCCCTAGCTCTCTCCGGAGACACGTTCACGCTCAACCTGAGTGAACTTGCTGCGCGTTCTCCTGGTGGAACGTTCGGATTGCTCTGTTACCTCGGATTCTTGATTGGCTTTGGGGTGAAGTTACCGATGTTTCCGCTTCACACCTGGCTCCCCGACGCCCACGGAGAAGCCAATGCTCCGGTATCGATGTTGCTCGCTGGTGTGTTGTTGAAAATGGGCGGATATGCCCTGTTGCGCTTCAACGTTCAAATGCTTCCGGAAGCGCATCTTGTTCTGGCGCCAGCACTCATCGTTCTCGGCATCGTCAACATCATTTATGGAGCGTTGAACGCCTTCGCTCAAGACAATGTCAAACGGCGCATCGCTTGCAGCTCCGTCAGCCATATGGGATTTGTGCTGCTTGGAATCGGAGCCGTGGATGCCCTCGGTCTGAGTGGTGCCATGCTCCAAATGATCAGTCACGGACTGATTGCCGCGGCCATGTTCTTCGTGACTGGCTGTTTTTACGAACGCACCAAAACCCTGTCCATCCCCAACATGGGCGGACTTGCCAAGGTGCTGCCAATCACCTTTGCCTTTTTTCTCGCCAGCTCCCTGGCGTCCCTTGCCCTTCCAGGCATGAGTGGATTCATCAGTGAAATCACCATCTTCTTGGGCGTCACCAATCAGGAAAATTTCACCACCTTGTTCCGCGTCACCACCGTGGCCATTGCCGCGATTGGTCTGGTACTCACCCCGATGTATCTGCTCTCCATGTGCAGGCGCGTGTTCTTCGGGCCACGAATCCCAGCGTTGGCCTTCATCGATGACATGCGGCCTCGAGAACTGGTGATCGGGCTCACCCTGATGGTTCCCACATTGGTGATTGGCGTTTGGCCCCGTATCGCCATGGATTTCTACGAAGCAGCCACCGATGCTCTCGCCAGTGATCTCGGCACTCATAGCCTGATTGCACTCACGACCCTGCTGCCGGCGGGCTGACAGCGATGACCAAACCAGAACTCTTGCGCGGACATGGCTTACCGCGCTTCGAGGCCATCGATGCATCCCAGGTAAAAGCGCATATCCCAGCCCTGATCCAGGAATTGGAAGATCAGCTGAGCACGCTGGAATCCACTCTTCAGCAACGCTTGTCTGACAACACACCGCTGAGCTGGGATGAGGTGATGACACCCCTTCACCAGCTTGGGGAACGCTTGCGCTGGAGCTGGGGGGTGGTGAGCCATCTCAACGGCGTCTGCAACAGCCCTGAGCTGCGCGAAGCCCATGCGGCGCAGCAACCCGATGTCGTGCGTTTCAGCAACCGCGCTGGACAGAGCCAAGTCATCCACCAAGCACTGGAAAGTCTTCAACAGAACCCCAGTCATCCATTGGACTCCACCCAAACCCGGATCCTTGATGCCGAGCTGTTGTCGATGCGCCATCGAGGAGTGGGTTTGAACGGAGCTGCCCAAAAGTCCTTCAATGAAGCCAGCGAACAACTCGCTTCCCTGTCCACCCGATTCAGCAATCACGTTCTCGATGCCACCCAAGGCTGGACCCTTTTGGTGCATGACGCTGACCAACTCAAGGGCATACCAGAACGGGCCCTGCAAGCATTGGCGGCGGCCGCCAAAGAGGCTGGAGATCAACATCGTGATGGACAAGAGCCCACAGCCTTGGAAGGGCCTTGGCGTCTTGGCCTCGATATGCCCCGCTACCTCCCCGTACTGACCCATGCCGACAACCGCCATCTGAGAGAGACGGTTTACAGGGCTCAGGTGAGTCGGGCCAGCTCCGGAGAACTCGACAACACTCCTCTCATCGAGGAAATCCTGGACCTGAGGTCCCATCAAGCAGCACGCCTCGGCTATCAAAACTGGGCTGAGAAAAGCCTGGCCTCAAAAATGGCTGACAACGTCGACGCCGTTGAAAGGCTTCTCGAAGAACTTCGCGTTGCCGCCCTGCCCGTCGCGGAACGAGAGATTGACGAATTGAGGGACTGTGCCCGTCGTCATGGCGCAACAGAAGCTGATGCTTTCAGCGCCTGGGATGTGAGCTACTGGGCAGAGAAACTTCGTCAAGAGCGATTCAATCTCAATCAAGAAGCGTTGCGTCCATGGTTCCCACTGCCACAAGTGCTCGATGGCCTGTTCCATCTTTGCGAACGTTTGTTCTCCATCCAGATTGAAGCTGCCGATGGCGAAGCACCGATCTGGCATCAGGATGTGCGCTTTTTCCGAGTGAGCGATCAAGAGGGAAAGCCACTCGCAGCCTTTTATCTCGATCCCTTCAGCCGACCCGCCAGCAAACGAGGTGGAGCCTGGATGGATGAATGTCTGAACCGATCTCGCAATGCTGAAGGTGAGATCACCCACCCTGTGGCCTATCTGATTTGCAATCAGACCCCACCCGCCGGAGACATTCCAAGCCTGATGAGCTTTGAAGAGGTGGAGACCCTCTTCCATGAGTTTGGCCACGGCCTTCAACACATGCTCACCACGGTGGAACATCCCCAAGCCGCAGGAATCAACAACGTGGAATGGGACGCGGTGGAACTTCCCAGTCAGTTCATGGAGAACTGGTGCCTTGATCGCCAAACCTTGATGGGAATGGCCCGTCATTGGAAAACAGGGGAGCCATTGCCTGAAGAGGACTACAACAAACTGCGCAACAGCCGCACCTTCATGCAGGGATGCGGAACGCTCCGCCAGGTTCATTTCGCCTTGACTGATCTACGTCTTCACAGCGTTTGGAGCCCCGAGCTTGGTCAATCCCCGGATGCCTTCAGACGGTCGATCGCAGAGACCACAACCGTGTTGCCACCGATTCCGGAAGACCGATTCCTGTGCGCCTTTGGCCATATTTTTGCTGGTGGCTACTCCGCTGGTTACTACTCCTACAAGTGGGCAGAGGTCTTAAGCGCCGATGCTTTTGCCGCTTTTGAGGAAGTGGGACTCGATCAGGAAGAGGACATTCAAGCCACCGGTCAACGCTTCCGAAACACGGTTTTGAGCCTCGGTGGCAGTCAAAGACCAGCGGATGTCTACAAGTCTTTCAGGGGGCGAACTGCCAGCACTGACGCATTAATTCGCCACTCAGGATTGGCGGCAGCCGGTCGTTGAGCTTGCAGACATGGAGCATGATCTGCTTGCGCTGAGTTCCAGCTGGAACCTCTCTCAATCAGCCCATGAGCGGCTGATATCGCTGGAAGAGGCCCTTGAGCGCGGCAGTTTGAAAAAAGGGATTAGCCGTCGAGATTTTCTTGCGTTGATCCTTAAAGACGTTCAGCATCAACGCTTGCTCCCTCTGCTCGCCATGCTTCCTCGGCGCTGGCGGCAGGAACCTGCCTCACTGCCAGAACAGCTGAGAGGCCTCGGACTCTTGCTTGGAGAGGGCCTGATCAGTCCGCTACTCCTGGCTGCATTCGCTGATGACTTACAGCACTTGCTGCCTCCGAGGAAAAGCCCAAGCCGATCAGCCTTAGAGCGTTGGTGCCAGCGCTCTTGCAACGATCCTGGCCGCAGCCCATGGTCACTGCCCGATGGACTGGACACATGGAAATCGCAAGCCACTGCATTCCTCCAGTCGCAAACCCAACCAAGCCAGGCAAAGCCTCGATCAGGGCTAGCGGGAGTGACCTCACTCGGGGGTGAGATTGCCTGGTGCAATCAGGGACTCTCCTATCTGCAATCCATCGAGGCCAGATATCGGAACCAGCAAATGGCGCAAGTATTCAACGTTCTTGGAAGCAACGTTCTTGGGAGCAACCTGCTGGATCAACAGGGAGGCAACGTCGAGATCTATCAATTCGAAGGTCAATCCTGCGGGAAGGACCTCATTCATTGCCTTCAAGCCAAAGGATGGACGTGCCAGGCGAGAGTGCGCAGCAGCGTGGCCAGCTTCGGGCTGGGAGCGAGTGCACCCAGTGCTGACGGCAAGCATTGGGATCAAATCCCTCTTGCGGTTCCTTACCGAACGGGCTTGCAAGAGATCGACCAAACAGAGATCCATGCCTTGCTCCCCCACGCCTGCCTCGAAATGGAATTACAACCGCCAGAGGGTGAGGCAGTTCTGCTGCAGTACTACCAAGGCACAGAGGGTCTAAATGGCTGGGCCGCCATGAATGACTTGGATCGACCATGGCAAAACGGACGCTCCAACGGCACCGTCCGATACGGCCCAACCGTCTTTCGCGATCAACAACTTTCCGACGCCATTGATCTCTGCGAACTGATGGGCGCCATTCACAACAGCGAGGCCAGCATGGAGAACCTCCATCTCGGCGGATACGGAGCGATTGGCTTCTGCATCGACTCCACCGCGCTGCTGGAACAGGCGCTGACAGGGAGGACCAACCTGTTTCCACTCACGCTCGGAGGGTTATGGCGAGAACGGCTCAGCGCACAGCTGCATCACTTACTCGAGCAGAACATGCAGGCGAATGATGATGCGGTGGATCGCTACAAACGGGCCCTAGAAGAGATGCCTCAAGACGTTTATCACAATTCAGAGACCCGAAAAGATGCCAAGAGACGCCTTCTTGCGAGTCAACCGAGGCAATCACCGTTCTTACTCATCCAACATCTCAACCTGAAGGGGCGCTAACCAAACTGCGTTCAAGTTCACGACAAATTGCAGCAACAACCTTATGGCGAAACGCCACACTAAAAGGTCCTGACGAACCGTTATGACTCATACGATCAATTTGGTAACGATGCAAGGAATGCGATCGCTGCCAACGATTCCAATTTGTAAGGGGCAATAAACTCAAGCGTCCGGGATAGGCGAGACGACCGAAAGCAGCAACAGGATCTTTGCTTCCAACAACCATCGCCACATCCTGAATACTTTCCAGAGCAGCATTGCCGCTAAACACCCCACAGACAGTAATCACTTGAACAGGACTGCAGCAAAGCTTTTGCAAGATTTCAGCAGTGCCAATAGCCATTTCAGCTCCGCCACTGTAACCAACCAAAACCACGCGAGATGCGTGCGAAGGATGAAAATCTAACTGCTCTAATCGTCGTGCAATTTTTAGAGCCAATTCATAATTCATGACAGGCCCATAACGACGATCAGACGAAATACCGACCTTAATAACATTATTTGCCTGAATACAAAACGCACAAACAAACTGAACAAAAGCGTTGGCATGATGCTCTTGAAGAGCAAACAATCGCTGCCAAAACCACCGGGAGTAAGAAGCAGCACGAAGACCAACATCCGTGATGGTATAAGCCTCAATCCCTTTCACTAACAGGGAATCATTGGCAATTTCAGATTCTAAGCAATTCAGAAACTCCTGAACTCTCGGAGGATGACTCTCTTCGCTTTGATGAATGCCATCGAGATACACCAAGAAATGGCGATGCATCGACCGCTTCTCTTCATTCCCAACAAACAAACCGCTGGCATCTGGAAAACTTTGCATCCACCCTTCCCAGAACACAAAATCAACCATCACCGAATACACACCCACCAAAGCCAAGACAACAACAATCGCTCCTCCCGACACACCTAAAAGCTCTAAGAGAGACCCTGATTGCAGAAGAGAAGCTGCATCCCTCCGCACCACACCAACACCGATCAGCATCAAGATGCCCACCAAGACCAACACAGCAATCAGGACACGAGCCCCAAGACGAATGCTGTGTCTATGAGCGTGGACAACGGCGTTGCTTTTAGTCATCGCTGGATTTGGAGAGCAACTTCTTTCGCCAATGTGTCATAACTCGATCGCCATCGTTGCGAGAACAAAGCCCCTACAAGCAGCAATGCAATCACATAACCAGGAAGGCAAACAAATAGGGCGTGAAGAAAAGGAATCCCGTACATGGCATTAATTAAAACCACCATATTGAGATGCATCCAAGCAAGAAGTGTGACGGCAATCAGATCACTCACGTAAGGAGCTGCAACCAGTACATAAAAAAGGCCAGGCCAGAGTGCCACAGCCATCCGATTACCAAAAGCAATGGGCTGCAAGGGGACCCCTTCCATCAAAGCCAGCATCAAACAATGACAAATAAGGCATAGCAAAAGAGCCAGGCTAAGAACGAGCGCATCGACCACCATGTGAAAAAAGATTTGCCTGGGCGTCAGTCGATTGGCAAGCAGAGAGAACAGATGGGACGCAGACATTGAAAAGCCGACAGCCACAAGAAGGCCCACACCTGTGTCAAGGGCCAGAAGAATCTGGCCCATCGAAACCAACTGCTCGTTAAGTTGCTGAATCATCAGCTCAGGAACGCTGAACTTGAGAATGCTGAACTTGAGGACGATTTACAATCCACACCACCATGATGGAAAGGACGGCACAGTAGAAACACCAAACAGAATTAAACGTTGCGCTATAGGTAATCCAGGTAAGGAAGATCGAGACAAAAATCAGCACACCAAATAATTTCACAGCTCGATCACTAACAGCGACCAGGGGGAGAACAATAAATCCCCAGTAAACAAGCTCACCCACAGGCTCAGTATTCACAAAATTATGGAAGATACTTTGAAGATTAGAAACGTCATACATCAATCGACCGTTGCTAAATACGGACGGCTGAAGAGCTGGGGGATTGAGCAACAAAGGAACATAGAAAAAGATACCCAGAACGGTTGCAACAATGGCCACCCATTTCAAACGTCTTTGTAGACCGACTGAATCTGTCGTTCGACTAATAGACCAAGCGCTCCATGGAATCCAAATCATCCAAAAACAATAAGCAAAGAATAAAAATCCAAGCCCAGCTAAAGATGTCAATGGTTCAATCTTTCCACCGACGATTCCAGTCCACTCCAGCCCCTCTACAAATTGCTGAACACCAAAAAAGAAAGGCACGAGTGCTAATGGTTTATATCCAGGTTGTTCAGCCTTAGAGGCGAGGTGATGGGAATACAGCCCTAAGGGCATGAGGACCGCAGACGCCGTGAAACTCGCAGAAGCCGAGAAGCACATGAGTTTTAAGCAAAATCAACGAACGACCAAGCTTGGCCACACACGCCAGAGTTGTCAGTCAATCAATGAAGAAGTGCTTCGGTTAATAGATCCAGCGATCTGGGATGTGACATCAACTGCTGATGCGTCCAGACGGGCACAGCGGTGCTCGTCCCGATTGGGAGCACGGCTTGCCACCCAGGGCACACCATGAGATCCCAACGGCAAAAGAAGCTGATGCACTCCACAGACTGCAAGTCGGAATAATTCCCATTTAAAGAGCGAAGCAGGGGACTACCACGCTTCATGTCTGCCAAACCAGCGAACAGCCAGGCGGGAACGCACTGGGCGGTGAGTGTTCCCTGTTGGGGGCTACCGACGCT
>WLWG01001516.1_pt1 | contig 20639 bp, 18 predicted proteins | sample 6712871 | NCBI WGS metagenome assembly WLWG01 (sample SAMN12718693, study PRJNA515312) | sponge metagenome | isolation source: marine sponge | host: Mycale hentscheli | place: New Zealand: South Island, Marlborough, Capsize Point | collected 2003-05-01
GTATCTAGTTAGCTCAGAAAAACGTAATATTATCTCATATGTTCTTTCGGGGGCAACTGGAAATGTTTCTGGAGCTAATGGAAACTATAGATTTATAGGTCTTAATGATGGGGACATAGGAACAGCTGGAACTAAGGTTTACGAAGACTCAAATCCAGCCGCTCCTGTAAATTTGATATACAAAAATAGCAGTAATGCTTGGATAGTAACCTATGATGCTGGGTTTTCAATAAATGCTGATGGAACAATAGATATTACTAGTGCTGGAACAACTCAATTTACTGAAGCAGATTCTATAAAAAAAGACAGAGTTGAAGATGTAGAAACCTGGACACCTAGTCAAACCTCAGAAGCTTTATTAGTTGCTGCTAAAAATCTTATTCCTTATGCGGAAACAAATAAAACTACCATTGGAGACTTTAATAGAATACATCGCAAAAAAGCATTTGTTAATAATTCATCCATAGAATACGATTTTTTTGTAGATTTTGATGGAGCTAACATTTTAAACATTGCTAACTCCACTGACAATGAAGCATTTGTTTCCTACAAGAAGCAGTTCACTCCCTTTACTGTTACCTCGGATTACTACAATTCAGTAGTAGAAGTTCCAGGTGAGTTCTTCAATTACATTGCTCACGCTGTGTATGCTGACTTCCTGCGGGTTCAGAACCGACAGGAGCAAGCCCTAGCCGAAGAGCAGGTGGCTCAGACCTACCTAGCCTTGGAGCTAGAGAAGATTGACATTCGATCCAACAATAACACAATTAACAAGAGATTTTCCACATACGTAAATCGGCAATCCCGATAGTAACCCCCTGTGATATAATACACAATTATGGCAAGTTCACGAAATAACGCACTGGAGTTCAGCTCCGCAGGTTCAATAGTAATCAATGCAGCCGACGGTGCAACCGCAGGTTCGTTTGGAGCTATCCAGTTTCTTAAGGATTCAACTCTTTCAGCATTGACTGCTACTAATGTAACTAACTCCGCAGACCTCCTTACTACTCTAGGAGCAGGAACAATTCTTTATGGCAACTTTACCTCCGTTACTATTAGCGGTGGACTAGTGCAACTACACAAGGTCTAGTATGCACGTTAGCCTTGATTCAGCCCTGGGTCGCCAGCGTCGGCTGAACTCAGTGGGCGAGAGCGTCCTTCAGATTGCTCCTAGTGCTGCGGCGGCATACAGCCTCCGTAGTCTTACTGGTGGTGATCCTAAGGTTGTGCGTGTCCGTCGTGACACAGATAATGCAGAACAGGACTTCACTGCGTCAGGTGTATCTTCGGGTTCTTTGGTGGACTTTACTAATGCAGATTACGCTAAATACACATCTGACTTTAGTGCTGGAACTAATAGTTGGGGAGATTCACTTGATGATCTTACTGCGGCTGGTAATATTGATGGTATTGGAGGATTGGATGATAACTTACGATACACTATAGGGTCAGCTACTAGTCAGCACAGAGCATTTAGAAGTAATATTCTTCCAATAGGTCAAAAATTTAATTTTTCAGCTAGAGTATTTATACCATCAACCAACTCAGCCGTTGATAGTATCCTAATAAGAGATGCCGTAAACAATTCTATTATTGCAAGCACGACTCCCGCACAAGACCAATGGGTTACCGTAACGGCAAATGATGTCACTGTAACCAACGCACAGTTAAGAATGAATCTTCAAGATGGAGGAGTTAATACCTTTGCTGGCAATGGCTCTGATGTAATATATTTAAGGGAGATAACGGTTACTCAGGTTACATCGGACGGCTTTGTAGACACCTGGTATGACCAGTCAGGTAACGGAAATGATGCGGAACAAGCAACTGCTGGAAGTCAACCTAAGATTGTTAGTTCTGGTTCGTTAGTTGTATTAAGTAGCGTTCCTGCCATTAGCTTTGATGGATCGAATTTATTTGCTTGTGTTAATCCCAGTTCAGGTCCTTTTGCTTTTTCTCCTTCTGGTGATTTTCTTGCAGTAACGGTTTCTAAAATATCTACTGGTAATTTGCTTGATACTAGAGATGGGGGTAGCGATGGATTCTTTCTTCAGCAAGGCTCAACTTTTAGGCACAGGTATAATGGAGATGGTGCTATTAATGTAAGTGGTAATGACCAACATATAGTAGCAACTTCTGAACTAAATGGAACTACTTTAACTGCTTATAAAAATGGCTCAAGTGCAGGAACAGACACAGTTACGGCGGGACTTTCTACTACTGCTGCAACAACAATTGGTAGGGTTTCCTTTACTTCTGCTAATTTTATTCAAGGTAGTGTTCAAGAAATAATTCTATATGACACTGACAAATCTGCAAACCGTGTAGCTCTTGAAACTAACATAATAAACCATTACGGAATATCATAATGCTTTACTTAATATACGCAAGCAAGGAGGCCGCCATTGAGCGAGCCGACGAAGAAGGCAAGGAGATTGGCTTTGATTACTGGATTGAGGACAACGGTATAGGCACACGTTGGCTTACTTACCCCAACGAGACTATTGATCATACCTGGGCATTGGACGTAACGGACTACGACCTAGATGATTCCGAGAAGGCATCAACCGTTGATCACTACACACCACTGCCTGACGAAGACTAAATGCTATGCAAGATATTATCTACAGATCAACAATTGGAACAGGTGGATTCTTTGCCACCATTGGACTATCGCCCGTGAATGAAATACTTGGTTTCTGTGTAGGTCTAGCAACCTTCATCTATATGTCCGTATCCGCAATCAAGGTAATCAAGGAACTCAGAGACAAATGACAACAGAACTCATAGCAATGCTAGGAGGAGGAGCCTCTGGTTTTATCTTTAAACTGATTGGACAGCTTGTCGCTAATCAGCAAGGCACTGTGGACGCTATGATCAAGAAGCAGTCAGCCGCCGACGAAAGCCACCAGAAAGCCGCTACAAGGGGCGGCGAGTGGGTCAGGAGGGTCATAGTATGCACCGTGCTGTTTGCGGTCGTTGTAGCCCCCTTTTTGTTGGCTCACAGCCCTGAGGGAGTTACCGTAGGGCAGGAGACATCTTCCTTCTTTGGATTATTCAAGGGAATCAAGTATCAAACCCTCAATGGTTACCTAATCCTACCAGAGGTTCGTCAAACAGTTTTAGCCATAGTCGGATTCTACTTCGGCTCCTCAACCATTAAATGAATGAAGTTCTACAAATCATTGCATCCCTCTGGCCTATCGGTATTGGCGTTATTACGCTCATTATCGTGCTAGCTAGGATGCACTACAACCTAGAAGCCCTTACAGAAAAGGTAAAAGTCCTGTTCGATTTTCACAACAAAAGAAAGAAATAATTATGAAGTGCTGCATCTGCAAAACTAAAGATACATTTATCACTAAGGTAAAATCCGTCGCATCCAAGCTCGTAGCCTGGATCAAATCAATAATCAAATAAAGGAAAGATAATATTATGCCAATGGGAAAAGGAACATACGGAAGCAAAGTAGGTCGTCCATCAAAAGCTGCTAAGGCTAAGGGGATGAAGAAGATGGCTATGAAATCACGCCCGCGAGGAATGAAGAAAAAGAAGTAATGCCATTCAGCAAATACAGTCCAAAACAAAAGAAGATAGCTAGAGTTGCTGCACCTCGTAATAAAATTACTGGGGCTGACTTTAAAGTATTAAAGAAATCAAATGCACAGAAAAATACTAACCGTCGCAAGAAAGCTTGAGCAAGCATCCAAGGCTCACGCTGGGCAAGCCAAGGTTCTCAAATCAATTGTAAAGAATGCCAAAAAAAGCAAAAAGCGGGGGTAAGATATGCCCTGAAGGTAAGGCTTGGGCGAGACGGACGTTTGACACGTATCCGTCCGCTTACGCGAACATGGCTGCATCCAAGTACTGCAAGAATCCTAACTATGCAAAGAAGTCCAAAGGTGGTAAACGTAAAGGAAGGTAATGGCTCAACTGGCACAATGGAGAAAACAGAACTGGGTAAGGATTGGAACTGATGGATCTATCAAAGGACCTTGCGGAACGTCGAAGGATAAGAAGAACCCTGACCGTTGCCTCCCTAAAAGAAAGGCTCTCAGTCTTACGAAATCGGAGAGAGCAAGCACAGCTAGAAAGAAAAAGAAAGCAGGAGCCAGAGGAAAAACAGTCGTAGCAAATACACCTAAAGCGAAAGTAAAAACAGCATAATGGCAGACAAATCAAAAATGAAGTGCAACGTGCCACGCCGTGAGGTTCAGGGCGGGAAGAAGTTTGTCGTGAAGGCCTGCCAAGGCGGAAAAGAAAAGATCGTAAGATTTGGCGATGCTAATATGAGTATTAAGAAAAACCAGCCTAAGCGCAAGAAAAGCTACTGCGCTCGCAGCGGCGGCATCAAAGGGAAGACTAATAAACTATCTGCTAACTACTGGAGCCGCAAAGCTTGGAACTGCTAACAATAAAAACACTTGTCAAGATACACTACATACGGAGCAACAGATGACCCCATCCAAGATGACCTGGACGTGGGGTTTGTTGGGTTTAATACTTATAGTCGGCCTGATCAACTTCCTTCTGGAATGCTTGCTAACAGTTCAAACGGACGCTTAGGTAAAAACGGGGAGTGGCAAGTTCGCAAGGGCATCAACGTAATCAAGGCTCCATTTGCTTCTGGTTCGGCTGTTCTGCGACTACCCACTGGACCTGAAGCTGCAGCTAATCCTCCAGTAGTTGGCTTACTGCCCACTACTATTCGATCCGCTAGTTTATCTAGTAATAAAGTTCTTATCATTATTGACGAACCAGCCGTTGAACCAGGTCACATATTTATTGTTGGAGATACTGTTACGGTAGAAGGCTTAGTTGGAAGTCCTAACCCTAATGGATCTCACGTTCTTACCGCAGTAACAGACAACGGAAATGGAACTAAAACAATAGAGTATGACTTGGTAGGTTCTGATGTAGCAGCCTACGGAGGCTTTGGATTAACTCTACCCTTTTCCTTGGATGATGGAGGCACCGAGCCTCAGCTAACAACTTTGTCTACCTCTCCCGTTATTGGATTTAATATGGTCTTTGATTTGGGCGGTGTATCAGCAGTATATGCTAGCACAGCATTTAGCGATCCCAATCAAGACAACAGTCAGTTTGTAATTTTAGCGTCAAATATTAATGCAGTAGCTACAAGTCTGAAGGACACAACTGTCAGTATAAATATGGGGTTTCCTGATGGCGAAAGCGTTCCGCCTCAGAGCAGTATGCTTCAGTCATTTAATAAAATTTTTATATTTCGTGACGGTCAATGCGCATTAGAATGCGACAACTTTTTTAGCCCTAAGGTCATTAATTCTGCCGCAATAAATACTTCCTCGATTGTAACGGTAGGAACATCTGCAGATCACAATCTTCAAATAGGCAATGCAATTACAATATCTGGATTGACTGATTTTACCGCAGGAGAAGATCCAAACGGAACATTTGTTATTGCTTCAGTTCCCAGCAGCACAAGTTTTACTTACGTCATTGTATCAGGCGGTTCAACAACCGCCAAGACTTTTACGGTAAGTTCAACTTCTTCACTTATATCTCCAGGATTTAAATTTGTAAAAAGCGGGACTTACACTCAGCCCGTTCCTATTTCTTTAACCGACATTGATTACGCTAGTGGAATAGCAACCGCTACCGCTAGTTCTACGGCAGTCGATACACTGCTTGTCGGAGATGTATTAACATTTACGGATGCAGGTAGTTCAACGTATAGTGCAGGTGACACTGTAAGGGTCAGAAGTATTGATAGCACGACTACCTTTACCTTTACTACAGACAAAGAAGATGCTACTAATAAGAACGGAACTGTTCAAAAGCCAGTTTCTGTTGGCCTTGGTTTTACGCATATGCCTGCACCTGAATATGCAACGTATCACCAGCGCAGGTTGGTGATGCCTTTCAGATATGACGTAGAGGCCTCACCTAATACTTATAAATACCGCAGTATACTGGACGAAGTAATTGCGTCAGATCCGCTGGACGCCAATACTTACGATCAGATCTATTCGCAGTTTAGGTTTAACGCAGGAACAGCGGACTTTAATGTAGGTATGCACTCCTTTTCGGACGACAACCTTTTAGTATTTAATCGCAACAGCATTCACTTGGTTCAAGGAGTTGGAGCTTCAGCAGTTGTAAAGTTAATTACAGACGAAGTAGGGTGCGTAGCAAGGCAGAGTATTATACAAGTCGGAAACAACGTGTTGTTTCTTTCTGACAATGGAGTATACGGCGCTAATTTCCAAGACCTATATAACCTGCGTGGAAACGAAGTCCCCCTGAGTTCTCCAATTAATTCTGTTATAGAGCGTATTAACCGAGACGTCTGGGACAAGAGCGTAGGTGTATACTTTGATAATCGATATTACCTAGCTGTTCCGTTAGATAATAGTCGTGTTAACAATGCCATCTTAATCTTTAACTTTATTAACAAGCAGTGGGAAAGCATTGACACAACTAATGCGCCCAACTGGAACATTGCTAACCTAATCGTAGCTGGTAAAAAATCCGACCGTGCTGTCTATGCAGTCAATACCCTGGGTGGGCTACACAGGCTTGACGCCCGTGTAGATGCAACAGATATACTTGCTACGGAGATTCCAGTAAACGGCACGGAGCCAGAAGATACTTATTCAATACCAGCTTCCGTCACGACTAGGCAGTTTACCCTAGGGAGTATGGATCGAAAACGATGGAACAATCTAGAGCTGCACGTGCAGTCATCGACTGACCAATCTTCAAATTTGGACATTAGCGCAGAGCTAGAGAACCTTGATACCACTGTAGATATTGGAAGTCTAAGGTCATTAAATTCAGATTCAGTTCTAGAGCCTAATGAGGACGTTTCCGTCCGTGGTAGAATAGGTAATAAACGAGCATACGGGATGCAAGTCACCCTTAACAATACAGTCGGTCGACCTAGGTTCAGAGGAATCAAAGTTGGCGGAGCTGAAGCATTTAGATCAACAAACAAGGCAATATAAGATATGGCAAGATTTATAACAGGAAATCCATTTGGCGCTACAGATGCGGTAACATCCGCAACTTTAAACAATGCTGTCAATAACGCTAAAATATCGACGGACTCTGTCGATGGGACTACAATAGAAATAAATTCTGATGCTCTTCGGATTAAGGACGGAGGGGTAGGATTTGCTAAATTGACGGACGTCATAGACAGCGACACAATGTCTGGCGCAACCGATACAAAATTAGCTACAGCCGAAAGCATCAAGGCCTATGTTGACAATAATTCAGGGTTAAAAGCTAGCACGGCTACAGGAACGATAACCACTACCAGCGCAAATACTTTTCAGGACTTCGATCTTTCTGGGGTTGTTGGCTCAAACAAGGCTATGGTCATCATGGAGGTATTCGACGGAAGCACAAATGGTAGGACTATATTTTTTAGAACGAAGGGGTCATCCGTCTCGCCCTATGGTGCTACAGTTCAAGCCGGTTCAAATACAGCTCTTTTAGGGGCCTTCGACAACGGCAACACCGTTATTGTAACAACTGATTCATCGGGATTCCTCGAAGTTCTTACGGGGGGGCAGAGTGTAAGTAACGTAAAGTATGCAGTCCAAGCCTTTCAAGTAATCTCTTAAACATTTAATACTATGCCTATCTTAACTAAAGGGACAACGTTTTCTAACGGCGAGCAACTTACCGCTGACAAGCTCAATGACTTGCTTGACGAGGCTACGTTTAACCAGGAAGCTACCGACAGTAGCTCCACTACAATCAATTCGTCGGGTCAACTTATAGTGAAGGACGGAGGAGTAACCTTCGCAAAACTAGGAGATGTTATTGACAGCGATACAATGACTGGAGCAAGTGCGACCAAGTTAGCTACCTCTGAAAGCATCAAGGCTTATGTGGACAACACTGCAGGTGGTTTTACACCTAGCACATATAATAGTGAAGAGAGCGTAACTTTTCCCAATGGTCTAATAATGAAGTTCGGAACAGTATCGGTTTCTGGAAATAATACCACTGCCGTAAACTTTGGAGCAGCTTTTAATGCTACCGTTAGCGCACAGCTTACTCTACAGGAAGCCAGCACTGCTGATAGATTTAGTATAAAAATTGAGTCCCTTAGTAATTCAGCTTTAACCATACGTGAGACTACTGGATTTAGTGGAACAGTCCATTGGCAAGTAATTGGTAGATAATGAATCCCCTCCTGCAATCAGTTCAAATAGCATTGCAAAATGCTACACAAAAAGAAGCCATTGCCTTCATAGATAAGGTAGTGGATTTCTGTGCTGAAAACGAGAACGGCAAAGTGTTGGCTGGATGGCCTGAGGATTTAATACAACTGCTTGTTGCCTACCATATTGCAAAGGACACTTTTGTTGTAGAGCAGGATGAAAAAGGTAAAATTAGAGGTTTATGCATGTGGTATAATTGTGATGAAAAAGCTGATTTTAGTTTTATCGAAAATTGGGAGATGGACGATAAAGATGCCAACGGTATATTGATTGGATTTCTTCACGCTACTAGTACTAAAGTATTAAAAGCAATTACCCGAAAGGGTTTAGAAATTTGCCCCGAAGCTATGCAAAAAAAACTAATAATGATTCGTCAGAGGAGTGGAGCAATGAAACGAGTCGAAAGCGACAACAGACTATTTAATAAAATACTAGCAATATAAAATTATGGGAGGATCATCAACACCAAAATCACCACCGCCAATCGACCCAGCTAAGTCTGGGGGCGAATACTTATTCGGAAAGGACTTTCAGTCTTATAGCGGGATCACAGACCCTAGACTTCAAGATCGATTGCTTCAAGCTGAGGCTGCATATCGTCCGCAATATACTGCGCTAGAGCTTGCCGACATTAACACATTTGCTAGTGGTCTAGAAGAAAGGGCTAACCCAGAGTATGAAAGAATCCAGGGCGAACTTGCCGCACTGAGGGCTGGTCAAGAATTACAGACAATGGGCGGTGCCGATCGTAAGGCCGCTCTTGAAGCTCAAGCACTGAAGTTGTTTCCCGCTAATACTATGCAAACTAAAGGACGCAGGGGTAGCTATATGGCGTTCAGCAAGGAAAACGAAAAGCAACGAAAAGAATATATAAAGATAGGTATGTCGGGGACTCAAGATCGAGAGGCACGGATTTCCCAGCTTGAGACTCGGTTAGAATCTACGCCTGAAACACTTGAAGCACAAAAAGGTCTATTTGATTTAATAGAAGAAAGCTCAGAACGTGCGGGTGAATTACAGCGCAGCGAATTAGGCAAGCAACGTCAAGCTGACGTAGATGCACTGCGGGAGTTCGCACCGCAAGTAGTTCAAGCTAACCGTGACGCTGACCCCTATAGCACAGCTCTTGCTCAGCAGGCAACAAATAGAGCGATGGACCCACGCCTAATGGAGAAAGGTCAGGCTCTTCTTAATGCTAAAATGGTAGCCGCAAGTGCGGCAGAAAGTGCGTTGAACCAAAGCGGATTGTCTAACATAAACGCAAAGCGTGAAGCTGCTAGTGCAGCGGAGCTTGAGCTTAACAAGGTAGGTATGTCCTTGTCTGATTTAGATCCAACTGAGCAGGAGGCTATACTGTCTGGACGTGGAATGGAGTTTGCTGCATCTACTGGAGAACTTACTGCCCTCGAAAAACGAAGAGCGCAGCAGTCCTCACGAGAGGCCTCTATTGCTCGTGGAAGAGGAATGGATCAGAGTGCTATATACGGAGAGATGGAAGCTCGTATGGCACAGGAGTTAAACAAGCAGGAGCGTGAAATCGCTCTGGGTGCAAGTCTACTGGGGCAAGAATCCGAGATGCGCCTAAATAGATTAGGTAAAGGCGCAGGTATTCTTGGTCAAGCTGAAGCTATGAATGCTCAACGCAGGGCGGAGCAGTTACAACGTCAGCAGTTCGGTGCTAGTTCGCTTGCTCAAGCGGGAGCTATGGAGCAACAACGAAGAGATTATCAGTTGCAACAACAGAAACTAGGTTCAGATTTACTTGCCAGGGCTGACCAGCAACTCGCAGGAGCATTTGCTCTGAACCGCAATCTAGCGGGCGACGCAGGTAACGTCATCCTAGGTCGTCCTTCTGCTTCTGTTGCTCTTGGTGGTGACATACTAGGACAGGCACAGCGGGGTGCAGAGGGTACTATGGGACCTCAGTTGTTTGACTTTACCCCAGGCATCAATATGGCCTTGCAACAACGAGGACAGGACATTACGTTCCAGGGTATGCAAGCACAGGCTGATGCAACTAAGAGTGCTGGTATGATGGATTTTGCTGGTAGTATTATTGGCAAGTGCTGGGTAGCCCGTGAGGTCTACGGCATTGAGAATCCCGAGTGGTTAGAGTTCAGAGAGTGGTTAACCTATGAAGCTCCTCGTTGGTTTGACAGACTGTATATTAAACACGGAGAACGATTTGCTAAGTTCATATCCAACAAGCCCCTTGTAAAATCAATCATCCGCAAGTGGATGAATACAAAAATTAAATAGTATGGCATTTCAAACAGGATCAAGAATACGGCCAGAACTGGCCAACGCAGATTACAGCGGCTTTACAAATGCCGCTAACATACGGGCGAACGCAATGGCTAACTTTGGTGCACAGATCGGTCAGGGCATTGAGAAGTACAGAAAGAACAAGGAGATCACTGGAGTTACCCTAGCCTCTATTGAAGCTACGCTTGGCCAGAACCCAGACCTTATTGTGTCGGGCAAAGCCGAGGGCGGAAGCACAGGTAAATTGTTTAGCAAATTAGAAGAGGGTGGATCTTTAAATAAAAGAGAAGCTCTTGAACTGCGGGGTTACTTAGATACGGTCGTTGACGCCAGGAATGCTGCATCCCAACGAGAAATGGAGGCCGCCAAGTTAGATTTTTTGCGGGGAACTGTAACCAAACAAGGCCAGGAGATTGATCAGGCCAACGTTATGAATCCCATAATAACGGAGCAAGCCCTAGCAAATGTTGCCGCTACCGAGCAAGGAACAGCGGCCTCTCAGGCAGGCGTAGCTATGGCGGAGCGCAAGCAAGTACTATCGGAGAAGTTAGCTAAACAAACTCAGGAGCAAAACGAAAGAGATTATAACCTTAAGGTAGAAGAACTAAGGCTTAAGGTTAGAGCTGCCGCTCAACGTGATCCTGTATCCGCAAAGAAACTTGAGGCTGCTCAAACGTATCTAGATGACAATGACCTAATAATGGTTGACGGTGCAGTGTACTCCAAGGGCGGATGGTTCAGCGGAAAGGCAACAGAAGTTATGAATCCTGCTGTCATGAACATTGAGGGCATGGAAGATCTGCGCAGGATTAGTATGGATATGCAATCGGTTCCTTCTAATGCTGCTTCTGGAAACTTTGAGGGATACAGTATACAGAGCGAAGGTGCAGGCGGTCAACCAGTAGCATCCGATGCAGCAGTAAGCGCAGCGGCTTTAGACAGCGTAGTTCAACCAAGGCCCGAAGGTTCCAGAATAAGCAGGGCAATGAGTGCAATTGGTGATGCCTACGGCACGACAGATGCGGTAATTAATCAGATGGGAGAATCAATGATTGCACGACCATTTGCTATATATGATTACTTTACAAAGCCTAATAGCCCAACGTACGATGAGTCTTTAAGGCTAAGAGAAGCCCAAGTAAGAAACTCTGGGTTGCGATCACAGCCTTTTAGAGATAGATAATTGTACTAATATAAATTTTTAAATATGCCAATAAGTATTGTAACGGATCCTCAGGGTAAGCGTCATAGAGTTGAGCACCCAGAGGGTGCCTCTCAAGAAAGCATCTTTAGTTTTGTTGAGCAGCAAGTCAATCCTCAAGGCAGGGCACCTAGAGTTCTAGATGCAGACGATTCTTTTGCTGTAGACGTAGCAAAGGGTTTGTTTGCTGGTGGTTCTCAGGCGGCTGTTAGTTCAGCCGCTGGCATTACTCAGTGGGCGGGTCAAACTTTTGGAAGCGAAGGTATGCTTGAAGCCGCAGAGGATATGCGGCAGTACAGCCAGGGCATTGGCGAGGACATGGGCCTCGACCAGGATTTCCGTGAGTCCTTCTTCGGCCAGGTAGTACAGGGCTTAGGCCAGGTTCCCGTCACCATTGGAGCAGGTGCAGTAGGCCTAGCCACGGCTGGACCAGTCGGCATGATAGGAGCGGCAGCCCTGACTACAGGCGGCCAGATGACCTCCGAGTTCTTGACGGACATGGAGCAGACCGTAGGCAAGCAGTACACGGACTTTGACGTCTTGGAAAAAAATGCTGCACTAAAAGGTATGCTGGCGCAGACAGCACTAGGTACAACCCTTGAGCTGGCCGCCGTAGGTAAAGCCGTCAGGCCTTTACTGCGTAGGATTAAAAGCGGAAAGGGCGTATCTTCTAAAGCACTCAAGAAAGCTATCGAGCAAGACAAGAGTGCACTGCGTGAAATAGTAGAGTCAGGTGCAGCGGAAGGATTTACCGAAGCCTCGCAAGGGCAGTCGCTAGATACCCTAGCTTCTATGCTTTACGACGAAGATCGTGAATTGCTTACAATGGATACACTGAAGCGCCGCTCAATGGAGTTCGGCGTAGGTGCAATCGTAGGTGGAACCGTTAGCGCAGGCGCTCAGGTTCTTGGCAGCCCAGGCAAGAGTAGTACAACCAATAAAGATTTAGGCAAGCCCGTCGAAGGACGGTCCGAAGTATCTGTCCCTAGGGAAATCCAAGTAACTTACAAGCCAGTAGACGGCAATCCTACTACTGTTACCCTGGCCATTGATGAAGGTGAAGACTCTGCCGCCGCAGCAGAAAGAATCCTAGAGGGTCGATACGACCCGAACGTAGGTCTGCAGGTTACCGAACTCGGCGAGCAGATGCCTCTTGACGTAGTCCTTGGCGAGGAGAAAGATGACGTCTTAGAAGAAGACGTACCCGTAGATCCAGTGCCTGTTGAGCAGGCACCAACTCCTGAGCCAGAGCAGGCACCAGAAGGAGAAGAGACTTCTATTCCGTTCCAACGTGACTACCGCAACGTCAAGGTAGGAGATACCTTTGAGATTGTAGGTGTAAACGGCAAGACCAAGCAGGTTGAAGCCGTAGGTATATCTGATCAGTCTGGAATGATTAGGTTCAAAAGAGAGGACGGCACCTTTGGGGTAACGGGTCAAGAAATAGATTCCGTCTTTCAAGACATTAACTCGCCTGAATATATGCTGCAGTCTGCGGGTCACGGGACCCAGGGCAAGTTGATTAAAGATTTAAGTTCAGGAGAGCTTGATGCTTTAGAGTCATCAATCAATCAAAAATTTGAAACTGATCCATACTTAAAGCAAGGAATACAAGCGGCAGGGCGCTCTAATGTCTCGGACTTTAACGCTATAAAACTTGAGCGCAGACGCAGAGGGCAGGCGCCTACAGCGCCTACTCCTACCCCAACTCCTGAGCCTGCCCCCGAGCAGGCACCAGAAGTAGAGGTAGATCCAAGGACTGGACTACCTGGCTTTAGCCTTCCTCAGAATTTAAAGAAAGGTAAACCTGGTTATCAAAAAACTCAAAACGTAAAATTTGCTTCTGACCTAGAGCGTGCAGCGTACAGCGCAACGACTACACCCAGGGATGAAACGGCGAAGCGCAAGCGCAGCAAGTATCGTAAGATATTGCAGGATGCTGGTTACTCTAGTACAGAGATAAACCAAATGGGCCGTGAAGTTCGGTCGCAGATGCGTAAGCAATACAAGGGTCCAGGCTCTGAGCTGTCTGTTACCTTGCCTCAAGACATCGTGGCTGATGCTTCCGCAACTTATATACCTAAGCGATTCGTAGGGGAGCAAGCCGACCAGGCTCCTCCTTTCTTCCAAAGCTTTTCTCCTGAGCAATATGACGAAGGTAGATTTGTTGACTTAGAAACAAAGAAGGACTTAAGCGATCAGACTTTTGAAGGTGGTAGTATCCGCATTGAAGGTGGCCGTCCAGTACTAGAGACTAGCGACAACTCAAGTCAGACTATACTAAAAAGCAAGGCATCCGAAGAAGGTCCCTTGGTCCGCACTAATCTGTTTAAGCAAAAGGCTGGGTGGAAGTGGACTGAAGCACCTGAAGGTGCTCCGAGTACTATCGTATCTGTCGAACAGGGATCCAAGCATTATTACACTTTGGACTTTAGTAGTTCAAAGCCTTTGACTCTAAAGACATACCCCGATAAGAAGAGCGAACCTAGAGGTCGTCCAACAACAAGAGGCAAGGTCAAGCTAGGGAATCCAGTTGGTGAAATTAGTATACGTGGAAAGAAACACACGGTCTACGATCAAGTCACCGTAGGCGAAGACATAGTAGCTCAGGCGGACCCAGCGCAAACACAGGACAAGGAAGAACCTCTCTATGAATTTATAGATCCTTTTTACGGAACCGTTACAACTCGTCCAATGACTTTGGATCAGGCTCTCAAGGAAATAAATGACGAAGACAGCTATGAAAGGTATGGCGTTCTTTTAGATGTCAGGAACCTGAGAGAATACAGAACGGAAGAACAACTTGGTCAAGACGTAGTAGCCGAGGCGGCACCGTTTACTGCGCCGCAAAAAGCTCCTCTCTCTCACGTTGAGCAATCGGACATCATTGATATGGATGCCCTTATTGATGACATCGTAGAGAATGATATACCAGTATGGTTCTGGTACGCAGACCAGCTTGGAGAGGGTGACTTTAATCTACCAAGCGGAGGTTCAGTCAATCTAGATGCAGGTCCTAGCTTTGCACTACAGCCCGCCAACAGGGCGGCTGGTCGTGTCTGGGCTTCTAGCAAGTCGGTAACAGCAATTAACAATAAGATCTCGCAGCTTAAGTACACGGACAAGAATGGCAAAGAGCAGACGGGTTACATATTCTTGGTATCGGGAAGTCCCGACACGATGTTCTTGTTTAACAAGCAAGCGTTCTTAACCTTTTATCAAAACGCCTTTCAAGAAAAACAGAAGGACGGAACATTTGAACTTCGTGACTTCTCCGATGTAAAGAAAGAGATACTTGCAAGCAGACCAACCAAGGTTGTTAAAGAGACGCTGAACAATCACAGAACTCTAGAGAGTTTAATGAACAGCTCCGCAAGCCGTCCCTTCATTGAAGCGTTGCTAGCGCAACGTGGCAAGTCTACGCCTCTCGCTGAGTATTTAAAATCAAAAGGGTTCTTTGATATAGAGAACAGTCAATTGCGGGACGGTTTCTTTAGGGACAATAATTTCAAACAAAATGATATACTGCTTGTAGTAAAACCTACGAAGGCGGTCAAAGAAGATATTGATCACAAGACTTATACGACCCCCGTATACGGAGAGGTAGTTGGTGTCCCTGACAAGACTGTAGACGCTTATCTTTTGATTCCAGATTCGGTTCGTAAGAACAAGGAGATTACGATGGACCCGCCGCAGGCGGCTCAAGTCATAGCGCCGTACGGTGCCAGGGTAACTAATATTAAGAAGGTTGTTGGTAGCCAGCAAGCTCGTAGAGCTGTAAAGAAATTACGCAAGGTCATTGAAGATAGCCCTGATGGGTTTACTGTAGACACCGCTGGTGAATTTGCTACTGGTGGATACATCGTTGCCCCTGACAAAGCTACTGAGCGGGTCATTGACAAAGATAAGTTCGACGAAAAATCTCTTACTCAATATATAATCGACAACAAGGCCGCCCTCAATGTAGAGGGAGCTATGCTTGGCGGATGGTATAATAGTGAAAACGGACAATACGTTTTAGACGTCGTGTTCGCCGTAGATAACGAGCAGGATGCAGTTGACATCGCTATATGGGGCGATCAAGATGCTATATTTAACCTAGATACATTCACAGAAATACGCACAAAAGATGATAACAAAAATCCAACGACCCCGCAAGGAGACACCCGCACGGCAAGTGAAATCCTCAGCAGGAAACCGACCCAAAATCTTGGCGAGTATTCCTCCCAAAGAAGACGAGACCCCCGAGGCGTTCGCCAAGCGGTTCCTGGACAAACTGTCCAAGATGTAACAGCTCAAGCGGCAGAGACTGCCGCAGAGGATCGTGGTCCTCAAGAGTCATTTGACAATATCAATCAGCTTGAAGGCTTCATATCGAAGTCCTTCGATTCAATAGCTGATAAGATGGGTATCAATATATACCCTAATATGGTAGGGCAGTTCGTGGCGCAGTACAACGTCTCGCAGAAAATTATTGAGTACAACCCACGGGCTTTGCTTAACCGAACTAAGGCTGGCGTGCAGGCCGCAATGCGTGAAGAGATCATTCACGCTGCTATGCACAACGTCCTTATACAGAAAGAAAAGAAAGCTAGGACTGGACGTAGCGAAGATGCACTATGGGTAGATTTCTTTACTGCACTAGGTAACAACCTTACCCCGCAGGAGCGCACAGAAATTCAGAACGTATACCAATCTCTGCAGGAGGGCAACGCTGTTGCCTTTGGTTCAGAGTACAGCCGTGCAGTCGTGCAGAAGTTCAGGTACGGGGACTTCACCGAGCAGTACATTGCAGTAGACAAGGGTGGTCCAGCCTTCCAGGCTATCGTAGATCTTCTTCGTTCAGTGCAGGCTTACATGGCCAAGGTCCTAGGGCCTATGGTTAAGACCGACCCAGAGGCGGCTCAGGTAATCGTAGATACAGTAGAGCTTCTTAATGCTATTGACCCTACGATCCGTCCGAAGAGTCAGCAGGTAGTGGCCAACGCCTACAATGAAACTGATAAGAACACAGCGCAAGAGAACACTGACCCTGGTGAAAGCGCAGACGCTAAAGCGTCCGATCGAATCAAGGAAGAACGCAAGTGGTTCGCAGATAGCTCATTGCGGAAGACTGCATCTAAGTTCCTTACGCCAATTATAACTAGGTTGAATCGTATTAACCCTGTATTTGCAAGGGTACTTCAACAACTAGATACCGACATAAGAGAGCGATCTTTCCGCTATCGGAAACAAACCGAACCGTTTTTTAACAGGCTTAACGCAATCAAGGGGGAAGAGTTCCTTGAAATGAAACAGTTATTATTCTTTAGCCCTACTCCAGAGGAGGCTAGTCGTCCAAGAAACAAGGCTAAGATGCAGCGCAGGGATGCGCTACTTCATAAGTATGGTTTGCTTAATATGTATCGCTTGGATGTACAGCCTATCATGGAGGAGATATATGCGGAGTATACTGCACTCGGTATGCCTGCTATGGGCTACCTTGAGGATTACTTTCCTCGGGTAGTCAAAGATCTTGAGGGCCTAATTAAATCCTACGGTCAAAAGACTAAGCGCACCTTTGAGATGCTGGTCGAAGAAGAGAACAAGCGCCGTAGCGAAATTAAAGAGGACGAAGGAGGTCCACTTCCTGCAATGGAAGATACCGAGCTTGCAAGGTTTTTCCAGGACTTCCTTCAGAATAAGTTCCGTGTAGATATTAACGGCGCTAGACTTCCAGGCAATGTTAAGGTCCGTGACATTCAACTGATACCACCAGAGAAGTTAAAGTTCTACGATGACCCAGGCATTGCCTTTGGAAAGTACACGGCTAACATGACCCGTGCTATCGAGAGCTTCAAGGTTGTTGGTGATACACGCAAGGGTAGACTGCAAGGCGAACTTGGTAAAAAGACTGAAGAACTATTCAGCGCAGGACAAATTGATCGGGCCGATGCAGATGAATTAAAGAGCTTGACCGAGCTTATTACTACGCAGTTCCAAGCAGAGAATGAAATACTTAAGAGCCTCGGTACGCTGACGTACATGGCTACTCTAATCAACCCTGGCCCTGTGCTCGTGCAGATCATGGACTTGTACAAGGTTGCGCTGTACCGTGGATTAGGTGGCGTTGTGTCAGGAGTGTACCGTACTGTTACGGGGAACCGCAGGTTCGACATTGAAGATGACTTCAGCATATCCAAGACTCAGCTATCTGCTGAGTTCCAGGATCCCAGTGTACTGCAGAAGGCGCTGGACTTCGGCCTTAGCCGCCTGGTCCCGTTCCGTCAGATGGATACAGCAATGAAGCACGCTAGTATCGAGGCGGCGTACGATGACTTCGTAAAGAAAGCTAAGGCACCCGTGGGTTCTAAGAAGTATAATCAGTTACTGAATGAACTGACCATTACAATGGGCAGGAGAGATGCTTTACTGACGATCAAAGACCTCAGCCAAAATAAGGCTATGGATAGTATCTACGTCAAGGAGGCACTGCTTGCCGAGCTGTTACAACGTCAGCCATTGACTTACTTGCAGGTACCCGAGGGCTACCAGACTGACCCGAGCAAGAGACTTTTCTACAAGCTGAGTACCTTTATGCTACTTGACTTGAACTACAACAGGCAAGAGTTCATGAATGACCTGGGTGGTCCAGGCAAGACACTGCAGCAGCGTACCGCTGCGCTTCGCAGGCTGGCATACATGGCTACCTTGCTGACTATGTTCGGCCTTCCGTCTGATATGTTGGACGACTGGATCTCAGGAAAGGATACATACATTCCCGAGCACGTGATGAACAATATGCTGGGTATGTTCGGCCTAAGTAAGTACACGACTACACGTGCCCTCGAGAAGGGTGCAGTCGAAAGCGTCATCCAGCGCTTCACTCCTCCTGCCGTGAACATTATTATCAAAGGCGAGGACTCTCTAAGATCTTGGGTTAAGGGTGACGTAGAGTTATTTGAGATGAAGGCTTGGAGAAACTCTCCGCTGTCCGACGTTTACTATTACCGATTTGGCGGAGGCGTAGAACAACAAAAGAAGTTGAGAAAAGAACGACGCAAGGAAGGTGTAAAGCCTAGCATACGCAGGTCCTAAAACAAGTTTGGCCTCCCCCCGTTAAGTATGATTAGGGGAGAGGCCAAATGTCGAGGGCTACACTATGACGAGAAGCCCTCTAACGTAACACATAACGTAACAATAACTAATAACACGCCTTATTACTAAGGCAGTTTAAATATGTAATTGCCTGCGTTTATTGCAAGTTATATTAGTCTTTGCTTATGATATAGGTTTCATTTGTAGGTATATCGTAGAAGTATTCACCATCTGCGATCATCTTGTTGGGTACCTCGATGAGTTTGTCATCGGTAAGTTGCCAGCCGCAGATGCGCATAGCGTGACTGTACTCCTTATTCCAGATGTAGAATTGAATGGGCATAGAAAGGTTTGCGAACTTCTTCTTGCGCTGAGGCAGGTGCACACTAGGCCAAGGGAACTTAGGCCCCTTCCAAGCGAGCTTGCACTCGCACTCGATGAAGCACAGGCCCTCGACGATTAGGTCAGCGCAGTACTTATCGGGGTTGTCTATAGCAGTGTACCCCTTTCGGGAGATGTACTCCTTGGTTGCCTCCCTGGCGGGGCTATCCGTCAGGTCAAACATATCCATGTCAAATCGTTTGTGCTTCATGCTCGTGCTAGTTGGTTGGCATCTGAATGCCTGCGTGAAAGCAGGCCTTGCGAAGCGATTGCAGGTATACTGAGCTGTCATGCTCTTCATGTTTCCTGCGAGCGTTAACTCGCTCGATACCCTTGGTTACGCTTGAACGGTTTCTGTTTACTAGCTTAGATATTTCTTCGTGAGTGCATCCGTGCAGGTGCAGGATGTACGACAGTGCGTCCCTTGCGTATGATGCACGTCGTGTTCTGGACTTACCTCGGATGACATTAGGTGTACTGCCAAACTCGTTGGCGGCGATTTCAATTAGTTGGTTTTTTGTTTTCATTATTTTATTATTCCTACGCAGTGATATAGTTTGAAGATTCCACGAACGTCACGTTCGCCTTCTCGATTTTTAGCAACTGAGTATTGCAACTCAGTGTATGGTCCGACTGCATCAACCTTCTTGGCTGACTCAACGTCCCCTCCCTTCGGCCACATAAGTACGACTGCGTCAGCGTCGTTCTCGATGTCACCAGAATCCTTGAGGTCGTACAAGGACAGTCCGCTTTCACGCTTGGCTCCCTCTCGGTTGACCTGCGCCAGTAGTAGTATGCCTATGCCTAGCTCAACGGCGATCTGTTTGATCTTGTGAGAGATCGCTGAGATGCCTTCGGTCTTGCCTAGCTTATTGCCGAACGGGATTAACTGCAGGTAGTCAATGACTACCAGCTTTACCCCGTGCTTGCGGACTAGGATTCTTATCTGACTCTTGAGATCGTCTGCTCCCTGCACTGAGTGCACGGTATAGATGGGCAGAGTAGACAGCGTTTCGTTTGCCGAGTTCACGGCTTTAACCTTAGCCGTAGAGGCTACGTTCTCTTCGATCTGTCGAAGGTTAACTCCGCTGAGAGTTTGAATCATGCGCCTTGCGATTTGTTTCTGCGGCATCTCAAAAGAAAATATGCAGGTAGGTACAGCGTCCGCCTTGGCGGCACGCAGTGCAATGTTGATAGCAACTGCGGACTTACCGCAGGAGGTAGGTGCCGCTACGATGCAGACTTCGCCTGCGCCTATACCACCCATGCCTAGCTTTTCATCCAGGTGCGGGATGTGCGTACGGACTACGTCCTTTACGAAGGTGCCATCTTTCATCTGCTGGAACTCTTCTTTGAGTACCTCAACGGAGGTAGAGATCTTCTCTATACCTGCGCCCGAGCTTATGTCGTCACCGAGGTCGGACTCTACTGCGCCCTGGATGTCAGAAGCGGGCAACTGCTCGGATGCGGCCTGCTCGGCGGCCAGTCTGTAAGAG
>WLWG01001518.1_pt1 | contig 20609 bp, 14 predicted proteins | sample 6712871 | NCBI WGS metagenome assembly WLWG01 (sample SAMN12718693, study PRJNA515312) | sponge metagenome | isolation source: marine sponge | host: Mycale hentscheli | place: New Zealand: South Island, Marlborough, Capsize Point | collected 2003-05-01
CAGCACCTTCGTGATGGCTGCAGTCAGCGTCGTCTTGCCATGGTCAATATGACCGATGGTGCCGATGTTGATATGCGGCTTGGTCCGCTCGAACTTGGCCTTGGCCACGTGCGTTCTCCCTTGTCTTGTGCCGTCCGGCGTTGCGCGGATCGGTTATTGCGGTTGGTTCTCTTCTGTTGTTGTGATCCGCGACTATTCGCCGCGAGCTTTCGCGATGATCTCCGTTGCCACGGCCTGGGGGACCTGGGCGTAGGAGTCGAACTGCATGCTGTAACTCGCTCGGCCCTGCGTGCGACTGCGAAGGTCGCCCACGTAGCCGAACATCTCCGACAGCGGAACGAGTGCCTTGACGACGCGAGCGCCAGAACGCTCCTCCATCGCCTGCACTTGACCACGTCGAGAGTTCAGGTCACCGATGACGTCGCCCATGAAGTCCTCTGGCGTGGTGACTTCGACGGCCATCATCGGTTCGAGAAGCGCCGGCTTGGCGCGGTTGGCAGCGTCCTTAAACGCCATTGACCCGGCGATCTTGAACGCAAGCTCGGAGGAGTCAACGTCGTGGTAGGCGCCGTCGAGGAGTGTGACCTTGACATCGACCATGGGATATCCAGCGAGAACGCCGTTCTCCATCGCCTCTTGGCAGCCAGCGTCCACCGAGGGGATGTATTCCCGCGGAATACGCCCACCAGTCACCTTGTTCTCGAACAGGTAACCGCCGCCTTCTTCGGAATTGGGCTCGACGGCGATGATGACTCGGCCAAACTGTCCGGAACCACCGGTCTGCTTCTTGTGCGTGTACTCGACCTTTTCGACCGGCTTGGTCAGGGTTTCACGGTAGGCGACCTGTGGCTTGCCGACGTTCGCCTCGACTTTGAACTCGCGCTTCATACGGTCGACGAGCACCTCGAGGTGGAGCTCGCCCATGCCCTCGATGATGGTCTGGCCGGTCTCCTCGTTCGTGCTCACACGGAACGTCGGGTCCTCTTCCGCGAGGCGCTGGATGGCCGTGCCGAGCTTCTCCTGGTCGGATTTGGTCTTCGGCTCGATCGCCACGGAGATGACCGGCTCCGGGAAGGTCATCGACTCCAGAACGACGGGGTTACCCGAATCGCACAGAGTGTCTCCTGTAGTGGTGTCCTTCAGCCCCATGACAGCAACGATGTCGCCGGCGCCGGTGGCGTCGATTTCCTCGCGCTTGTTGGCGTGCATTCGGTAAATCTTTCCGATCCGCTCCTTGCGGTCCTTGGTGCTGTTGAGGACCTGCGTTCCGGTCTGCAGCGTTCCGGAGTACACGCGCACGTAGGTGAGCTTGCCGAGATGGGGATCAGACATGATCTTGAAGGCCAGGGCGCTGAAGGGTTCGTCCTCGCTGGGCTTGCGGGTCATCGCCTCTTCCTCGTTACCCATCTTGTGGCCTTCGACAGCCTCAACGTCGATGGGGGAAGGCAGGAAGTCGATCACTGCGTCGAGCATGGGCTGAACGCCCTTGTTCTTGAATGCTGTTCCGGTCAAAACCGGGGTGACGGAGGCAGCCAGGGTCGCGCGACGGATGCCGTCCTTGATCTCCTGCTCGGAGAGCTCTTCACCTTCGAGGTACTTCTCCATGACCGTGTCGTCGTTTTCGGACAAAGTCTCGAGCAGCTTCTCGCGCCACTCGTCGGCCTTGGCCTGCATGTCGGCGGGGATCTCCTCCACCGCGTAGTCCTCACCCATGGCCGTTTCCCCGCGCCATGTGAGGGCGCGCATGCCGACCAGGTCAACCACGCCGATGAAGTCGGCTTCGTTACCGATCGGCAACTGCAGTACGAGCGGGACTGCATTGAGGCGGGAGACGATCATGTCAACGCACATGTAGAAGTCGGCTCCGGTGCGGTCGAGCTTGTTGACGAAGCACATCCGCGGGACGCTGTAGCGATCTGCCTGACGCCACACCGTCTCCGACTGAGGCTCTACACCGGCAACGCCGTCAAAAACCGCAACCGCACCGTCGAGGACACGAAGCGAGCGCTCCACCTCGACCGTGAAGTCCACGTGCCCTGGGGTGTCGATGATGTTGATCGTGTGGTCTTTCCACTGGCAGGTAGTGGCAGCCGACGTGATGGTGATGCCGCGCTCCTGCTCTTGTTCCATCCAGTCCATCGTGGCCGCGCCATCGTGGACTTCACCGATCTTGTAGTTGATTCCTGTGTAGTACAGGATCCGCTCGGTGGTCGTGGTCTTGCCAGCATCGATGTGCGCCATGATGCCGATGTTGCGGACCCTGGCGAGGTCGATACCAAGTGCGGTGGACACTATGAGCTCCGTTGCTTTCTCAGGCCTTGTGGGCGGTTACCAGCGGTAGTGAGCGAAGGCCTTGTTGGACTCCGCCATCTTGTGTACGTCTTCGCGCTTCTTGACGCTGGCGCCCAGGCCGTTGGAAGCATCGAGGATTTCGTTCATGAGACGTTCCGTCATGGTCTTCTCGCGACGTTGCCGAGAGAAACCGATCAACCAACGCATTGCGAGGGTGGTGCTCCGAACGGGCTTCACCTCGACGGGAACCTGGTACGTGGCGCCGCCGACGCGACGTGAGCGCACCTCGAGGGTGGGGCGAACGTTGTCGAGTGCGCGCTTAAGGGTCTGGACTGGGTCGGTACCAGTCTTTTCACGGCAACCTTCGAGTGCGCCGTACACGACCGACTCGGCCTTCGAACGCTTGCCGTCGAGAAGCACCTTGTTGATGAGTTGGGTGACAACCGGCGACCCGTACACCGGATCGTTGACGATTGGCCGCTTACCCGCGGGACCTTTGCGTGGCATTAGCCCTTCTCCTTCTTCGCGCCGTAGCGAGACCGGGCTTGCTTCCGGTTCTTCACACCCTGGGTGTCGAGGGAGCCGCGGATCACCTTGTAACGGACACCGGGAAGATCGCGAACGCGACCTCCGCGGACCAGAACAATGGAGTGCTCCTGCAGGTTGTGCCCGACACCGGGGATATACGCGGTGATCTCGATGCCCGAGGTCAGGCGGACGCGGGCCACCTTGCGAAGAGCGGAGTTCGGCTTCTTCGGGGTCGTCGTATAGACGCGCGTGCACACGCCGCGACGCTGCGGGCTGCCCTTCAGGGCAGGTGCCTTGGTCTTGGAGACCTTGTCCTGGCGGCCCTTACGGACCAGCTGCTGGATGGTGGGCACGAGGCGCCTCTCCTACTCTTCGTTCTTTTCGTTCCGTTTTGCCTCCTGCGAGTCCGACCCACGCGGTCGGGTGTGTCGCGCCTTGTGGGCGCACGACGAAACCGACTCATCGTGGTTGGATCCCGACTCCCGAACTACCGCTCAGGGAGCCTGCGCACCTCTTCGAGGGGAAGCCGCACGCAGCAGGATGTGCCCGGGGCCGGGCACGAGGAGAAACAGTACCCGGGGGTCGATTTCCCGTCAAAACCGGGGTCCCCTATCCCCCCTCGCCACCCCACGGGCGGTCTGCCGCTGGAGCGGAGTAGGTGCCGGTCCCGGGCCTGGCGCCCGGGCCTGGTTCCCGGCTTGTGATTCCCGGGTTCCGGCATCCGTCAGGACGTGTTGATAGCCCCGGAAATCAAGGCGATAACGAGGATGAAGATCCAAACGATGGTCATCGCCGCCCAGAATCCGATGTTGATCCAGGCGACGATCTTCGCGGAGGTGACCAGACCGGTGCCGGTCACCCAGCCGTTGCTCGCGAGGATCTCTCGGCGGGCCTTGCTAGCGAACACGAGCGCAATGATTGCCGGGATGATCGGGCAGAACACCCAGGACACAATCGACAGCACGAGCGCAGCGACCGCGTTGTTGGAGGTTTGTGGGGCCGGCCCGTACGCAGGCGGCGGGGGATACGGCGGGTACGCCGGGTACTCCGACTGGCCCGGCTGGCCCGGCTGGCCCGGCTGGCTGGTCTGACCCGGTTGACCCGCGTATCCCGGCGCCTCGGCGGAGCCCGGGACGCTCTCCCCCGGTCCAGGCGGTGGCGGCGACGGCCACTGGGGGGTGGCCGCGGGGACTTGTTGCTCTTCTCCGGGACCCGTTGAATCGGGCGTCGGCTGTTCGTTCGTGTTGTCGCTACCGGACTCGGGAGGCTGGGTCATGGGTCCAGCATGTCACGGAACGCCAACTGTTGGCATGGGCAACAATCGGATCAGGAACAATGTCACCGTGACGCGTTGGCCGGCCGGACTCCTGTTCGACATGGACGGGACCTTGATCGAGTCTCATGCGAATGTCGATCGCGCGTGGGCCAGGTGGGCGACTCTGCACGGTCTCGACCCAGGGCCGGTGCTGGCTGAAGTCCACGGCTTGCCCGCCGACGTCACCGTCGCACGCTGGTTTCCAGACGCATCACCCGACGACGTTGCCTCACTGGCCGCCGAGCAACTTCGCTTGCAATACGACGACGTGGAAGGGATCCAACCGATCGACGGGGCAGTTGATCTTCTGGGCTTCCTCGACGAGCAGTCGTGGCCGTGGGCCATCTATACCAGCGCAGACGCCGAATTGGCCCGTGTGCGTCTCGCGGCCGCCGGCGTAACGCCACAGGTTCTGGTCACCCGAGACCAGGTCGCCAACGGCAAACCAGCCCCTGATGGCTACCTGCGCGCCGCTGCTTTGCTCGACATCCCAGCCGACGACTGCATCGTCGTCGAGGACACCGATGTGGGTATTGCCGCAGGCCGCGCCGCGGGCATGCGCACCGTCGGGGTGCGGGGTGCCACCGGCGACCTTCCCGTTCACTCCATCAGCGAACTGCACCGGTGGCTACACGCCAGCAACTAGCCCACGAGGAGCGAATCGACGGATTTAGTATCCGCGGTAGTCGAACTCCTCGAGCGGAACAGCGGCTCCCCCCGTCGTTCCGAACGCGGCATAGTCCATCTCGTCATACCCGGTGAACGTCGCGTACATCGCAGCCTTCGCTTCTTCGGTCGGCTCGACCCGGATGTTGCGGTACTGCGGCATACCCGTACCGGCGGGGATCAGCTTGCCCAGAATGACGTTTTCCTTCAGTCCGAGCAGCGAATCAGATCGCGCGTGAATGGCGGCATCGGTGAGCACGCGGGTCGTTTCCTGGAAGGAAGCAGCCGACAACCACGACTCTGTCGCGAGGCTGGCCTTGGTGATCCCCATCAACTCGGGACGTCCCGAAGCAGGCGTTCCACCTTCGGCTACGACGCGGCGGTTTTGCGCCTCGAAGACACTCCGCTCGACGAGCTCTCCAGCAAGGAAAGGTGCATCCGCAGAGTCGATGATCGTGATCCGCTTCAGCATCTGGCGCACGATGACCTCGATGTGCTTGTCGTGGATGGACACGCCCTGCGAGCGATAGACCTCCTGGACCTGGTCCACGAGATGCCACTGCACCTGCCGTGGGCCGAGGATCCGCAGCACCTGCTTGGGGTCGACAGCTCCTACCGTCAACTGCTCGCCGACCTCGACGTGGGCGCCGTCCTCGGTCAGCAGACGCGCACGCTTGCTGACCTGGTGGGCAACTTCCTCGGCGCCATCGTCCGGAACGACAATGATCTTGCGCGCCTTCTCAGTGTCTTCGATTCGAACCCGTCCGCTGACTTCGGCGATCGGCGCTACACCCTTGGGGGTGCGAGCCTCGAAGAGTTCGACCACGCGGGGAAGGCCGTGCGTGATGTCCTCACCCGCGACACCTCCGGTGTGGAAGGTACGCATTGTCAGCTGCGTTCCCGGTTCGCCAATGGACTGCGCCGCAATGATGCCGACTGCTTCGCCGACGTCCACCAACTTGCCGGTAGCCATCGATAGTCCGTAGCACATCGCGCAGGTGCCAACCGCGCTCTCGCAGTTGAGCACGGTGCGCACCCGGATGGTCTCTGCTCCACTCGCGACGAGAGCTTCGAGGCGAGGCACGTCGAGCTGCTCCCCCGCGTTTCCGACGACGGTTCCGTCAACCTCCACGTCTCGCGCGAGAACTCGCGTGGCGGCCGAGGTGTCGAGGTTGTCCACGGGGCGCAGGACTCCATCGACTTTCTCGCCGATAGCGATCTCGCTGCCCCGCTCGGTGCCACAGTCCACCTCGCGGACGATGACATCCTGAGACACGTCCACGAGACGACGTGTCAGATATCCGGAGTCTGCGGTACGCAAAGCGGTGTCGGCCAGACCCTTACGGGCGCCGTGCGTGGAGATGAAGTACTCGAGGACGGACAGTCCTTCCCGGAAGTTGGACTTGATCGGGCGAGGAATGATCTCACCCTTCGGGTTGGCCACGAGACCGCGCATTCCGGCGATCTGTCGAACCTGCATGTAGTTACCACGCGCACCAGAGTCCACCATCATGTGAACGGAGTTCGTCTCCGGGAAGTTCTCCTGCATGGCACGGGCAACTTCGTCGGTGGCTCGCGTCCAGATCTCAATGAGTTCTTGGCGGCGCTCAGAGTCGGTAATCAAACCGCGCTCGTACTGCTGCTGCACCTTGCTTGCCTTTTCCTCCGCCGAAGCCAGAAGTTCGGCCTTGGCCGGAGGGGCGACGACGTCGGAGAAAGAGATCGTGACACCAGAACGCGTCGCCCAACGGAACCCGAGCGCCTTCAGCTGATCGAGAGTTTCGGCGACCTCTACCTTGGAGTACCGCTCGGCAAGTCGGTTGACCGTGGCACCCAGGAGTTTCTTGTCTACCTGGTCGTTCACGAAGGGGTAGTCCGCTGGGAGCGCCTCGTTGAACAGGGCCCGCCCAAGGGTGGTGATGAGGGTGAAGGGCTGTCCGGCTTCCCAACCTTCGGGGACCGGCCACCCGTGCGGCGGCTCGGTGTTCTCAATTCTGATCTTGACGCGTGCTTGCAGATCCAGCACGCCCGCATCGAAGGCCATCAGAGCTTCGGCAACGCTCGCGTAGGAGGGGAGCTCTTCATCCTTTATCGGGGTGTTCGCTCCGTTCTGAGTCGTCAAAAAGTAGATGCCCAGCACCATGTCCTGGGTTGGTGTGGCAATCGGTCGCCCGTTCGCCGGAGACAGGATGTTGTTCGTGGACAGCATCAGAATGCGAGCCTCGGCCTGAGCTTCTGCCGACAGCGGGAGGTGAACTGCCATCTGGTCACCGTCGAAGTCCGCGTTGAACGCGGTGCACACCAACGGATGAATCTGGATGGCCTTGCCCTCGATCAGTTGCGGCTCGAACGCCTGGATACCCAAACGGTGCAGGGTCGGCGCACGGTTCAACAGCACCGGGTGCTCGGCGATGACCTCCTCCAACACATCCCACACGATCGACCGCGAGCGTTCGACCATGCGCTTCGCGCTCTTGATGTTCTGCGCGTGATTGAGGTCGACAAGACGCTTCATAACGAAGGGCTTGAAGAGCTCGAGTGCCATCTGCTTAGGCAGACCGCATTGGTGCAACTTCAACTGCGGCCCCACCACGATGACCGATCGGCCTGAGTAGTCGACGCGCTTTCCGAGCAGGTTCTGACGGAATCGACCCTGCTTGCCCTTGAGCATGTCGGACAGTGACTTCAGGGCGCGATTGCCTGGACCCGTGACCGGACGGCCGCGGCGGCCGTTGTCGAACAGCGCGTCCACGGACTCCTGCAACATGCGCTTCTCGTTGTTGACGATGATCTCTGGCGCACCGAGATCCAGCAGCCTCTTCAACCGGTTATTGCGGTTAATCACACGACGGTAGAGGTCGTTGAGGTCCGACGTCGCGAACCGGCCGCCGTCGAGTTGAACCATGGGACGCAGATCCGGTGGAATGACCGGCACGGCGTCAAGCACCATGCCGCGCGGCGAATTGGTCGTGTTCAAGAATGCAGCAACGACCTTCAGACGCTTCAGCGCACGGGTCTTCTTTTGACCCTTGCCCGTCGTGACGATCTCCTTCAGCGCAGTCGCCTCACCGGCAAGATCAAAGGACTCCAAGCGCTTTTGAATGGCTTCGGCGCCCATGCCACCGTCGAACCAGCGTCCGTAGCGATCACGCATCTCCCGGAACAACATCTCGTCACCTTCGAGGTCCTGAACCTTCAGCGTGCGGAATCGGTCGAAGATCCGATCGAGACGGTCAATCTCCTGATCGGCTCGCCGGCGGATAGCCGCCATCTCCCGCTCACCGGATTCGCGCACCTTGCGGCGGACGTCTGACTTCGCGCCCTCTGCTTCGAGTTCAGCGAGATCGGCTTCCAACTTCTGCTGCCGAGCCTCCACGTCGGAATCCCGACGCGAGGCGATCTGCTTCTTTTCGACGCCCAACTGCTTCTCGAGATTCGGAAGAGCTTCGTGACGCCCCTCGTCGTCGACCCAGGTGATCATGTAGGCGGCGAAGTAGATGACCTTCTCCAAGTCCTTCGGAGCGAGGTCCAGGAGGTAGCCCAGACGACTGGGGACACCCTTGAAGTACCAGATGTGGGTAACCGGAGCGGCAAGTTCGATGTGCCCCATGCGCTCACGGCGAACTTTGGCGCGCGTCACCTCGACGCCACAACGCTCACAAATGATGCCCTTGAAGCGCACCCGCTTGTACTTCCCGCAGTAGCACTCCCAGTCCCGCGTAGGCCCGAAAATCTTCTCGCAGAACAAGCCGTCCTTTTCCGGCTTCAGCGTCCGGTAGTTGATGGTCTCCGGCTTCTTGACCTCGCCGTGAGACCAGGTGCGGATGTCATCAGCCGTCGCGAGGCCGATACGCAGATCATCGAAGAAGTTGACGTCTAGCACGTGGATTTCCTTCGTTAGTTTCCGGTCGTCAATGTGTTGTCGCGTCTACAGTTCTTCGACGCTGCTGGGCTCGCGGCGGGAGAGGTCGATGCCGAGTTCCTCCGCCGCGCGGAAGACGTCGTCGTCGCTGTCCTTCATCTCGATGGCGACGCCATCGCTGGAGAGGACCTCGACGTTCAGGCACAAGGACTGCATTTCCTTGACTAGCACCTTGAACGACTCGGGGATGCCGGGCTCGGGAATGTTTTCTCCCTTGACGATCGCCTCATAGACCTTGACTCGACCTAGGACGTCGTCGGACTTGATGGTGAGCAGCTCTTGCAGGGCGTATGCGGCGCCGTATGCCTCGAGCGCCCACACTTCCATCTCACCGAAGCGCTGGCCGCCGAACTGCGCCTTACCGCCGAGCGGTTGTTGCGTGATCATCGAGTACGGCCCGGTGGAGCGCGCGTGAATCTTGTCATCCACCAGGTGCAGCAACTTCAGGATGTAGATGTAGCCAACGGAGATTTCGCCCGGAATCGGCTCTCCGGATCGACCGTCGAACAAGTTGGCCTTTCCGTTGGCGTTGACCAGGTGCAGGCCATCGGCTGTTGGACGCGTCGACTCCAAAATCGTGGACAGCTCGTCCTCGCGCGCCCCGTCGAAGACCGGGGTGGCGATGCGCGACCGTGGTTCCACAGACTGGACTTCCTTAGGCAGATTCACCACCCGTGGATCGGACGAGTCGACTTCCCATCCGGCAGCGGCCGCCCAACCCAGGTGCGTCTCGAGAACCTGGCCGACGTTCATGCGTCCGGGCACACCGAGCGGGTTGAGCACGATGTCGACGGGAGTTCCGTCGTTCAGGAAAGGCATATCTTCGACGGGAAGAATCTTGGCGATCACACCCTTGTTGCCATGACGCCCGGCGAGTTTGTCGCCTTCGGTGATCTTCCGCTTCTGCGCGATGTGCACCCGCACCAGGCGATTCACGCCCGGCGGAAGCTCGTCGCCTTCATCGATGTCGAAGACGCGAACGCCGATGATCTTGCCCGACTCACCGTGCGGCACCTTGAGCGACGTGTCGCGAACTTCGCGGGCCTTTTCGCCGAAGATCGCCCGGAGCAATCGCTCCTCCGGCGTCAGTTCGGTCTCGCCCTTCGGCGTCACCTTGCCAACGAGAATGTCGCCGGGGAGGACGTCGGCACCGATGCGAATGATGCCGCGCTCGTCGAGGTCGGCAAGAACCTCTTCGGACACATTCGGAATGTCTCGAGTGATCTCCTCGGGGCCGAGCTTGGTGTCCCGCGCATCGATTTCATGCTCTTCGATGTGAATGCTGGAGAGCACATCATCTTGGACAAGCCGCTGGGAAAGGATGATCGCGTCCTCGTAGTTGTGGCCTTCCCACGACATGAAGGCGACCAGCAAGTTCTTGCCGAGGGCGAGTTCACCTTGATCGGTGGACGGCCCATCCGCCAGAACCTGGCCCACCTCGATGCGCTGGCCCTCGGTCACGATCGGGCGCTGGTTGATCGATGTTCCCTGGTTGGAGCGCGTGAACTTGTCCAGCGCGTACGTCGTGTACTCGCCATCGTCTTCCGCGACAGTGATCACGTCAGAGGAGACCTCGGTCACCGCACCGGCCTTGGTTGCCAGAACCATGTCACCCGCGTCGTAGGCGGCCCGGAACTCCATGCCGGTGCCGACAAGCGGAGCCTCGGCCCTCAGGAGCGGCACCGCCTGGCGCTGCATGTTCGAGCCCATCAGCGCACGGTTAGCGTCATCGTGCTCGAGGAAGGGAATCATGGCGGTAGCCACGGACCACAACTGACGCGGCGATACGTCCATGTAATCAACGTCGTTGGGCTTCACGAACTCGACTTCGCCACCCTTGAGTCGAACAAGCACGCGATCCTCGGACATCGCACCGTTGTCCTTCAGCGGCGTATTTGCCTGTGCAATGACGAACCGGTCTTCCTCATCAGCGGTGAGGTAGTCGACCTGGTCGCTCACCTTGCCGTTCACAACCTTGCGATAGGGAGTCTCGACAAATCCGAAAGCGTTGATCCGACCGTAGGTGGCCAAAGAGCCGATCAGACCGATGTTTGGACCTTCGGGCGTCTCGATCGGACACATGCGTCCGTAGTGGGACGGGTGGACGTCGCGAACCTCGAAACCGGCACGCTCGCGTGAGAGGCCACCGGGCCCCAGCGCGGATAGTCGACGCTTGTGCGTCAACCCCGCCAACGGATTCGTCTGGTCCATGAACTGCGAAAGCTGGCTGGTGCCGAAGAACTCCTTGATCGCAGCGACGACAGGGCGGATGTTGATGAGCGTCTGCGGTGTGATTGCTTCGACGTCCTGCGTGGTCATGCGTTCGCGAACCACTCGCTCCATTCGGGACAGGCCCGTACGGATCTGATTCTGGATGAGCTCGCCGACGGTGCGAAGGCGACGGTTGCCGAAGTGGTCGATGTCGTCGGTCTCCACGACGACCTCACCGCGCGGCCCCTCCATGGTCGGCATGTCTGCATGCAGACGCAGGATGTACTCAATCGTCGCGAGGACGTCGTCGAGGGTCAGGACACTTTGGTTCAACGGGAGATCGAGACCGAGCTTGCGGTTGACCTTGTACCTACCCACCTTCGCGAGGTCGTACCTCTTGGTGTTGAAGTAGAAGTTGTCGATCAGGTTGCGTGCGTTCTCCAACGTGGGTGGCTCACCCGGCCGCAACTTGCGGTAAATGTCCAGCAGCGCATCGTCCTGGCTCTCGATGGTGTCCTTCTCCAGCGTTGCCATGAAGATCTCGTACTGACCAAATCGTTCGCGAATCTCCTCGGTGGTCATGCCCAGGGCCTTGAGCAAAACCGACACCGGCTGCTTGCGCTTGCGGTCGACACGAACGGCGACGAGATCCTTCTTATCGATCTCGAATTCGAGCCACGCGCCGCGGCTGGGAATGATCTTGGCGGTGAAGACGTCCTTGTCCGTCGCCTTGTCGATGGAGCGCTCGAAGTAGGCCCCGGGGGAGCGCACGAGCTGCGAGACTACGACGCGCTCGGTGCCGTTGATGACAAACGTTCCTTTATCCGTCATCAAAGGGAAGTCACCCATGAAGACCGTTTGGGACTTGATCTCACCGGTCTCGTTGTTCATGAACTCGGCGGTCACGAACAGCGGCGCGGAGTAGGTGAAATCCTTGTCCTTGCACTGTTCCACGGTGTACTTCGAAGGCTCGAAACGATGATCGCGGAACGATAGGGACATCATTCCGGCAAGATCCTCGATGGGGCTGATCTCCTCGAAGATCTCGGTCAGGCCGGACATCTGAGGAATCTCGGTATTGCCTGCGGCGATCTCCGCCGCGACCTTCGCCTGCCAATCCTCGCGACCCAAGAGCCAGTCGAAACTGGCCTTCTGTAAGGCGAGTAGATCGGGAACCGCGAGGGGCTCGCGAATTTTCGCGAACGAGTGCCGGGCTAAACCCGGGGACAAAGGGGTGCTGACCGAAGTCTTTGCTGCCAAGACGTTTCCTTCCGGGGCGCTGCTGCGTCGTCCGCGCCGACCCCGAGCACGCCTACGCACCCCAGCCTGTCAAATCCACACGCGAGTGCGAATAATTGGCCGGAATCCGGGAGTAGTGAGGGCAGCGCGAAGTAGCAGCATACCCACGGGGCACGCCGCTGTCTAACCCGGGGGAACCCCGACGGTCCCTCGACCGGATCGGTCCCTGATGAGGGGTGACAGCGAACCGCTCCCCTGCGGGCCCCGACTCGATCCTCGTTCCGACGGATCCGCACCGGGTGTGTGCGTGCATAGATGGTGGCCCGGTATGGGCAAAAGGTCAAGCAGGCAAGGGGCAGGTCGGGGGATTTGTGTCCCGGTCGTGACCGAATTCCCCCTGAATCCGGACACACAACGGGGGGCCGAGTTGTCCTCGGCCCCCCGTTGAGGGATGGGTGCGGCAGAGATCTACGCGAGGGAAACCGTCGCGCCGGCGCCTTCGAGGGCGGCCTTCGCCTCTTCGGCCTTCTCCTTGTTGACCTTCTCCAAGATGGGCTTCGGAGCGCCTTCCACGAGATCCTTGGCCTCCTTGAGTCCGAGGCTGGTGAGTCCGCGGACCTCCTTGATGACGGCGATCTTGTTCCCGCCATCGGCTTCGAGGATGACGTCGAACTCATCCTTCTCCTCCGCGGCGGCCGCACCAGCGTCTCCTCCGCCGGCCGCGGGAGCCGCGGCTGCAGCAACCGCTACCGGAGCGGCAGCAGTGACCTCGAAGGTCTCTTCGAAGGCCTTGACGAACTCGCTGAGTTCTAGCAGGGACATCTCCTTGAATGCGTCCAACATTTCTTCGGTACTCATCTTCGCCATGGTGGCGTCCTTTCGGTCATTCCGGCCGAGGGCCGGGTGGGCATCAGCCCTCGGTTGTCTCCTCCGCCTCGGCGGCCGGCTCAGCGTCGGCCTCCGGTGCGTCGGGGGTTGGTGAACTGTCGTGCGACGTTCCGTCTTCCTGACTGGCTTCTTCCTGAACGGCGTCCTGCTGGTCAGCCACGTCCTGGCCTTCAGCGGATGCGTCCTCCGACGCCGGGGCCTCGGCGGCTGGAGCCTCGGCCGTCGACCCTGAGGTCGGAGCGTCGGCTTCGACCTTGGCCTGGAGTGCGCCGAGCGCTCGAGCTGCCTGCGCGAGCGGGGCAGCGAACAAAGATGCGGCCTGGGACTGCTTCGCCTTCATCATGCCGGCCAGCTTGGCTAGGAGCACCTCGCGGGATTCCAGATCCGCGAACTTCGCGAAATCTTGCGGTGTGAGGATTGCACCGTCCATGTAGCCGCCCTTGACGACCAGATCCGGGTTGTCCTTGGCGAAATCGCGAATTCCCTTCGCTGCCTCGACCGGATCGCCGTCGACGAATGCGATGGCGCTGGGACCTACGAGCAAGTCCTCGAAGCCCTCAATGCCTGCCTCGGCAGCCGCTCTCCTGGTCAGCGTGTTCTTGACGACCGAGAAGGTCACCGCTCCACCCAGTGAGCGACGAAGCTCTTTCAACTGGGCAACGGACAGTCCTCGGTAATCGGTGAGCACGGCGGCGGCAGAGGATCGGAATCGATCGGTGATCTCGGCGACGGTGTCGACCTTGTCTTGCCGGGCCATCAGATCTCCCTCCTTGTTCGGACCGAACTCAGGATCCGAGAGGGGGGCGCGGCATGCGCACGCGAGCGGCAACTAACTGCCAACACTCACCTGCGCGGGCCGCCCGCCTCTGCGGGGCCTTCGACTCGATCGGGTGATCGAGCAACCTGCGGTCTTCGGCGTGCCGAAGGATACGGCACGGAGTTGAGGCAGAAGCATGGGGGGCCTTCTGACAGGCACGCAGACGGACCGCCCAACAGCGACCACCGAACTCGTTTATTTCGGAAGGGTTCCGCTGGGACACCCGCGCTCTCAAAGTATCAAGGCAAAGTCTTGAAGACATCAAGTTCTCTCGAGCGCTCATCAAGTCCGAATTGCGATCACCGAATGGAGCAGACCTACCTGAGGGACATTTAGGGGAAGCGCGGCGATCCGAGTAGTGCATTCCAATAAATACGCTGGACTGTTAAAGCATCTTGTCGAGACTGTGCCTCTGCCAGCTCAACACCATCAACTCTGGTGCACGCCTCGCTGAGCATCTCTATGGTTTCGATGCTGCGCGCGACTGCCGCGACCGGATTCTCTCGGAAGGGAAACTGATCCAGAAGCAACGGATCTTTCCATTCGATTGACCTTAAGGCCAATAGGTACTCCATTGTTTCGAAGAGATGCACCGATGCGACTGGAAGATCATCATCCCAATCTCGCCAATTATCGTTCAACTCCGCTGATACAAGTTTCTCGTAGCGATTAATCATCAAGAGTGATTCGGTGGGTGATTCACCAGCCATTAGTGAATGTCCGAAGTCCATGACAATCCCCAGATTATCTACGCCGGTCTCCTGGATAGCGAGAAGTGTCTTTGGCGCATTCGCCAGGGTCATTCGAACACGAGGTTCTTTGGGCTTGTATTCAATCGCAAATTGAACGTCGCTGTGTTTCTCACAAATTTCTCTCATTGCATTTATGGTGTACCCCCAAATCTGCTCGTAATCCACCTGGCCCGGATAGTCATATCCATCTTGTCCAGGCCAAAACTTCACGTAGCCGGCATCGAGCACGGCCGCGGCTTCAACAGCCTCCTCTACACGATTACGTGTGCGCAGGCGAAGCTCAGAGTCCGGATTGGTGAACGCACCCCGCGAGTATTCGCGCATATAGATGTGTGGAGTAGTAGCACGACACTTTAAGCCGCGATCGTCAAGCATTGTCTTGACATCATGTGCATTGAGTGAATCGGTGGCAAAGGGCACGTTGATATCCAGATAGGTCAGGCCCTGCACTTGCGCCGCCGCGTCGAGCATCTCCTCGGTCGAACGTGGTGGTCCGTAACCATCACCGGCATAGCGATCGACGAATTGCCCAAAGGCCCAAATACCTGTTCCATACTCAAAGGCAGTCATTTTCCTCTCCTGTCGTATCCGTATTCCCGGGATCGTTGCACGGCTATTTTCCACTTCGCGCGCTTGTCTTGACGTACATCGGCAGATTGCTCAGGTTCAATGCGCCTGTACGTCGACTGTCGACGGTTCAGGTCATTAATCGTCCATAGCCCTACACTCAGGCCAGCGAGCTCCGCAGCACCCACAGCAGAAGCATGAGCAGCGTCGGCGACCAAAACACTTGCGCCAGACGCGTTTGCAATCGCACGCACCAAGGACGTATTTCGCGCCATACCGCCGTCAACGAGAGTCTCCGTCATAACCACGCCGGCTTGATTGAGAGCCTCAAAGACATCTGCTATCTGCATAGCCACAGAGTCCAGTGCCGCCCGTGCCAGGTCAGCCCGTTCAGTGGACAGCGAGAGTTGAGAGACGGTTGCGACAGCCGTGTCATCCCAGTAGGGAGCACCGAGGCCGCCAAAGGCAGGAACGAAGACCACATCGGTCGACGACTTGGCTTCGTCCGCGAGTGCCGCAGGGGTCACGTTCAGAAGACCGGCGAGCCACGACAAGGTGGCACCAGCCGCCAGGATGTTGGCCTCAAGCGCAAGACTCGGTCCGTCGTCCGTCAGTTGCCAGCTGATCGTGCGACACAACCCGGAGTCTCCTACCCCTTCGGGGGCCGTCGTCATCACGGAAGATCCTGTGCCCACGGTTACCTTGGTGGTCCCAGGCTTCCATCCTTTGTGAGAAAAGAGCGCGGCGTGAGAGTCACCAACCAAAGCGCCAAGCGGCCGACCGGCAAGTTGGCCACTGGTGATCGCTAAGTCTGATCGAACCGATGGGCCGATAAAAGGTAGGCACTCACGTGGCACATCAAAAATTTCTAGAAGTTCCGCACTCCATTGGCCAGTCTCAATATCAAGCAGGCTCATACGTGAAGCGTTGCCGATGTCTGTCGTGCAACTGCCAGTCAGGTTCCATGCGATCCAAGAGTCAACGGTGCCCATCACAAGTTCACCGGCCCTCGCACGAGCGCGTTTCGGATCATACGTGTTGAGAAGCCACGTAGCTTTCACCGCAGAGAACATCGGATCCAGCGGAAGCCCACTGATTCGTCGGACTGTCTCGCCGTACCCTTGATCTAGCAGGGTCCTGGCAATCGATCGTGTTCGGCGATCTTGCCAACTCAATAAAGGTGATAGTGGTTCACCGCTCTCTCGGTCCCATAAGACCAGTGATTCACGTTGATTACTGACGCCTAGGGCCACCACGCTCTTTGAAGACACCTGCTCCAGTAAGTCATCAAGTGCGACCATCGCACTCTTGACTACTTCATACGGCTCCTGCTCTACCCATCCGGGCCGGGGCGTGTACAGCGCGAGCGGAGCACTCGACTCCGCAACTACTTCACCATCATGATTAAGTGCAATAGCCTTTGTCGAACTCGTGCCGCAATCCAGTGCGGCAACGAGTTCTTCAGCGGGCAAGAACTTCCCTAAGTGAGTCTGCGATCTGCTCCGCTCCCAGCCCGAAATGTTCGTATAAATCTTCAACCGAGGCAGTAGGCGCGAAGGCCTCGGTCCCTAGCATCCGCATCGGCACTGGCGTATTCGCGACCACCACTTCAGCGACTGCACCTCCGAGGCCTCCGCGCGGAACCGACTCTTCCACTGTCACGATGGCAGCTGTCTCTTCGGCAGCGCGAATAACCGTATCCGCGTCGATCGGTGCAAGGGACGCCATATTGATAACGCGCGTCTTGAGCCCCTCATCCGACAAAATCTTCGCGGCCTGCAGCGCACGCCACACCACGGTCCCGCAGGCAATCAAGGTGGCGTCGTTTCCAAGGCGTAACGTCTGCGCTCGGCCTGGCTCGAAGATCTCAGAAGCATCTGTCACATCTGGTACCGGAGTCCGCGAGATTCTCAGGAAAGCCGGACTCGGTACATCGGCTGCCCACCGCACGGCTGCTGTGGTCTGACGGGCGTCCGCGGGAACAACGATCTTCAAGCCATCGATGGCCCGAAGCCAAGCAATGTCCTCAATCGAATGGTGTGTGGCACCCAATTCACCGTACGCAAAACCTGGGCTCATGCCGCACAACTTCACGTTTGCAGCGCTGTATGCGACATCTGCCTTGATCTGCTCAAGGGCGCGTCCAGTCAAGAAGGGGGATGCAGCACAGACGAAAGGAATGAGGCCGGCGTTGGCCAACCCTGCACCGACGCCGACCATATTCTGCTCAGCAATACCGACATTGATTAGCCGCTCAGGGAAAAGTTCTTTGAAATCGCCGAGGAAACTTGACCCGACTGAGTCATTGCACACTGCAACAATGCGATCATCTTTACCAGCCAATTCGACAAGCGTAGCGGCGAAGGGCTTCCGGCAATCGATCGCTTTTTCAGCCGTCATCTGGTTGCACTCACCTCCGCGAGCGCCTGGGCGAATTGATCGGCGCTCGGTACTTTGTGGTGCCACACGGCCAGGTTCTCCATGAAGGAGACACCCTTGCCCTTCGTTGTTTCAGCGATGACTACTCGTGGCTTCGCGCCCGCGGCCAAGATTGCTTCGCGCAGCGCGTCGTGATCATGACCATTGATAACAGTGGCATCCCAACCAAAAGCTTCGAATTTTGCATCCAGTGGATCGAGGCTATTTGTTTCTTCGGTCAAAGCTCCTTGTTGCAATCGATTGCGGTCAACGATGCAAGTCAAGCCACTCAATTGTTGGTGTCCGGCAAACATAATTGCCTCCCAATTGCTGCCTTCCTGAAGCTCGCCGTCCCCGGTGACAACGTAGGTCTTCCAATCGGCATTTACGATTCTCGCTCCAACCGCCATTCCCACGGATACCGGCAAACCATGCCCGAGTGGCCCAGTACACGTTTCAATACCGGGAAGTTTGGCGCGGGCAGGGTGACCGTTGAGACGGGAATCACGTTGCGCAAAAGTCATCAGCTCGTCATGCGTCAGGAAGCCATTCAGAGTCATCGTCGAATACAACGCCACCGCCGCGTGACCCTTGCTCACGATCAACCGATCACGATCGGGCCACTGTGGTCTTTCGGGATCTAGGCGAAGGACGTCGGTGTATAGCACCGCCAGAATGTCCGTGACCGACAGATCACTCCCAATGTGACCTAGGCCAGCAACAGAGATTGTCTCCAGGATCAACCGCCGAATAGATCGGGCCTGCTCTTCACTATTCACGAAAAACCGTGCGTCCGAAGGTATTTCATGTTTCAAGGCTTCCAGCACCCAACCTGCGGTGCAACCGACCAAGGAAATTCATGCACAAAATTATTGACGGCTGCCCCACTTATCCCCCTGGTTTCCAACCTGCCATGCGACACTGCCGCGTCCGGAACACTAAAGGCGTCACTTTTTTCCCGTGATCGTCAGGCCAGACTCGACGAATCCTGAATGCTGGAATGACAATGCTAAACATAGGTCGAATCCACGACATACGTAACTTCTTTCTTTGACACTCTTCGCGACGACCTTGAAACCAACCTTTCGGTTTGCAACTGAGCTCCGTCGCTTTTGGCCAGTGCGTCGGGGGAGCCGGATCGTTGCGGTGCCTGGAGAATCGAGATTGCCCCAGCGGCGCGAGGGGGGCCGATCCACGCGGATCGGGCCCCCCTCGGGTGTCGCGTGTTCTAGCCGACGGTCGCAGCGGGGTCTTTCGGGGGTAGCGGCCGGTACTGCCGGTCCCGATTGATCCCTGGCACCTTGTAGCCGAGGCGCTTGGCCGCGGTCACCTCCTTGGCGGAATCTGCCTTCGCAAGTGCCGCCAGCACCTTCACCGCGGCGACCATTTGGTCTGTCGTGAACGGACAACTTCCGACACCCGACCCTCCGAGCTTCAAAGCAGAAAGCGCTGCACTCGGAGACTTCGCCCCGGGCTCGAAGGACGTCCACCCATCTGCCGGTGGCACGGAGTAGTAGGCAGCGGCCTTCAACATGCCCTTCTTGACCGCCTTCTTGCCCTTCTTCGAGGTAGCCATACCTTCGTAGAAGTCACCCGTCACGCCTGGAACCCGAAGGTCGTACGTCCCGGCGACCGCGACTGTCGGCTTGTTGTTGTACGTCGCGGACGCGGAGGGAAGGCCAAAAACGACCTTCGCGGCAACCGGATTGGCCTCCACTCGTTGGCCAGCTGCCAGCGCAGCCAACATCGCATCGAGAACACCCGGTCCTGCCGTGGCGAAGGTGTCTTCGAATTCACCCCGCTGCTCAGCCGAAAGCAGTTCGTTGTAGTTCACACCAACGTTTCCGACATATGCGGCGCCCTCACTGGCAGGGATGGATCCGATGGCTCGCGCCTGCCCCTCAAGGTCGAGCTGAAGGGTAATACCGGTGCCGATGATCCCACCGACGTTTTGGAGCATGGCCGCTGCCGCGGACTGCCCGGAACTGAGCGGTGAGTAACCACCCGCGATGGCTCCAGCTGTTCCCAGAGTTGCCACCGCCGGGTTGACCGTCACCCCGTCATACGTTGGCGACACTGTCGGCAACCCTGCTAGCAGGCCTGCTAGCAGATTCGAAAGCGCGATCGGATAGCCGACGGAGGAAACCGTGGCCTGTCCCGATGCCACAGCACCGAGGGTTGTGAGGATCTTTTGCAGATCACCCATTGCCTGCGCGTACCCGGCTTGTCCCGGAGCGTAGTTGTAACCCTTGAGCGTGGGATCGATGAGCGTCTTCCATGTGTATAGGGCAGTCATGTAAGTGTTGCCGAAGAAGTCAACAGACGCCATGCACGCCGGAAGAGACCCGGCGATCTTCCCGGGGTTGTCTTGGATGAGTGCCTGGGTCGTCTCTGCTCCCATTGAGGTGCCCCACGCCATAATCTGCTTGACGCCCTTGATACCCCCACCGTTGATGTACTTGATGAGGTTTTGACCCGACTCAACTCCCTGAGCAACGGCCCAGCCCTGTCGCGCTAACCCGGTTCCGGCGAGCGCGTAGCCCTGGTTCAGGAGCACGCTTTCGGCTTCGGATGCACCAGGTGGGACAACGGTTGCTGACCCGTTCGCTGCGTAACCTGCGCCAAGACCGGGGATGGTCATGGGCGAGTAGTACGGGCTAGCGGCGTAGCCCAGCGGAACAGCGATACCCGCAGGAATCGGCACGCTAGAGCTGTACCCCTTGGAGTACAACAGCACAGTTCCGTTGAAGTTTTCCGGAACTTTGATCTTGAAGGTGCTGTCGCCGAGCGGTCCGCTCAGCACACCGTCACAGGTCTCGCCGAGGCCACATGCGTGGTCGTCGGCGTTGGCCGCTGAAGCCGGGACAGCGACGAGCGCTAGTCCGAGGGCCGCTACCACCGCGGTGACGCGGCGGGACAAAGAGATTTTCATGTCAATCCTTTCTTCCGCTACGCGCCGATTACGGCAGCAGCTTCTTGGTCGGGCCAGCGGGC
>WLWG01001523.1_pt1 | contig 20574 bp, 19 predicted proteins | sample 6712871 | NCBI WGS metagenome assembly WLWG01 (sample SAMN12718693, study PRJNA515312) | sponge metagenome | isolation source: marine sponge | host: Mycale hentscheli | place: New Zealand: South Island, Marlborough, Capsize Point | collected 2003-05-01
TACACAGGAATATCCAAAACAAGCGGGCGTTTGGCCATTGGACCAATTACGGTTTTGGTCTCACATTTTTCACGGTATCCTTCGATCACAAATCGAGTTAATGTGCCCGGCATAAATGTTAAATCATCCCAACTCGGAATTTTCTTGAATAAAGAAAATCCACGCATGCGGTATCGACCTAACTCAGCCTTTACATGAATGTCATTCATGACCTCCGGCGGGAATACATAACTGCTACCTAAATGATATTTTTTTGCGTCGTCTTTTACAGACATAATTTTATCCTCAACTTCTGTTATTAGAGCACCAGTTTCTTCTCAGTGGGTTCTAAGTTGTCGTAATTCCACAACTGTTTTCCAGAAACTATCTTAGTGATGTTTTCAACACCATTCGGTGCTTCCATTCCATACAAATCAAGTTTGCTTTGCAGATAACGAACATCAAGATCCGTCATTTCGCCTTCTACCGCATCGACACCTAAACTTTTAACTTTACCAGCAATATAAATAGTGCCGTCATACATTGAATCGCCGAGGTTGCTACTTGCATTACCTAATAAGATCATACGACCACGTTGCATCATGAAACCTGTAAAAGCACCGGTATCTCCACCCACAATAATGGTGCCGCCTTTTTGGTCGATGCCGGTACGAGAACCAACGCTGCCTTTGCAAACTAAATCACCGCCACGAATAGCGGCCCCAAAAGTTGAACCAGCATTTTTTTCAATCAACGCCGTTCCGGCCATCATGTTTTCACCGCATGACCAACCCACACGACCATTAATATGTATGTTGGGACCATCAATTAGGCCTACTGCAAAGTAACCTAAACTGCCTTCAAAATTAAGATTGAGTCGATTCAAGATTCCTACACCCAAGGAATGCTTGCCCATAGGATTTTTTACAGTGATCGTTCCATGCCCTTGCTTCATCAACTCACGTATTTTGATATTTACTTCCACATTACTCATTTTCTCGCAATCAAACTCTGCAGTTTTGTCAAAATCTACATCGTGTGCATATGCATATGTGAAGTTCTCTTCTTCAGAAGCAGAGAAATACATCTGTTGTGTCCGACCCGCCAATTGCTCGGCATGCATCCCCATGTCTTCAGATTTTTGATTTTTGGCTACGCTTGCCATACTCGTACCTCCCCTTCATAAGGATCGAATGTGTCAATTTCGCGCGGGAAGATACTGCGAATTGCAATTTCTTCTGAGGCTAAACCCACAAACTCATCGCTTTCATAAATCACCATTGGCTTGGCAGCCATTACATCTTTTGCCATACCTAATTGGTCACTGGTAGCAACTAAATAAGAAAACACACCATCTAAATATTCCACCGAATTATTCATTGCGGTTTCCAAGTCATCACCTTTGTCGATACGATTAGCAAGATATACTGCAATCAATTCAGAATCACAGTTAGACATAAAGCGGTGACCGTCTCGTTCTAAAGCACGTCGGTTGGTCCAGTAATTAGTAAGCTGACCATTGTGCACAACCGACACATCCGAAAACGGATAGGCCCAGTAAGGATGTGCAGAACGTATGTCGACATCGGATTCAGTCGCCATACGCGTATGACCAATACTATGCGTACCTTGAAAACCATCTAATTTATATTGATCAGAAACCGTTTCAGCATCACCGAGATCTTTAATTAATTCCAGAGCATTTCCAACAGACAGCACTTCTACGCCATCAATATCTTCAATGTAGTCAATCAAGCGACGCAAATCTCCATCAAAACTGAATGTATAACGGTGGGAATAATCTGTTGCAGCGTGTTGCTCGTTAATTTTCACACCCGACTCTTTAAGGCGTGCTTCTACTGCTTCTTCACGCGCTTCCACTTCAGCTTGAATATCAAAACCTGATTTCATGGCTTCTTGTTCTGCGGTGATGAAGCGCATTACATATTGTTTTTTATCAGCGTTTCCATACAACGCATAACCGGTAGAGTCTGGTCCACGATGCTTCAATGCTTGCAGCATTGAAGTCATCTCTGAACCAATATTCGAACTCTTACCTTTCCAGATAAGTCCTGCTATTCCACACATTATTTATTTCTCCAAAATTACAGCCAAAGTTACGGCAAGACATCCAGATAAGTTTCAAGATCCCACTCAGTAACGGTATGATTAAATCGTTCCCATTCATCCCGTTTGTAATGCTCATAAACTCTATACATTTCATCTGGCAGAGCGGATTTAATGACTTCGTCTTTCTCCAGTTCTACCAAAGCATCACCGAGCGACATGGGTAATTTTTTAACTTTCTTGCCCGCTTCGATCGCTTCATAGATGTTGCGTTCCTCGGCTTCGCCTGGATCCAGTTTGTTGTCGATACCATCGTCCATGGCTTTCAACAATGCAGAGCCCATTAAGTATGGATTCACCATCGAATCTACTGAGCGATATTCAAAACGACCTGGTGCTGAAACACGCAACGCACAAGTTCTATTTTGATATCCCCAATCTGCAAAAATGGGCGCCCAAAAACCGGTATCCCATAAACGACGATACGAGTTAACTGAAGGCGAACCGATTGAGGTTAAGGCACCCAGGTGTTTGATCACACCACCAATGGAGTGCAAGCCAATAGGACCTGGCGCACGCTCATCAATGGATGGATCAGGCATGAAGGTGTTTTCACCACCCTCGCGGTAAGTAAATGAACCTTCCATACCAGCTAAGGAATCAAAACCAAGATTATTCACAACATCTTCACCTCCGCGCCATAGCGACATATTGTGGTGACAACCCGATGCGGCAACGCCCATAAATGGCTTCGGCATAAAGCACGCAATTAAATTGTCTTCACGTGCGACTTGTGCACAGATTTGACGATAAGTAGTTAGACGATCTGCGTTACGTAATACGAGATCGTATTGTGTGTTCAATTCAAGCTGACCGGGTGCGTCTTCGTGGTCTCCCTGAATAATATCAAGACCCATTTGTTGAGCGTACTCAATCACCTTCATAAACGTGGGACGCAATTCTTCAAACTGGTCGATGTGATAACAGAATGGTTTGGTGACACCACCGTCTGGTTTACCGTCAGCTCCACGTTTGAGCCACATCATTTCCGGCTCAGTTCCGCAACGCATATTCAGGCCATGTTTGTCTTCAAATTCCTGATGAATACGACGTAAGTTACCGCGGCAATCCGAAGACAGTGCGCCACCTGGATTCTCGCGTTCTTCGCGGTTACGAAACAGGGTGCAGTACACACGACCGACGCGTTTGTCCCAGGGTAATTGCATAAAGGTTTCCGGATCAGGAATACCCACAAGTTCCGATGACTCAGGCCCGTAGCCAATATATTGTCCGTGACGATCGACAAAAAGGTTGGCCGTCGATCCATAAACCAGTTGAAATCCTGTTTTAGCAAGACGCTCCCAGTGTGCCGAAGGAATACCTTTACCCATAATTCGGCCCGAGACCGATATAAACTGGTAATAAATATAGTCGACTCCGGTTTCATTTATTTTTTCTCTAACCTGTTTAACCAGATCATCTCGCCCGGGTGCATTCACATGTTGTTCTAGGTCTGTACTATCTTGTGTCATTTTGGACTCCTCACTACTTTTTTAATTATTCCGCCCTTACTTTTAATAAGAACGATTAAGCTAAGATCCTTATTTATACTAACTTTCCATACTTACACTCATAACTGTGTTGTACTAAATTATATTGCCAACAAAACAAACTCACTTATCCCTCTTATATCAACTCCACGGATATGGGCTATTGGATACCGGATGTAATTTTCCTTGCGCATAACGAGCAAAGCGGAATGGCTCCAACAATGAAGATGTAGTTCCGCATATTTCTTCTGCAACCAATTGGCCAATACCCAACATCTTATAACCATGATTTGAATCAGCAATGATGTAACAATTGTCTTTGAATACATCAAACACTGGAAAACTATCGGGGGTAAAACATCCTAAGCCGCCGGAGGGTTCACGCTTATACTGTGGTAATGTTCCTTCGAAGCGTTTTTGACAATGCGCAAGTGCCGATACCCACATCTCTACAAAATCATCATCCACAATGTAATGCGGTGACTCAGAACCGTAGGGATCAATGTCAACTTTATTAGGATCTTCATTGACTTTAAATGGAGCCGCACCACCTTGTATGCCGCCAAAATTAAAATCAGGTTTGTAATAAATTCCCCACATCTTATTGGTAATTAAATCACCTGTTTTATCTGAATAAAGGGGCGCTACTGAATCCACGTGCACAACGGGTGGGAATCCACCATCGTTGGTTTTTTGAATATCAGGGTCGACACCCAAAGTACCCTCTTGTAATGACCAATAAATCCACATGGGAACATCATTCACTATTTTCCCATCTGGTTGTTTAATACTTACCGTTTTTGGTAGCTCCAACATGTCCCAGAATGTTTTCACCCATGGCCCGGCACCAATAACAACGTAATCACATTCAATAGTGCCCTGGTTTGTTTCTACTGCTTTAATACTGTCACTTTCATTTGCATACTGGAAACCCGTAACCGTGACGTCGCTTATAATCTGAACGCCTTGCGCTTCTACCTTAGAAGCTAATCCTTGCATTGATTTAACATTGTTCGCATAACCGCCACGTTTTTCGTGCAATACGGAGGTAATCTCTTTGGCTTGCCAATCGTGAAAAAGACCTTGCATGTATTTCATGCTATCGCTTTCTCCCTCTATGAATACGGACTCATAACCAATTTCTTTTTGTTGTTTTGCAATGCTTGCAACATTTTCATGCATCACTTCCGGACTAATCTGCATATACCCTACAGGATGATAACTATAGGTTTCAGGATCGCTATCCCATACATTTACACTGTGCGCCATTAATTCACGCATGGCGGGTTGAAAGTAATTATTTCGAATAACACCACATGCAATGCCGGTGGCACCTGCGGCTATTCCACTTTTATCAACCACAAGTATATCTTTACCACTACCTTGCCCATTTGCTTTTAACTGCAATGCCAAATGATAGGCAGTGCTCAGCCCATGTATGCCAGCGCCAATGATTAAGTATTTTGAATGCTTGGGAATACCCATATATATACGTATGAATTCTTAGAAAATATTAATCTAAAAGCCTTTATAGGCTTGATTTAATAAACAAATATGGCCGTCGATGGGTAGTTCGGCAATTGCACTTAGGACGTACCACATAGTGAGTAATCTCCTTATAATAAAGAGACTAAATATTGGGAATCTTAATGTGCTGATATAAAGCTGCCAGCTGCAATTCATCGCACTTCAGAGAATTAGCTTCTTCTCAATCGCCACTGCCTAATTAGTCCATATAGACTAATCACAACCCAAAAGCCTTCAATGACAAATGCGGACATATTGAATTCGTACATCAGAGATACAACCACGAGAAAAGCCCCAAGCGCATTGAATAATGAGTATTTATAACTAGAGAATTCAATACGTTCCATTTGCAAAAGCAAATACATACCCACCATTAAGGCAACACCAATATTGCCCAAAAAATCATGCCATTGATAATTCATATTTAAGTTCTCTGTGCTCAATCCATATAAAATCAAATACCATACTGCTATTTGATTTGTCTGAAAGGAAAAATTATGAACTGGTTTCTTGCAATATTAGCAACTATTACATCCTATACTTTATTTTCAGTATTCGGCTTACGAACCGGACAAGCCGAATCAGTCTATCAAGCGGCTTTCTCTCTTGTTAGAGATCCTATAAATTTTCTGTTAATTATTATTGGTAGTGCCGGATTTGGAGTAGCCACTTTCTACGCCTATAAAAGTTCCCCTTTCGCAATTACCGTCGTAATTTCCATAGGGTTATTGGTGTCTTTTGTGTTTTCTGTCATCTTTGCAAATGGCGAAATAAATCTGCAAAAAATGGCTGCGCTATGTCTAATAGTGTTAGGTATATGGTTCATTAAGTAATCTTCAAACTCATTTGCAAAAGGATTTATCTAAATTTTTAAGAAATAAGTTTTCAGTCAAATCCCTTATATTAATTAGTGTTATTCAGCAGGTTTTATCATCTAAAATAATCACTATGCCTAAAAGAATATTTAAATATAAATGATAATCATTATTATTTAGAATACATATGAAATACCTCTTCATAACCACCCTTCTATGTTTAACGACTGCAATCCTTCATGCAGAAGAATTGGATCCGCCAGAAATAGTAAACGGTGAACGACTATTTATAGAAACAAGATTTGCACAATTTTTTTATCAGTATCTTGAAAACGGCGGAACAACAAACAAACCCATGCCGAAAGGCGATCCAGTCTTAAGCAAAACCGTACGCTTTTTTGGGCTACCGCCTTATCAAATTCCATTTACCAATAGCCCCTATGCAGGACAGTCCATAAACTGCCGCACCTGTCATATGGTTGATGAACATATAGAACAATCAGAACTCGGTATGCGCGCTTACGCAGATTTTGCAGCACGCAGCCCGGTCCCAGCACGCGAAGACAAGCAAACTACTGTTGTTAGAAACTCTCCTATTTTAGTAGACGCATCGATTGCACGTAATAATTTTCTATTACATTCAGACGGAGAATTCTCCAGCTTAAGACAGCTAATTGTCGACACATTGGCAGGTAGAAATTTTGGTTGGATACCAGGTGAAAAACAACTCGCCATTAACCATGTTTGCCGAATTTTAAAAGAAGATAACGGTGAAGATGAATTAGCAAAAGAATTTGGTGGGCTTTCCTATACAGAAATGTTTTCTGGGGTAACCCGTAATACCACTCCAGTTGATCAAGAATTTTTACTGCCAGAACAATACAGAGTAAATATTAACAAAGCATCATGTGATGAAATGTATGCTGGCGTTGTCAATTTAATAGCTGCCTATACTGAGGATCTAACCTTTGCAAGTGATGAAGAAATTTTTTCTCCTTATGATGTGTTTTTAAAGATTAACAACCTCCCAACCCAAGCAAATGAAAACGAAACGGATTTAGTCTATAGCAAGAGATTGCTTACAGAAATAGAGTCATTAAAGAAAAACAACAAACTTAAATTTGTAGAAAAAAACCCAAACACTGAAGATGGTAAATTTATAACTCATGATCCGGATTATAAATTTATGGAAGAAGAACTAGCAGGTCTAGAGGCTTTTTTCAATCAAGATCCGGAAGATAATATTGGCACAGGCAACTGTATTGCATGCCATGCTGCTCCACACTTTACAGACTTTGGATTACATAATATTGGCATTTCACAAATCGAGTATGACAACATCCATGGATTTGGTAAATTTGCCGCATTAAATATCCCTTCACTCAGTCAACGTGAAAAGAATCCAAATGTATTCTTACCAGCCAACGAGAAGAATCCTAAACGAAAAGGAATATTTAGAAGGCCCGCATCACAAGAACACCTCGCTTATACAGATTTAGGTACATGGAATATTTTCTTTAATACAGACTACCCGCTTCCCCAAGAAAGTATTTACAACTTAATATGCATAAAGAATGGAGAAGTAGTGTGCAAATCAAGAGATGATGCACTATCACGTAGCTTGGCAAGCTTCAAAACACCAAGCTTGCGAGACTTAGGACACTCTGCACCCTATATGCATAACGGTCAAATCAGCGATCTACATGCAGTAGTAGGGTTTTATCTAGCCGCTTCGATCAATACTCGTAACGAACAATTTAGAAACCCAGATGAAGATATTGCTAAAATTGATATCAAACCAAAAGATGTTATTCCCTTAACACTTTTTCTAATCTCGCTGTATGAAGATTATAACTAGCCGGCAATCGCAGCTACGCTAATTATTTTCAAAATAACAATTAGCCTTAACAAGCCCGGAAATCTTTCCATTTTTCAGCTTAACGCTAATCTTTTACAACCCCGGTAGCCGCTCCTGCGTTACCGGGATACAATTACATCCCTGGCAGAAAATTGCTCCTGCATTTTCTGCACTTCCGCCTTCCATGGCGGTCGTACATCATTTATTTTAAGAATAAAAAAGCCCCGCTAAAAGACGGGGCTAGTTACGCAACTAAGGGGAGAAATATCTACGTATAAAATCGGTATGTATTAAAAAATTAAAAGCATTAAGCCAAATACAGTCGATATTCCTACTACAAATAACAACACATCAGGCATCAATACATTGTATGCAAAGGCATTCTCTACGCAGCTAGTCATGGTAATGTTCCTCTATTTTAAAATTATGGGTTAAATTAATAATATCGTTAAAAATTATTTTTTCAGTACTTATGTTAGTTAGACGGAGCCAATCACTTCAAGTTCAATTTATCGATATGAATCTTTTTTATTCGTAATAATCGATATTCTTATAATCCTAAGATTTAACTACACCTTTATCGTCAATTAGCATCATTACTTAAGCATTTTTTAAACTGCTACGAGACAACTCGGTTCTAGTTTCAATCACCAGTCGTTTATCATCGGCATATTGAATATATAGATACTTAAATTCTTAAGCCCAACACTTTTGGCTTATCCTTTAAGTAACGGGGCGCAGACTATACACAGAAAGTTAATAAAATATTACAGGTGAACGACATCTTCACGACAAAAGGTGGAAGCAATGGAATAAACGACAAACAGAGGAGGAATAACTTGGAGCTTAGACGCGAAAAAAGACTTATGAACTAAATCTAATAAAGTAAATCAGAGGTATTACTTAAGTATAGTGTTTGTGATCTTTACGACGTGTACCCGCACGTTGAACAATAACGCCTCGCACTGCATCCCTATTCGAAAGTGATATTTCTTCATAGCCCTGTTTGAGTGCGCGCAGATAATAGCGATCATCTTCAACAATGAATTGGCGAAAAATATATTCTTCATTTACCATTGCCAGCACATAACTACCGCTCTCTACAGCCGCAGCTGAATCGATAATAATAATACAGCCATCTTTGAATTCAGGCTCCATACTGTCACCTATCACTCGCAACGCAAACGGCTCTGAATTTGCGCAACCACCGTGGTCGGCTAAATCAGCGTGCAGTACTTGTTCTTTTATGACAGCTTCTGAAGGATTTTTAGAGTCGCTCATATTTTGGCTCATAATTAATATTGTACTTTGCAAAAATGTCTCATACTAATTCCATTCTCGGTATCACTTAAACTTCTGATTCGACAGCTTTTTCCGCGGCACGTTCTTCCTGTTGTAGCGCCCACATATTGGCATAAATACCCTGTTGCGCTAGCAGCTCACGATGGCTACCCGTTTCCACTACCTGCCCATGGTCAAACACATAGATACTATCGGCATCAACAATAGTTGAAAGACGGTGCGCAATCACCAGGGTAGTGACCCCTTGGGTGACCTCTTGCATGGCATTCAAAATCATACTTTCCGATTGCGAATCCAAGCTGGAAGTCGCTTCGTCAAAAATAACAATCCTTGGATTTTTCAATACCGCACGCGCAATCGCAACGCGTTGCTTTTCACCACCTGAAAGCTTCAGGCCACGTTCACCGACAATGGTTTCATACTGTTGTGGAAGCTGTTCAATAAAGTCATGGATATTGGCCAGCCTCGCAGCCTGTTCAATCTCTTCTTTGCTCGCACCGGGTTTAGCGTACTGGATATTGAAAAAGATGCTCTCATTAAATAGCACGGTGTCTTGTGGAACGACGGCAATGTTTTCATGCAGACTTTGTTGCGTGCATTCGCGCAGATCCTGACCATCAATTCGTACTGCACCCTCAGTCACATCATAAAAACGAAACAGCAAACGTGCGACGGTCGACTTACCCGCACCCGAGGCGCCGACTACGGCTACTTTATGTCCCGAAGGAATAGCGATGGAAACATTACGTAAAATTTCGCGATCTTGGTTATATGAAAACGAAACATTATCGAATTCAATTTGCGCTGCACTTACTGCCAATTGCTTTGCATCGTTTGCATCTTTAATTTCAGTATCTTTTTGCAACAGCTTCACCAACATATCCATATCTGCCAGTGAATACGTAATCTGTCGATACACAATACCCAAAGTATTAAGCGGCACAAACAATTGCAACATCAATGCATTCACCAATACCAAATCACCCAACGTCATACTTCCATCAGCCACGCCACCGGCTGCAAAAATCATGATGATGGTAACGCCAATAGCAATGATGAAGGCTTGACCAAAGTTCAACATCGACATGGTAGTAATACTTTTTACCGCTGCATTCTCCCACTGCGAAAGCGTTTCACCATAGCGCGATAACTCATAACGCTCATTATTAAAATACTTTACGGTTTCATAGTTCAGCAAACTATCTACGGCAATCGAGTTGGCTTGCGAATCCAAACGGTTCATTTCGTGGCGATATTTCATGCGCCAATTAGTTACAAATAGAGTGAATGAGATATATATGATGATCGTAATCAAGGTCGCGACTGAAAATTTCAATGCATAAGCACCCAATAAAATGGCTGCAACCAATCCCAACTCAACAAAAGTCGGCACGATAATAAACACCATATAATTGATAATCGAAGACAGACTTTGCGTACCGCGTTCCAGATCACGTGTGATCGAGCCGGTTTGTCTTTCTAAATGAAAACGCAACGACAAGTTATGCAAGTGCTCCAACACACGCGTAGAAAGATTTTGGATTGCACGGTAGCGAACGCGCGCAAATAACACATCACGCAACTCATTAAATATCGCAGTGGTTAAACGCAAAGCGCCATAGGCTAATAAAAAACCTAATGGCAATATTAATAAACTAGCTTCTACATCTAATGAATCAACAATGCGCTTCAAAATTAATGGCACTGCAACCGTCGCCACTTTAGCGATCACTAAACACCCTAAAGCAATGAGCACTCGCCAACGAAAGGCCCACAAATAAGGAAACATCTGCAACAGATTTTTAAAATCGGTACGTTTTTTATGCGGCTCTTCGGTTCGTGCGTGAAATTGCATGTAATTACATTAGTTAATTATTAAAAATGACGGGACTTATGTATGCCTAGGCATCATGACGCAAACAAATTTTTTACTTAATATCTCTGAATTCACGTTGAATATATTTTTGAGTAAAAAATTAAATTTGGAAAAATTTAAACGGTCGTTTTTGCAGATCTCAGTGTGACCCAGTACAAAAAAAAGAAGATCTTTTATAAAACTTTTCTATCCAATCGATCGAAAGATTTTAAGTCAAAAGCGCCAAAAAAAGCTTGCTTTTCTCCAACCACACGAACGTTCAGGATATTTTAACCTAATTGTATTCAACCAACGGCTTATCCACAGCTTATCCACAGCTTATTCCACACCATACACACAAGATGTTGTGCTTGACGAAATTCTCACCCCAATTTATAGTAATCCCCGTTCACAGCAGTCCACTTCAGTTTACCTGAAGTTTATAAAAATAGATCTAAGGGCGCGTGAAAAAGGGAAGTAAAAACAATAACTTATAATGCCAAGCTGAGAGACCAAATGCAGCCAGAACTTACTACTATTGCCGAAGAAAAAACCCCAAACACTCCACATGAAAATAATGCACCTACTAAACTTGAAATTGCTGCCACAGCACCCGGCCAATATCGTGTAATTCGCCGTAATGGCAAGGTAACCACCTTTGATCGTGAAAAAATTAAGGTTGCGGTCACTAAAGCCTTTCTAGCCGTTGAAGGCGGTCATGCCGCGGCATCAACTCGTATTCATGAGATGGTGGATAAGATTACTGACACAGTTTTCTATGCCCTGTCACGCAGTCGCCCACAAGGCGGCACCTTCCATATAGAAGACATACAAGACCAGGTTGAACTGGCTCTGATGCGCAGTGAGCACCATAAAATAGCTCGCGCCTATGTCTTATATAGAGAAGAACGCACACAAGAACGCGCACAAATTGAATTGGCTGCACATACTAGCCAACAAGAAACCGACACTCCTAACCTGAACGTAAAAGATGAGGCAGGTAATGTAAAACTTCTAGATGTCGAGCGCTTGTCGCGCATGGTGGAAGAAGCCTGTACAGATACCGTTGATGTACCCGCACGACCGATCATCGATGAAACCCTGCGCAACTTATACGACGGCATTCCTGAAAATGAAGTGGGCACAGCGGTCACCATGAGCGCACGCACACTCATTGAACAAGAACCAAATTACAGCTATGTAGCAGCACGCTTATTGTTAGATACCCTGCGTCGTGAAGCACTTACTTTTGTCTATGACATGCCTACTGAAGCTACCTTCAAAGAAATGTCTTATCAGTATGCAGACTACTTTGAACACTATATTCACAAAGCGATTTCCTTAGAATTATTAGATCCAAAACTGGCTAGCGAATATGACATAAAGAAACTTGGTAAAGCGTTACAACCGAAGCGTGACCACCAGTTCACCTACCTGGGTATGCAAACTTTGTATGACCGTTACTTCATTCAAAGTGAGGGCACTCGATTTGAATTGCCACAAGCATTTTTTATGCGCGTAGCGATGGGTTTAGCACTGAACGAAGTGGAGCGTGAAGAACGTGCGATTGAGTTCTACATGTTGTTGTCTTCGTTTGACTTCATGAGCTCAACGCCTACTTTATTTAACTCTGGCACTTTACGCCCACAATTATCTTCTTGTTACTTAACCACCGTGCCGGATGATCTACACGGCATCTTTGAAGCGATTCAAGACGATGCCATGTTATCCAAGTTTGCGGGCGGTTTAGGCAATGATTGGACACCGGTACGCTCCATGGGCGCACACATCAAAGGTACTAATGGTAAATCACAAGGTGTGGTTCCGTTTCTTAAAGTGGCTAACGACACCGCGGTTGCAGTCAATCAAGGCGGTAAACGTAAAGGTGCAATGTGCGCCTACTTAGAAACTTGGCACTTAGACATAGAAGAGTTTTTAGACCTACGCAAAAACACCGGTGATGATCGTCGTCGCACCCATGATATGAACACGGCCAACTGGGTGCCAGATTTATTCATGAAGCGTGTCAGCGAGGACAAGCCTTGGACATTATTCTCACCACATGAAGCACCGGATTTACACGAGTTAAGTGGTAAAGCTTTTGAAGATCGTTATGCAGCTTACGAGAAAATGGCAGATAACGGTGAAATTAAAAACTTCAAACGTCTAAAAGCGGTAGACCTCTGGCGCAAGATGCTCGGCATGTTGTATGAAACCGGTCATCCTTGGATCACATTTAAAGATCCATGTAATTTACGTTCGCCACAACAACACACTGGTGTAGTGCACTCTTCTAATCTATGCACAGAAATCACGCTGAACACCAAGCAAGATGAAATTGCAGTGTGTAACCTAGGTTCTGTAAACCTCGCAGCGCATATAGATGAAAACGGCTTAAATCTTAATAAGCTAGAACAAACCATCTCTACCGCGATGCGCATGTTAGACAACGTAATTGAATACAACTATTACAGCGTAGACAAAGCAAAACGTTCTAACTTGCGTCACCGTCCAGTGGGCTTGGGTATGATGGGCTTTCAAGATGCACTGTATAAGCAACGCATCTCGTATAGCAGCCAAGACGCAGTGGAATTTGCCGATCGTTCGATGGAAGCGGTTAGCTACTTCGCCATTCAAGCTTCTAGCAACTTAGCCGAAGAGCGCGGCGCCTATGCAACCTATAAAGGCTCATTGTGGGACCAAGGTATTTTACCCATCGATTCGATTGAAATTTTAGAACAAGGTCGCGGTGATTATTTAAAACAAGATCGCAGCATGACGATGGATTGGGACAGCTTACGTCAACGTGTGCAATCCGTGGGCATGCGCAACTCCAACACCATGGCAATTGCACCAACCGCAACTATTTCTAATATTTGTGGTGTGACACAAAGCATCGAACCTACCTACCAAAATTTATTTGTGAAATCGAATTTATCCGGTGAGTTTACGGTAAGCAATCCACATTTAATTGACGACTTAAAGCAACGCAACATTTGGGATGAAGTCATGGCCAATGACCTCAAATATTATGATGGCAGTGTGCAATCGATTGATCGCGTTCCAGAAGATTTAAAAGTGTTATATGCCACTGCGTTTGAAGTAGATCCACGCTGGTTAGTCGAAGCGGCTTCGCGCCGACAAAAATGGATTGATCAAGCACAGTCGCTCAATTTATACATGTCAGAACCTTCAGGCACAAAACTAGATAACTTATACAAGTTAGCCTGGGTACGTGGCTTAAAAACTACTTACTACTTACGCTCTATGGGCGCTACGCATGTAGAAAAAAGTACCGTCGAAGGTCGAGAAAGCAAACTGAATGCAGTTAGTAATGGCGACAGTAAAGCACCGCAGGCTTGTTCGATCTTAGATCCAGAATGTGAAGCCTGCCAATAATAGACAGGCAATATAGTAGACCAAAACCTTGCTTAGAAAATATTTTTATAAGTTTGGTTTTTAAATAGAGGAGAGAGGAAATATGCAAAGCTGGGAAGACCCAATCGCTGATTCGCGCGTCATGACAAGTGCCGCCGCACCCGCCGTGTTTACAGATTCTGCTACATCACAAGATGTGCCAGTACTAACAGACCCAAAGACATCACACACTTTTGAAGAGGTGGTGGCTACGCCAAGTACCACCGCAATTGTTGAAGCCACACAAGCACTGCAAAACCTAAGAGATGAAGTTGCATCAGAAGAACAACAGGCTGAAAACACAAGCGCTAATGAAAGACATGAAGGTGTCACAGGTTTAGAAGGCATTGAAATGGGTGCAGACCGCATCCAAGTTGATGACAAAAAAATTATCAACTGCCGTGCAGACCTAAACCAATTGGTACCTTTCAAATATGAATGGGCTTGGCAGAAGTATTTAGATGGTTGTTCAAACCACTGGATGCCGCAAGAAGTAAACATGAATGCCGATATTTCTTTATGGAAAGATTCAGAAGGCTTAACTGAAGACGAGCGTACCGTAATCAAGCGCAACCTTGGTTTCTTCTCTACTGCCGATTCACTCGTAGCAAACAACTTAGTGTTAGCCGTATACAAACACATCACTAACCCTGAGTGTCGTCAATATTTATTACGTCAGTCGTTTGAAGAGGCGGTTCACACCCATGCATATCAATACTGCATTCAGTCTTTAGGTTTAGATGAAGGCGAAGTATTCAATATGTATCGCGAAGTACCCTCAGTAGCTAAAAAAGCGGAATGGGCACTGCCATACACCAACAGCTTGGGCGATCCAGACTTTCACACCGGTACCACAAAAGATGACCAACGTTTACTACGTGACCTCATTGCATTCTATGTAGTGTTTGAAGGCATCTTCTTCTACGTAGGTTTTGTGCAAATTCTTTCCATGGGCCGTCGCAATAAAATGACCGGCGTTGCAGAACAGTTCCAATACATTCTGCGCGATGAGTCTATGCACATGAACTTTGGCATCGACGTAATCAACCAAATCAAATTAGAAAATCCGCACTTATGGACTGAAGAGTTCCAACAAGAAATGATTGACCTGATTAAGGGTGGTGTAGATTTAGAAACGCAATATGCTTACGACACCATGCCACGTGGCATTTTAGGTTTGAACGCACCGATGTTTGAAGAATATCTGCAGTTCATCGCCAACCGACGTTTCTCACAAATTGGTTTGCCACAGCAATACAATGCAGCCAACAACCCTTTCCCTTGGATGTCTGAAATTTTGGACCTTAAAAAGGAAAAGAATTTCTTTGAAACACGCGTAACGGAGTACCAAACTGGCGGGGCGCTTACGTGGTAGGCAAGGCCTGGCAATAGGATTGGTAATCAACATGACAAATAATGCAATGTTAAACCAAGCGTATGTAACCAAAGAAAATGGTACAGAAACCATCAAAGTTTTTAACCAAGAAAAGAATGTTTATTTCGAATTAACCATGAACACTGTAACCAAAGAAGTTACCCATTATCGTTCACTACCTGTGAATGACGTATTGGTAAGCGATTTAATGCAGTAGTTAACCGGCGTTATGGGGCCACCACTATGGTGGTTATATTAAGGGAGCAACCTCTGCTCCCTTTTTTTTATCCAATAACTTTTTGCAATAAAGCTTGGTAGGATTTTTTAACACTATCTCCAAACAAAGGATCTTTAACAAACTCCAATTCGCTACTAATATTTTCCCAATCATCATCATTTAGGACTGAATTAATAATTGGATAAACAAGTGATTCTTCTTTATTCATATGTTCTTTTTGAACAGAAATATACTCTTTTAAGTATCGTTGAAGCTCCTCTCTTTTTTGAGGTATATCAGCTAGCGCACTTTGTAGCATTTCGATAAGTCTATCGGTGAGCTCAGGTAATTCATCATGTTCATGCAAAAGTGTTTTTAACTCGCTGCGAACTTCATCGTGATTTTCTAGGAAATATTTGAATACGACATTCTCTAAGGGGTGATGAACTAAATCAGGATATTCTTTCATATACTGAATTGCATCAAGCATGGATTCCAGGTCTGATTGTTGATAATTTTTCAACAGACGTAGCTGATTTTCTAGAAACTCTAAAAGCTTGATAAAGTTTATGTGGTCATTATGTAACTTATCTATTATAGGTTTCATAATTATTAGGCTAACGAATATGTATTTATGCCTTTGCCTCTTCTATCATTTTAATTGTCTTTTTTTCTACTTCATTAGCCGTTTCTTCTAAACTCTTATTTTGAGAAAGCGCTGATAACATTTTTTCTGGCTTAATCAAGCCTATTTTTGTAGTCGCGCCTTCTGTATAGACAGAGATTCTACACGGCAATGCCATATTAAGACGCATATCTGTAGATAAAACCTTCGCAGCTTGCTTAGGATTGCATACCTCAAATATTTCACATTCCTCATTGAAATCCACGCCTTTGCTACGCAGCGTGTTACCTAAATCATGAATATGCAACACTCCGAAACCATGTTTTTTTACTGCTATCTCTAAATCATCGACTGCCTGATCAAATAGTTTTTCAGTCTCAGCAATGTAATACATGCTTTGATTTGTTTCTTTATCTTGCATTTAAAACTCCTTAGACCAACCAAGCCCAATTTCATATTGTTTCATTTTAATGCGTATAGTTTGAGTAGGATCTAAAGGATTCACACCGTCTTGGGAATGATGGAATGCATGCATTGCTTCAAAATTTAGTTCGCCCATATTTTTAGTTTTATAGGTAAAACCTGCGGTAACATGATCTTCCACTACAGCGGTTGCTAGTATATTAAATAAAACTTGATCACTATCAATCGGCTGATCAGCATGACTAAAACCAAATCTCCAAGTTGCGCTTGGAGAAGCTTGCCATTGCAAACCAAGTTTAAACACATCAACATTGTTCCACCCAAATCCTGCACCCTCATCACCCCCTAAACATGCTTCCACATTAGAGCCACCCAATGCCGGACAATCAAATAGTCTCTCAAAATCATTACCTAATGAATCGATCTCGTCATACCAAATCTTTTGGTAATCAAATACTAGTGTCACACTCTCACTTAATTCTGCTGCAATACCCGCCCATAATGTAGGCGGTACATCAAAATCTCCATCTTCAGCTAACAAGTCAGAATAATCATCAAACTCACTCATCCAAATCTTTGAGCGATAAGAAATTCCAAAGTCTGTGGTTCCAATTAAATCTTTTGCTACCACTCCAATTTGCACACCACCACCATAAGAGTAGTCTTGTCCATTTTCAGTTAAATTAGTGGGCATTTGAGTAAAACCACTTTCTACAAAAGTTTTGGTGAAACCTGCAAATGGGCTTACACCATTGCCTCGAAATGACTGCACAGCAAAGATCGGGCTAATACCAATTGACAATGTATCGCTAAATTTATGCGCATAGGAAAAATTGATAAATAGTTGGGATAAATCAGCACCTGCGGTACCTCCACCAAATACGCCAGCAAAGGTAGTCACGGGTGCTGGACCCATTCCATCAGGATCAAACGTTGCGGAACCACCGCCAGATCTATACGTCGTATTTAAACCGCCATTTCCATAGACTGATAAACCAATCGCATCTCGCTCAGTCACCATCTTATTAATACCAAAACTAGGAATAAGAAAAATATTATCGCCACTGTCTTGCGCATCAGGCCCAATCGTAAATGCACCGCCCATACCATTCGCTAAACTATTAGAAGAGGAATAACCTCGATCAGGATTAAAAATGACTAAGCCCACATCATATCGATCACCAACAAAAACCATGCCTGCTGGATTAGTTGCACTAGCCATTGCATCTTGTGGAAATGCAACGCCCGCTCCTGCAAGAGCACGAGTTTTTATGCCAGTACCGTGGGAAAAATAACCATTGGTGGCGCTTGTAAGCGTTGGGGAAAAAATAAATATAAATATAATTAACGACCTTATTGAAAACATAAATAAACTTCCATGTACTGTTTGGTTTAAAAAGAACATAAATCAGCGCTTTTCCGCAACGTTCTTACTCGTTATTTTTTTAGCAGAATTTCCCCATTGTAACCGTTCATGGTTTACAACCGCAGCAACCTCTTCATTCGATAATTGCGCAGCAAACCCTGGCATGGGTGCAGAGTAATTCACACCTGAAATTTCTTTATCTTTTAGCCCATTCAAGACTATATCTATATGTTCGCTTGCGTCATCCGCTAACACTACTTCGCTATTTTTAAGAGGCGGAAATACACCTGGCAAACCTTCTCCATTACTTTGATGGCATGATGCACAGTAATTCCCATACACTTGCTCACCCAGTACAGAAACATCACTACTATCATTTTTACTAAGTTGATCTTTATTATCTGAATTAGAACTCGTACCACTATTAATTCCAGAACTAATACTCGAATTAGAAAGTAATGACTCCCGAGCACCATATTCCCAAGTAAGATAGCCAACCGCCCAAGAAAAAATAATTAAACAAAGTACCCATGCCCATGTTGGAATCGGCAAAGGTGTCTCTATACGTACTGGCTCAAATTCATCACCGATGCGGCTACTATAGGCGTTAGCTAATATTGAAACTTCTCCTGAAACCACATCATTATTACGAATACCGTGAAGAGCTATACTAGGGCCATTACTAACAATAAATTCAACTTCTCGCTCACTAGTGACACCATCTTTTTCAACTGCGCAAAAACGTAATCGATGACGACCATCTGATAATTCTTTGGAATTAATTTTTATATTCTCTGGTGGCTCTATAACCTTATATGGCTTTGAGTCATCATCTAAATATATTTCTATTTTCATTTTTTGAATCAGTCTTCTAAAACTTTACGCTTAATATGTGCTGATGAAGTTTCGCCAGGCCATAGGGTGCAAATAATCGCTTGGTAAAATGCATAAACAACAACCCCTGCAGAAAAAACAACAACCAGCAACGCCGGCACTGAAATATCAGAACTGACAATATCGCCACAAAGCGTTAGAAACAGCTTGAAATAATATGTAGCCTCTTCAAACATTATTGAATCTCTACCTGTTTAAGTGATTGCAAATACGCAACGATTGCTTGTGCATCATCAGTAGCCACAATTTGAGTATTTTTTGGTTTATATGTATCAGGTACAGGCACCAATACATCATTGATATCAGCTTGTTTTTTTTCTATGAAATACCACGGATAACCAGGCATTACTGAGCCTGCAACCACTGCTCTAGGGTTATAAAGATGGATTAAATTCCACACTTCGCTAGGCTGTCGAACACCAACATTGGACAAATCTGGCCCAGTACGCTGTGTCCCCAATAAAGGCGGGTCTTCAGTTGCAAAATCTCCCGCTACAGATCCTCTTCCATAAGGCGCATCTACAGGAAGATTACGAACAAATTGTGTATGACAAAATGCACAACCTTCTTCTATGTATAGCTCACGACCGCGTTCTTGTTGAACTGTGCGCGCAGTTATATTTTCTAATGGTAATGTTTTTTGTGCTTCAAATGCAGGAAACACTGCAATTATTAAAGTAAGCACGAAAAACCCTATCGCTGAAACAGCTACCAATGCACGATGATCAGTATGTAAACTCATGCATGCACTTCCTTTAATACTGTAGCTTCAGAACGTGGACGCATTTCCCAAAGATTAACTACAAATACAACATGACTTGCTACCATCATCAAACCACCCACAGACCTCCACAACCACAAAGGCGCAGCGGTATGCACAGAAGCCATAAATGACTCTCCCGCTACCCAAGAAATCCCCTGCAGTACTCCAGCAATTGAAATGGCAATTACATACATGCTGCCACCAACAAATGCTAACCAAAAATGCAAGCCCATCATGCCTTCAGTTGGCGAGCGCCCCGTTATACGTGGAAGCAAGCCATAGATCGCACCCCAAATTCCAAATGCTACAAACCCATACATAGCAAGATGTGAATGCCCTACTGTGAAATTAGTAAAATGCCAATAAATATTGGCAGATCTAAATGCTTCTATAGTTCCTTGCGTGGAAGACAGTGCATAACCCCAAATCCCTACTAATAAAAAAATAGCTGCATAACTTTTTCGCACCTTGTGCCACGAACCTTTTGCAGTCATAAAAAAATTACCAAACCCAGACCACACTGGCACCATCATCCCAACAC
>WLWG01001524.1_pt1 | contig 20560 bp, 16 predicted proteins | sample 6712871 | NCBI WGS metagenome assembly WLWG01 (sample SAMN12718693, study PRJNA515312) | sponge metagenome | isolation source: marine sponge | host: Mycale hentscheli | place: New Zealand: South Island, Marlborough, Capsize Point | collected 2003-05-01
ATCCTTGTCCGAAGTTTGCTTGAAAAGCAGTTGCATTAACACCATAAGTTCCAAAATGCCAAAACTGCGTCATATCAATACCTGTTGACGCAGAATTTGTTGTAGTCCCAGCTTCTATCTCACTTTGAGTTGCTGAGTCTTGCCAAGTTCCGTTTTTACCAAACCAAACAGTACCATTAGTTGCGTCAAAAGCAATTTGTATTATATCTCCTGTTGTAAAACTATTTCCGTAAGATGAACCACCAAAAGTTCCTGAACTATCATATAAATATGTTCCTGAAAAATCATTACTTCCATAGTCATCTGCTGAGAATAAACCTAATTTAGTATTTCCACCAGCATTTGAACATTTTATTTCTGCATAATATTTACCACTATTTACAGCTAAAGAAGAAAAAGCACTTGTGTTGTAAGTTGATTCAGCAAATGTAGATGTAGTATTTCCATTTGTAAAAGTTGCTTTATATTGCGTTGAACCATTCATTCTTCCATCTTTTAAAGGATTAAATGTAGCAAAGTTATTACTAGGTGTATCTACATTTTGAGTTAGTGTTCCTGATGTAGTAAGAGAAACATTATTATCACCACTATCTAAATCCATATTTCCTGAATTTTCAAATTTTAAATGACAAGAATTACCACCTGTTCCACCATAATTTATTGTTGGATTAGTTTTCGGTTTCCAGATTCCTGAAGTAGAATCTGTTTCTCCGAAAGTAGAAGCATCATAAGTATATCCTTGAATAAAATATAAATCTGACATTTGACCATCAAATTGATTACCACCTAAGTCTGAACCTTTGCCTATTTGAAAATCATAATCAGTATTCCAACTTGTAGTAGCGTTTTGAGAATAAATAGTTTGTGTTGCATAACTTACTTCCTCACCATTTACATATAATTTAGCTGTTGGTGAACCAATACTGCAATCAAAATTAGCAACTATGTGCATCCAAGCATTTGTATCTCTATAAAGTGCATTACTATCTAATTGTAAAATATAACTACCTCTATAATCATAAAATCTTAACTGACCAGTACCAGCAAAATACAATGAACCCCAAAGACTACCTGAGGAATAACTACTAACTATCATTTGTTCTTGTACTTTTGCTATTTTAACCCAAACAGAAATTGTTAGTTTCTTTTGGTTATTAGCAGTTAAAGTTCTATTCATATATGTTGAAGCCATAATATATTCCTAATTAAATTGTCCTGAGTTGTTTATACCAACACTTACAGTAATTGAAAAGGCTCTATCTGCAGTTTGACCCTCACCATCTGTTGCTCTAAGTGTAAAGTTATAAGTTGTTTCACTTGTAGGTGATGGTGCAGTTCCTGTAATATTGTAAGTTGCACTTGTCGCTGGTGTTCCTGATAAAGTTAAATTCATTGTTCCAGCTGGAGTATTAGCATTAGATGTTAATACAGCAGTTGTTTCAGTTATTGTTACATTACTATCTGATGAAGCTGCTACAGATAAAGATACTGATGAACCTGCAGCAATTGTACCAAGTGAACCTGCTGCTGTAGAAAAACTTGGAGCAGTAGATGCAGTAATAATATTGTTTGTTGATCTTCCAGCATTACCATCTGGATTTTCTATTCTTACAAAATAGTTACCACTTGCTAAAGTTAAATTAACTGAAAGTGTTGTTGAATTGGTAAACGCAACTGTATTTGCTCTTGTTGTAGCTCCAGTAGAAGCATTGATAAAATCAACAATAGGTACTGTAACAAAATTTGTTCCTGTAATATTTATTGTTGTAGCAGTAGCTGGAGCAATCGTTTGTGATACATCTGCCACAGTAGGTTTAGTTTCTGTAGGTACTGCTGCAAAAGATAAATTTCCTGATCCATCTGTTTTTAAATAATAATCATTGGTAATACTTGATGGTAAAGTTAAAGTATAAGATTGACCAGCACTATGTGGTGGTCCTTTAATTTTAACACCATGAGAATTTTGTTCACAATTTAATTGTATTTGACCAGCATTATCATTTCCTTTTATTTCAACAAGTCCTGTACCATTAGGAGCTAATAAAACATTTCTATTACTTGTTGTAACAATCGAATTAGTTTGTACATCTAAGTTACCACCTAGTTGTGGTGTTGAATCATCTACAACATTAGCTATACCTGGTGAGATAGCAGTCCAAGATGTTCCGTTATAAAATTTTAAATTATTGTCTGTGGTATTGAACGCAAGATCACCTTCATCTAAACTAGATGTAGGATCAGAACTAGCAACTCTATATCTTTCTGCAAAAGAATTAACTCCTGCAATATTCGAAGCAACAGTTGCCATGTTAGTTACATTAGTTGCTGTACCTAAAGTATTCATATCACTTACCACATCTGCAGTTCCCAATGTATTCATATCAGTAACAACATCAGCAGTTCCTAATGTATTCATATCTGCCACAACATCTGCTGTAGCCAGTGTGTTCATATCTGAAACAATATCTGCAGTTGCTAACGTGTTCATGTCAGAGACTACATCTGCTGTTCCTAAAGTATTCATGTCAGCAACAATATCTGCTGTGGCTAAGATCGCCATATCTGCTACTACATCCGCAGCAGCTAAAGTATTAATATTGGTTTGTTCAGATGACGTAGGTTTTAAAGTTTGCCAAGCAGAACCTGTGTAGTTCTTCATTACATTATCTGAAGAATTAAAATATAGTGCTCCAGTTAATAAAGCATCACCATCATTATCTACTGAAGGATCACTTGATTTAGCACCTAAGTATCTATCGTCAAAACTATCAAAAGAAGATGCAGCAGAACTTGCAGATGATGCTGCTTCAGTAGCTTTTGTAGTTGCTGTATTGGCTTGTGTTGTAGCTGTTGCGGCAGATGCTGCGGCTTCTGTGGCTTTTGTTGTAGCTATCGTAGCTTGTGCTGTAGCTGTAGCTGCAGAAGTAGTTGCCGATGCTGCGTCTACAAGTAAATCATATTTAGCTGAATTTGCGTTAGTTGTTAAAGGTTGTGAACCTGATGAAGTATGTGCTGTGTTTACTAAAAAAATATTATTTGTTGAGGTATCTTTAACTATGTCTCTAGCATTATAATCTGTGCCAGATGACCAGTTTCCCCTGTTTGTACCAAGCTCTTGTGTAACTGTTAGTTCACCATTAGCATCAAATCCTAAAACTTTACTAGCTCTATCTGTTGCTCCTACAGCAAACTCTGTAGAGGTCATAGTATTAGTTCTTGAAAGTTTTATTGATCTATCAAGTTCTTCTTGAACTTGTTGTGTTGTCATAGTTGCACGATCCAAACCCTCTTCGTGTGTCTCCGCAGGGAATGGATCATTAGCGATATAATCTATCGCTTGAGTTTGCGGGACATCTCTAATTAAAACAACTGTCTCTGTATTAGTTGGAATATTACCAGCTGTGAAAACTACATTACCACCAGATGAACTTCCCGCTCCTGTTACTGTGTAATGAGTTGTTATTGTTTTAACTGTTTCTGTTCCTGTTGCAGATCGTATGATAACTTTAATATCTGAATCAGCAAATATCTTGTAGCCATAAACAAAAGTTGTTTGACTACCATCCCCCGAATAACTATTTTTTACTGTTGTGCTTGATACTGTCATACTTAAAATCCTTTAAACTGTGATGATGGTTTTGTAAACAAATATTCTTGGTTATAATCTCTTTTCATTCTTTTTTCCACTCTTTTTAACACACCGGGGTTCATTGTTTCCATTAACTGATGACCAAGAAGGTAATCGTATGCAGACTTAATATAAAATATATTAAGAAAAGGTATGTTACTTTGTATAGCTCTAAAAGCTGCTTTACCTGCTTTACCACCTTCACCACGAATACCATAACTAATACCAGCTAAAATATCAAATGCTGTTAAAGGAACTGGTCCAGCAAGACCAGCAGCTACATCACCTGCACCTCTAACTTCTTTAAATAAAACATCTCCATAAATACCTAAACCACCACCTTGTAAGAAAGCTGCTAAAACTGTGTTAGCTTTTAGTGGATCACGAGGTCCTCTGCCTTTTAATAAATCTTTTATTGTCATAGATAAGTAACCCATAAACAATGATGTTGTCATTAACGCAACCATACCTACAGCACCTCTACCATAATCTGCTTTTGTAACATTTGGTCCTTTAAAATAAGATAATTCTCTACCTAATACTTTATTTAATATAGCTAAAGGAAATGCTTTGAATTGACCAAGAAATCTTATTGCTTCCCCCGGAGCAGTTCCTGCCAATAAACCTTGTGTCATATCTCCTTTTAATCTAGCATCTGGTTCTATTACTGCATAAATTGATCTATCTAAAAGCATACCAGAAACAGAAGATTTAAATCTTTCTTTTTCTACTCCTAACTGTCTTGCAGTTAATGAATCAACATTTAATATTTTTTTCATATCAGTATCAGATATTTTATCTAACATACCAATGTTAATAAATTCTGTACCATCATCTGCTTTTTCCATAGCAATTTTTCTAATCACATCCCATTTTGTAGAATCAATATTATACATGGTAAATAATTCTTTTAGTTGTGGATTTAAATCTTTAAACTTTATATTTTTTTGTTTAGCAAAATAATTTGCCATACCTAACATTGAACCTTCTTTCAAAGTGTTAGTCCACCAAGCTAATGCGTTGTATTTAAAAAATGTTCTTTGTGCATTAGTCCATCCTTTACTTAAATTATCTCCTACTTGGTATCTAGCCGACATATCATAAATAGTATTGTCAACAATAAATCCTAACATTTGAGATATATCTTTTTTTTGTTTAGTATTTTTTATTCTTATTAAACTTTGTAGTGCTTCTCCCATACCACCTAAAAATGATCTACCTTGAAATCTCATTTCTGATCCATAAATTCCTATATCAGCTGCTGCTGAAATTACTGCACCACCTAGTTTTGCCATTGATGCTATAGACCTTGCTATTGCTGAATATCTAGCAACACCAAAATCGGCTACTGTATAGATAGAGCCATCTACAACTTTCATGTATTTATCAAATTGATTTGCTTTAGAAATGTTTGCGGATTGACCGCCTTTACCTTCAGCAACTAATCTTCTTTGTACAGCAAATCTAATTTTTTCAAAATTTTCTTTTGGTTTTGCTCCTAGAGCATCTATCATACCAATGTTTCTTCCGGCAGTTTGTATGCCAGAAAAAAAAGATTCTTTTAAATTACCTACTCCAAACTTTTCATTATAATCAAACCAATCATTAGCAGTTTTAAAATGTAAAATTCTTTTAACTTTAGAGTTTTTTGTAATATTATTGACACTTCTTGCTCCATAAACATTACTTGCTCCATCTACTACTAAATATTTATTACCTACCAAAGTATTAAAAATTTCTTGTAAAAAATTTTCTCTATCTTCTGCATTAACAAATGTTCTATTTTCATCTAACTTTGGCATTATATAATTTTTCCAAGCAGTATAATTTTTTTGATAATTAATATCTGTTCCCTTAATGCTTTCATCAAGTTTAATATCTGCTAATTTTAATCCTAATGAATCTGCTGCGTTTCTAACTCTAAATGGATCATGTGATTGTTTAACAATATAACCCCACATTTTTTCAATGTTAGCTCCTCTATCATTTAATTTTTGTCTAATCATTTCAGAATATTTTTCCATAATTTCTGCAAGTTTTAAAATTTGAGGATTAGTTTCTGTTACAGGTGGTTTTAAACCAGTAAGTTTTTCTATTTCTGTTTGTTGTTGTCCTAATTCAGACATTGCATTACTTACTCTTCTTTGTGTTTCAGCTTCTGATAAACCTTCTAAACCATCTTTAAACATTGTTTCTAAATTGTTAGCTCTTAACTCTGCATTAAAACCAGCAATAAGTTGATTAGCTTGTGCAAATTGTTGAACTGAAACTGCTGATCTTGCACCTTCTACTCTTCTATTTGATCCTACTAAAATTGCAGTTAAACCTTCTTCAGCATTATCTGGAAAACTTTTTAAAACAAACTCTGTTAGTTGTCTTACTTTAATTTCACTTTCTAAAGCATTTCTTTTATCTATTATCTTTTGTGCTTTGAGTTGTGCAGATACATCTTTAGCTATAGCATCAACATTAACTTCGTCAATTTTAGATAAACCTTTTTCTGCTTTAGCTAATTTAATGCCATTAATAATTTCATCTTTTTTTGCAGAAGTAATAGATGATTTTTTTAATAATTTTTCTACTCTAACCAAACATTTGTCTGCCATACTTACCTTCCATCTACGCAGTTAATTGCGTCTTTAATAATTTCATCTAAATCTTTTGATTTAGTTTGTACTTCTGTTAGATCATCAGTAGTAACTTTAACCTCTGAATCTCCTTGTTCGAATCTTAAATTTAAATCTTGTTGAGATTCTTTAATAGTATTTAGTTGAGTTTCTAAAGATTCTAGTTCAGTATTAGATTGAGTTTCATCTCTATTTACAATATTTCTTTTTAAATTATTTAGTTCTAAATCATCTACTGATTGTCTTGGTGTCATAGCTATATCTGGATTAGGTGAAGCATTTTCTGAACTTCTTAATATAGGATCAGCATTAGCAATAGGTGTAACATCTACAGCTTGATCTAATAAAACATCTCCTGTTGCTTTTTGTAATAATAATTTTCTAGTTTGAGGATCAGTAGCTTCTAAATCTTTCATGATTTGAGAAGATTCTGGATAATATTCTCTATATAAATTTATATCTATATCTGTTGCAGTATCATCGCCAAGTATTCTTTTACCTTCTGCTACTCTTGCATTAAATCTTCTACGAGTATTTAAATCTTTTAATTTACCAGCACCAACATGAAGTCCGCTACCTAAAACTGTTCCAAAAGTAACATTGAGAAAACTATCATATAAATCATAATCAGATTGTAAAGATTTAGCTACACCATAAACAATAGGCTCAACAAGTGTTGCACCAACTGCACCTTCTACTGCACCTCTTGTAGCTCTTGCTCTAGTAAATCCTACTTGTGCAACTTTCTTTGCAAATCTAGCTTGTCCATAAACAGGAATAAAAGAAGCTGCAATGTTAATAGGATCAAGAAAACTGGTAGCTAATCCTGTACCAAATTTAGCTGCACCAACATAGAAACCACCATTCAAAGGATTCCATGAACCTTTAGGTCCTCTTGCCATAATACTTTGTCTGGCTCTTTCTTCATTTTTTTCTCTTACCATAATATCAACAACTGATTGATATTCATCTTGCTCAAAGTGCAAACCTATTTTAGCATATTCTTTATTTAATTCTTCTCGACCAACCTGTATGTCTTGACTAAATTGCGATCTTTTTCTAGCATTGTAAAGATCACTATAATTTAACAAAGACATAACTGGGTTAAAGTTCCAGTTGTCTGCAGCTACTGCTCCTAACGATTCATATAAATTCATTTTATATTGATCGTAACCAGATTCTTGAGCTGTTTCGTTTAAGTTTAATCCAAATCCTAAATTCATATTATTTTTTTCTATTTACAATAACACCTAAAGCCATAGCTACAGCTAGATCACTATCTGATTCTAATAGTTGAGACATTTCTTTTTTAGATTTATTTGCTAAAACTTTAACTGCATTTGTTCCATATTTAATTGAAAAGAAGTTTTCAAATTTTGGTCCAAATATTGCAGAAGAATTATTTAATAAATCTAAAGCTGTTGTAGGTTCAACTTGCCAATATGATCTTGCTGGACCACCACCTTTTTGAACTTTAGTTTTATACCCAGATTCTATTTGTCCAATAGCATTAGCTAGTTCTGTTAATTCTTGTGCAGTAAAATCTTTATCTCCTACAAATATTGGTACTATTGATTGAATAGAATTTTGTGCTTCAGTAGGAATATTATATGTATCGCTAATAGCTTTTAAAGCTCTTGCATTTTTTTTAGGATCGTTAGTTGTTTGATAAGTTGTTCCCCAAGTATTAACAATTTCTTCATTTTTTAAAGTTGTTTTTTTATTAGCAAAGCTCATAGCTAATTCTTTTTCATCAACAGTAAATCCACCATAACCTTTAATTGCTGCAATTTCTGCTTCAGATGGAACTTCTTTTACTCTTAATTTATTTATATCCATTACAATATCTGTTCCCGGTAAATTGTAACTACCATCGTTAAAATTAAATTGTAATTGTTGATTGTTGCTATTTAATATAGGAGCAAATTGATCTCCGTCTAAAACAATACCAAAAACTAAACCATTACCATCAGCTGTGTTTCTCCACTCACCGCTTGTTCTCATCATTCTTTTATGTTTTTCAGACATTTCTTCTTCAGTAATACCTTGATTAAAAGGATCGGTGCTTTTAAATGCTACTGCACCAAACTCTTCTAAATATTCTTGTTGAATTAAGTCAGCTGTATCTCTTACTGAATTTACTGTTGCACCATAAAATGTTAATGGTTTACCATCATAAGTTCTTGGAATAAAAAATGTTTCTTCTATTTCAAATTTAGAAGTAAATGCGTTTACAGCTGATTCTATAGCACTATCATTATCAAATTTAACATTAGTAAATCTTTCATTAATAGCATAGTAAGCTAAAACATTTTTTATTTCTTCTACTTGTTGACTAGCAACACTACTATCAACATTATTATTTCTACGAATAATTGTTTCTAATTCTAAAAAATCAGAATTAGCAGCAATTTCTTTTTTAACATCTGTTAAAGTCATTTCGTTACTTGCACCCCAACTTTTTAAGGCTTTTTGTTCTTCTATACTATCAATGCCAAATGCTTTTTGTGCTTCTAGTGGGGTAAAAACTGTCATAGCTAAACTAGCAGTAATAGGTAATCCAGCTGCTTGTAATTCTTGAAGAGCTTTAGAATCATTGTCTCCAAAATTAGTTGTAATACTTTGTAATAAGATTTGAGATTGTGTAGCATTACCTTGAGCAGTTTTCTGATAATTAGCCACAAATCTTTCTGCTTCTGCTTTTGTCATTACTCTTTGTTGAGTTGTTGGCACACCTAGCTCAGTTTGTATTTCAAGCATCTTAGTTGTAATTTGTCTTTTTAACTGCGTTCTTAATTCATCATCTGTTTCATTTGTAAACTCTTCGTTTAACTCAACAAGTTCTGGATAATGAGAATAAACATAAGAAGCAGAATCATCTTCAATAGCTTTAACTCTAGTTTCAGCTGCCTTCTGATATTCTTGTGCAATAATTTGTCCTTTAGCTTCACCTGCTTGTAATACAGCTTGTTCAGAATATTGTTCTACTAATGTTGAAATATCTTTATTATTAGATGTAAATATTATTTTTTTATTATCTGCTGTCGTTGTTATAATTTCTTGACCTTGTAACATTTGATTCACTTCTATTTGTGGTAAAACTTTTTTTGCAAGTTCCATATCAAATTCAACTTTTTTACCAACCGCTGAACCAGCTAAAACATTTTTCCATTGTGTTCTTAATTGATCTGTTAATATTCTATCTGCTTGTTGAATTAATTTTTGTCTTTGTTCTAAATTTAAATCTGGATAAAGTTCACTATTTGTACCTTTATTTAATTCTAAATACGCAAGTCTAGGATTATCACCTATATCTTTATTAGCTTGAAATCCTTGTACAAGAGATGGAATATTATTAATAATTTTATTTAATTCTGGAGCTGGTATTTTACCAGTAAAAGCATCTGTATATAATTTTGTTAAATCAGTTTGTAATACACCATAATCAAATTCATTGTTGTCTCCTAATATAGCTTGAGATAATAAATGATTTTCTTTTTGATCTACTTGATTGTTTAATTGTGTAAAAACATTTTTATCTATTTGTTTTTCAACTCTAAATATTCCTTTTTGTACTTCTGTTAAAGCATTGTTCTGAAATAAAGTTTGACTAGCATTATTAGTTGCTTGACTTTTATATTTGTTAATTAAAGCATTAGATTGTTCTTTGTAATAAGCATTAGCAGCTTCTTTGTTTACTCCTAATACATTATCGTTAGCAATGGTTTCATTAACTGTTTGCATATCTCTAATAAAATCATTTTCTAATGTAAGTGCTTCAGTTCTGTTCTGTGTATCGTTTGCTTGTACAGCTTTCTTTACAACAAAATCTGTTACAGGAGATAAAGCATTAGCAACAGTTTGTGATAAAGGAATTTGTAAATTAGATTTAACACTTCCAACTTCTGCTGTAGGTCTTGCTTGAGATGTGAATGTAGGTATTTTAGGCATAATTAATAAGGTCTCCCACCAGCTCCACCTTGTGCTGATCCCATTGATTGTGGTCCACCAGTATTACCACCACCAGAGCCACCCATACTTAATAAACTTGTTCCAGCTTTAGTGATTGTTTGTATATTTGCTAATCGTGCTTGTTGTCTTGCCATTTCTCCTTGGATTCTTGAAAATCTTGCTTCTTCCATTTTATTAGCCGCACCAACATCTGCATTATATCTTGTAATTTTTTTATTCATTTCTGCTTCTAACGCATTAGCTTCTGTAACTCTTGCTCCAGAACCACTAGTTATATCAACACCAGATTTTGCTAAAGCAACTTCTACTGTTCCTACTGATTGTCTAAATCTTTGGTCAAATCTTGCAATATCAAATTCTGCTTGTTTATCAATTTGTCCTGCTTCTTGTTCTGCAATAGTTGCGTTTCTATTTGCTACTCTTTGATTGTATTTACCAATAGCACCTTGTTGTTTAGCTTGTACAACTCCAACTCCAATTATTGCTGCTGCTGCTGCTGCTTGTCCCATTAAAATATCCTCGCATACATATATTGGTCTGATCCGTCAAATCCCCATTTTCTCATTAAACCTTCTCTTTCTAAACCTAACCACTCTGCAAATCTAATGCCTTGTTTAAAGTCTTTTCTAATGCCTGTTTGTACTCTTTGTATATTATGTTCTTTTGCAACTCTAGCAAAATCTTTTTTAATAGCTTTTGCTGTGGCTAAAGGATGTTTCCACATTTCATTTGTAGCAATAACCCAACCTTCCGCAACTTGACCCCACACCATTTTCATACCTGCTGAAAATATAGGTGTGTTATTTATTAATCCTGTAAATGCTAGATTGTCTTGTTCTAAATTTTTTGCATCACCTTGTAGTGTTACAAATTCAGCATCACTTTCTAAAATTTTATAATTAGCTTGGCAGGAAAAAATAAATCTGCCATGTTCAAAAGTATAGGGAACTATGTTTAATTTATTAATCATTTGTTTGTAAGTCCGGGTATAAAGATAAAACAGTTAAAGGTAAAGGTTGCGTTTGTCTAACAAAAATAAAACCATCGGTATCATAGTTACCTCTAAACTCTACAGTTTTATCGCCATTAAATGTAGGTAATCCTTTATCCATTGGATCAGATGATTTTCTAAATGGTACTCTTTCCATATCTGCTAGATTACCACCAACTTCTACTCCAATAGATTCAAATAATCTTAATGTAATTTCGTATATTCTTTTTGTTTTAGCTTGTGATGTTCCGTTTTGTGAACCAGCATCAAGTCTCATTGTTTGTAATATAGATGGATAACCTAATCCTACTTTTACATCTGTAGATGGTTTGTCTAAAGTAATAGAACCATCTGTAACAATTTTAGTAGGGTGTGTTGAACCATTAGATAAAATGTGTACTGTTTGACCTTCTAAGTAATCTAATCCAGATATAGTACTAACAGCTGTACCACTATAAGAAGCTGCACTATCTAAAAAATTAAATGTTGTGTTATCACTTGCTGTAAATTTAAATGTATTTAAAAATTCTACATATCGTCTTGTAATATTATTGATAGTTCTTTTAACAATAATCCATGTTTGGTATTCATCGTTGTCTGTAGGAATTACTGCAACACTTTCACATTCAGCTTTAGTTTGACTAACAGTTGCTAATCTTGTTGTGTCAAAACTTTTCATACTTAAATAACTTAATCCTGTAGGAGCTGTCTCTACTAATGTAATAACATTAGAACTAACTGTAGCTGTAACTCCTGTTAAGCTATTTGTGTTAGCAGTATTAATAGCATTTTTTAAATTAGTCGCTGTTGTATCGTTATTGGTTTCTGTTTTAAATTGTTGAGCAGAAGCTGTACCCGTTGTAGAGGTAAAAGTAATTTCTGTACCATCTGATTTTGTAATTACAATTCTTGTACCTGTTATAATGTTTGCATAATCTGTAACTGTAATTGTAGGTATACCAGAAATACCGCCAAATATATGTCTGTGCCAAGCTGTTACTTCTTGTTCTCTTTGATATGTTAAACCTACAAGTTCACCATCTCCACGCACTCCCCATATAATTTGGTTAGGTTCTTGTTGATAAGCTAATTGTGATAGTCCGCCTTCAGTAATATGTTCTGAAAGAATAGTCATGTCTGGTGCTAAATAACCATCTACATCAAAGTTATAAGCAAGTTCTCTTACTTTTCTTTTAGCACGTTGTAAAAATAAAGTTACGTTACCAACTGAGATAGCATCTAAATTAGATGAGCCATGATTAGATTGTTTTTTAATTAATATATTTGTAGGTGTAATAGCACTATCTGAACCGCCACCTGATACAGAAAATTCACCACCTGCTGTACCAATAATTAAAGTTCTAGTTGCTGTCATAAATCTAATTGCATTAACTTGATTAGATGCAATCGTATAAATAATAGCATCACTATCTGCTACATTGCCACCAATGTTTGCATCCATATTTTCATAATCACCAGACTTAGAAAAGAATACTGTTTGTGGTTGATTAGTTGTTCCTGCAAATACTAATCTTTGTTCAAAAAAAGTAACACAAGCTGGAAATCCTGTTGTGTTAGAAAATGATCCTAATTGCCAAGCAGTAATAGCATTACTATTAGCCATTGCAGTATCAATAGTAACAACTGCTTCTGTTGTACTATTTACACCTGTAATAACTCCATAACCAGAGTTCATATAAAATTGTCTACCTATATCTGTAGATAAAAATCCTAATCCATTATTAATTCCTGTTACCGCAGATGCAGTTAAAGTTCTTCCTGTTCCTGTTGTATGTGTAGAAGGTGTTAAAGTTGTTGTTGTAATATTTGCATCTTGAAATGGTCCTTTAGTAAAAACAACATCTTCTAATGTCCAACTAATATCACCTGTTCTTGATAATTTAGCTGGTGGATGTGCAGGATGACATAAATACATTACATCAGCTGATTGCACAAATTTAATATCAAACAATTCATCTGTTGTATAAGTTGTTGTAATTTCAAAAACTTTGTTTACAATGCCGCCAGATGTATAAGTTGTAAAATTTGTACTGTTAATATTAATTCCATCTTTATTTGTAAGTTCAAATGTATTTGTTGTTTTGTTTGCAACTAAAAATCTTTTTTCATTTACTTCTGTCATACCTACAACATTTCTAATTTTAACTTCATCGCCATTGCTATAACCATGACCAGTTGCTGTGACAACAGCTGGGTTAGCTTTTGTAATTGCTGTTATTGTTTTGTTAGCTTCAAATACTGTACTGCTATCTTTGTAAACTCTTATTTTAAGATTAGAAAACTCAAGCATATAAGTTTGAGTTGTAGAAAATTCAAAAGGCATTAACCTTGTTTTGTTTGCACTATTAGCAACTTCAGCTGCAAAGTTTGTACCAGACCTTCTTGCTGCCGCACCATGCGGGTAGATAATAAAATTTTCTAATCTTGTACAACCAGAAGAATATTTAGTTAAATCATTACGACCATCTAGTCGTGGTGAAAGTTCGCCACCTGTAAAGTTAGTAAGCTGTACTGCAACTCTTGCCATTTATTAAAACCTTGCGTTAATAAAAGTACTAGCATCTATAGCATCTGTCATTCCAAGATCGGGTGCATTGTTTTGACCTTCAGTTGCATCTACAAACCTAGCATCTCTTAATTTATCTTGAAACAATGTATTCATCTTTTCTGATACTGGATTAGATGATGTAATACCATAAGCAATATCAGCAGCTAAAGCAGCTGATAAAGTTTCTCTTAACAATTCATCGTATTGATTAGGGTCTTCAACTCTTGAAATGTATAAAATTTTCATTGTAGAGGTATTGCTTAAGATTTTTCTTCCTTCTACTTTATAGTTTGAATCATAGTCAATGATATAAAGTAATCTTAAACAATCCGCTGGTAATGTGAATTGAGCACTAAAACCCCAAGCTGGAGCTGTTGCGTCTTTTGCTAATGATGTTCTTTTTTGCAAACAATTCCAAGGATGTGATCTAAAGATTCCATCTCTTACTTGAGTATATCTTGCATTACAGAGTCTAGCATTTTTAGAATCTTCTGTTAATGAAAGTATAGTGGTAGCACCTAGTTGATTTAATGCTCCATTACATATGTCTACTACCGATGCCATTGATTATGATTTTTTCTTTTTTGGAAAACCAGCTTTCATATTTGCGTAGGCTTTCTTTGTAATTGTACTTTTAGATTTTGGTCTTGAAGTTCCTGCTTTTTTTCTTTTGTTTATATTTCTATATAAGCTCATGTTTCTCCTGTTATGTTTTTACTGTTAGCACTCTAGGCGGTTTCCACTCTCGCTTCCACCGCCTAAAATTTTATTAATTAATCTATAACGTACATCATAGTTAATTGAATAGTACCAGTACCGGCAGCACCACCCATAGTTACTGAAACAGGAAGTCCATCTTTATCAGCGTCTACAAGTGAGTTTTCACCTAATGCAATAGTATTTGCAGCATTAACTGCAGTTGCAGAAGTAGAAGCAGCAGCGGCTTTATAAGCAGCAGCGGCAGCACTTACAGCAGTACCCGCAGCATTTGTGTGTGCAGCGTAACCAACTGATAACGTAGTTGAACCACCTAATGCGTCATGTGCTAATCTACCAGAAATGATTCTTGAACCATTTGGTAAATTAAACATTTGAATCACATCACCAGATGCTAGAGAAGATGCTTCATATTCTGCATGAGCAACTCTTACTCTACCCGCTAGTTCAGTAGTATCTATTTTTTGAGAAGGAACATTCTGATCCCATTTAGTCTTTTGTATTGAATAAACTGTAGCCATTATATTTCTCCTATTATGCTTCTTGACATACTATACCAAGAACTTTTGCTTGTTCCATTCTAGTAGCTCCGATGCTCATACAGTAGTAAACTTGAGTAGCATACGATTTGTCTGCTCTCTCGTCTATTCTTGCATTTACATCTTTACCAATTCCTAGAGTGATACCATCTTGTGCAAAAGCAATACAAGTTCTATCGTTACCTGTTTTGCTAAGTCTATTTGATACAGTAAAGTTAAACCCAAGGAATGAATTTACTTCGCCATTAGCCAATGCTTTTACAGTATTGAAATCTGATGAAGTTACTTCAGTTGTTCCTAAAAGGTTATTGATTTGTTCTGGTCCTACAACAATGTGTCTAGGGATAGAAGGATCAACGCTTGCTAAATCAAAAGTCTGTTTTGCAGTTCTTAATTTTGCGATTGTTAAACCAGCACCACCAGCAGCGATTGCTGTTTGAGCAGCTTCACTTGTTGCACCTGTTTCACCAGTAAAGGCAGTTCCAGTTGCAGCAGCGATGATAACATCATCCATTGCTCTTCCCATTGCCATAGCAGCGGCTTGAGCGTAAGATGAAGTTGGGTCAATTAAAAGACGTACTTTGTCTTGTTGATCTATTAGATCAGCAAACTCATAGTCTGCAAGAGATACTCTTCTTCTTGAGTGAGGAGTGTCTATTTGCGGAGTGTCTGAGTGTCTGCTTACTTTAAGTTGAGCAGTTACTGAACCTACTTGGTCAAAAAAAGCATTTTTTCCAACCACAGATTCAACACGAACTTTGTCTCTTAATAACGATCCCATTTGTTGAGATAACATTTGTATGTTAGCAGAATACTGCTGTACAAATGCTGTAGTTATTTGTGATGACATAATTGTCTCTCCATTTTTATTGTTAGTATTAAGTTAAACAGAAAGGTTATCCACTTAAAGTAAGTAGGCAATTCTTGGATTTAAAGTCTTTTAGACTAGAAGTCTATTCCTTCTGGTCAGTAGGGTTCTTGCGAATTGTCCTACTAATAACCCCTTATATTAATTTTAAAAAAAATACAAGGGGTTAAAATTATTTAACTATTTAACATCTCTCTTAATGTATAAACTTGTTGTACTACTTTATCGTGATCTGGATGTTGTTTGTTCCAGTAAGGTCCATCAGTATTATTAGTAATAGTAGAAATTTCAGATTCAATATCTGCACTTTTACTAGCACTATCACTTTCTGGTGAAACTATTTTATCTTCAGACATCATAGATGCTATCTTAGCAAAACCTTTAATAAGTTCTGGATGATCTCCTACTCTTATTCCGCTTTTAAGTTCAAGGTCAAGTATATCTGAGTTAATGTTAGCTTTAGCTAATGCTCCAGCTTTTTTAACATTGTTCTCAAATTCTCTACCCCATTCTTGTCTTAACTCTTGTTCAGCTTGTACTTGAGCAGTTTCTGTATCAACTTTACTTTGTTGAGCAGTTCCTTCCATACTGTTTTTATAAAACTCTAAAACACCTTGAGCTTGTTTATTACTTAAACCTAGCTTGTGTGCATTTTCTGCAAATTGTTTTACAGCTCCATTATCTAATGGAACAATATCAGATTTAACATCAAGTGAATATTTATCAGCAGATTCTGGTCTACCTGTTTTATCATAAAATTCATTCCATTGATCTTCAGTTGAATTTTTATTTGGTAAAGCAACCTTGTCTTGTCCAATCATTTTAGTTGCATTGATATATGATTTTGCAAGTGCATCTATCTCTGTAAACTTTTCTATGTTGGGGTCTTGTCTAAACTCTTCAGAAATTGCTTCCTTCCAAGATGTAGCGACTTTAGGTTGTTCTGTTGTTGGTGATATAATCGTATCTGTTTTTGCAACATTAGCTATTGTTGCCGGTGTTTCTGTAGTTGTTGTCTGTTCTACAGGCGAAGCTGTTTGCTCCGTTATCTGTTCTGATGACATATTTATTTATCCTTTTCATTTTGTAGCATTGCTTTTATAAATAGAAGGATGCTACGTTGACCTTCCATATATGCACTTTCATGACTATCACCTTTTACATTGGTAGTCGTATGATGGTGGCATCTCTTTTCTAAATCAGACATAACTGATTTACCTTCGTCTGTATTAAATATGTAGTGATAGTTTTTTTTTAAACCTTCAACATATTTTTCAAAGTTTTTTTCTTTATCTTTTGCTTGACCCATTTTTATTCTTCAGCATTTACAATAGCCTGTGCTTCTTCTGGTAGAGCCTTAGCCATTGGTGCTGCGTCTCCTGCCATCTTAGCAACTTGTTGAGCTTGTTGCATCTGCATTTGCTCCTGTTGTTGTTGTGCTTGTTGGTTTCTCATTTCTTGTACTTCACCTTGAGACTTTAATAATTTTTGTGGCATACCAACAATGTCGGCAACGTGCTTAACTAAATTATCAAAATTTACGTAGTCAAATACAGGAGCTACATTAGCTAAACTTCCAAGTATTTCAACAGCTCTTATTATAGATTGAAGTTCTGTGGATTTCTGTGCCTTTGCTAAAGGAGAAACATATTCAATATCTATATTAACACCCGATAAAGATTCTGGTGGTGGAGCAAACTGGTTGTTTCTTAATAGAATATTAAATACTCTATCAATAAGGGGTTGTAATAATTCTGATTGTAACCTTCCTAATACTGGTCCTAACAATCTCATCTTCTCTTCGTTTCTTTGTATAACTTCTGTTGCTGTCATTTGTGGACCATCTTGCATCATAAGTTGATTCACGTAAAACACATTTCTAATAGCATTTCTTCTTTGCTCTTCCATGTTTAAACCTAATGGATTATTTGCACCAATGTTTAAAGGTTCAATTTTATCTCTTGTACCTGATCTATAAAAATTTAATCCACCCGGAACAGTTCTAACAGGTAATAAGAAACCATCATCAGGAACTAATAAAGGTGGGTCTACTTGTTTCTGTGCAGCTTTAATGGTTGTCTTACACATTTCATTTAACATCTTAACATCAGGTAGTGCTGTCATTGCAGGTGATCTACCATAAACTTCTTGTGATGCTTTTAAATATCTAGGAACTACAAAAGGAAACTCTTTAAATCCAGATACTGATAATTCATTTCCGCCTTTGTATTCAAAGTATACAGATTCAAAAGGCATATTCTTTTTATCTTTTTTATTAGGGTTAAAATCATTTCTTGGGTATACCGCATGAATAATACTTATTTCTTCAAAAGGATTTTTCTTTGCCATTGCCGCAACATCTTGAGAAACATTGTCGCCAAATTTTTGTACCAATGCTCTAGCTGTCATATTAAATTTTCTAAAAATAGTATCTATTTTTCCTTTAGCATTTTCAGCTATATAAACTTCATCAATGTGTCTTGTAGAAAATTTAATTAAATCTTCATCATCTTCCTCGATAAACATTGCTGCTGTACCAAATGTAATTAAGTCATGGTACAATTCAAAAATTTCTTGTTGGAAGTTTGATCTATTAAATGCTTTGTACATAACATCAGTAGCTTCTTCTAACCAAAGTTTTGCTTCATCATCATCTAGTTGATTCATTTGTTTAAATCTTAAAGTAAACCAAGGTGTAGATGGATTCGTAAGCATACCATGTAGAGATGATGATAATAATTCTAATGCTTGTAATGGAGAAGAATCAAAAATTCTTTCCATTCTTTTATCACCTCTTGATCTTTTTTTAGTGATGTCTGCTTTTCTTGGTAACATATAATCAGCAACTTCTTGCCAATGTGTTTCCCAGTTTTCTCTTCTACCTGATAGTCTATCGAATCTTGATATTAATTTTGATGTTAGTTCTGTTTTCATTATGCTGCTCCCAATAAAGATTTTTTACCTAAAACTGATGCCATATTATTACCAACTCCTCTTGAGTTTGTTAGTATTGTCATTGATCTTCCTCTTGCTTTTGTTTTTCTTGAATCATAAGTTACATCGGTTGCTTTGCTTTGTGAAATTTCTGCTGATGTAGGAGCAAGTTTAACTATTTTGCCACCAACATTAGTTGCAGAGTTATTGTTATCTCCACCATTATTAACGCTATAATTTGACATACGATCTGATCCTAAACCTATTTCTACATTTGCTTGTGCTTTTCTTGTTCTATTTTGACTTGCATTTCCAATAGCACTTAAGACCATACCTGTTACTCCGCCACCTTTAATAAAATTTCCTACCGCTGTAGCTGCTCTTGAAAGCATACTTGGTCTTGATGGTGTATAATAATCCATATAATTATTATCATCTCCGCCGCTACTGCCGCCACCACTAGGTCCGCTACTTCCTTTACCATCTTCTCCAGCACCATAATCATCTGATCCGTAATAACTTTTAATACCTGTTCCATTAATATCTTTACCTGCTCCACCTATTCTTTTTAAAAGTTTAGCTTCTTTAGAATTAATGTATGCTAGTTCTTCACCTTTAGGTGCATACCTGTTTAATAAATTTTTTGCTTTTTTTAATTCTGCTTTTGTTGGTTTCATCTATGCGTCACCTAATAAAGTTTTTTCTGCCTTTGCTGCTTCTTCAGCTTCTGGCATTAATGATCCAGTTAATATTGTAGATTTTCTACCACGTCTTTTTCTTTCTACTGCTGCTCTCTCTTGTGCTAGTCTTTCTTTTTCTTCAGCAGATATTTCTGGTTCTGGCATTGGTGGCGGTGGTTGAACCGGTGGTAATGGTGGCATTTTTGGTTTAAAGACTGAACCCATATTTAATTCCTATATAATTTGGTAACTGTTATCTGCTACCTCTTGTGGAGCAGTTTGTCCAGTTTTAATTTCTTCTAAGCCAACACTTAAGTATCTCATTGCATCACAAGCATGAGATGACCAATCGTGAACCGGCTTACTTCGGAACATACGATTTTTGTCAATATACTTCCGATGATAATGTCTTAACGCATCTATTAACTTTTTGCAATGGTCTGTATCAATCCAACATTTAGGTAGTGTCATTGTCGTTGCGTGTATACCATCTTCTAATGGTAGTTTTGGAACAACTTTAAATCTTATTCCTAATTGATAGGCGACCTCTCTTCTGGTTTTACCATTACCAAAATCCGTAACTTCGATGTCGTGTGGTGCAAAATGTTCTTTGTAAACATATTCTTTTTGGTTTAACATCTGTATGTAGTGCGGTAGTCCCTGTCCACGTTCTTCATGATAGTCTATAATATTAATGGCTCTTCCTAGTTGCTGATAGAATATAATACTACTATGATCCGCCACTCCTAAATCCCAAGCTGTAGAGACCGGTAGACTAGGATCATAAGGTACTCTAGTTAGTTGTTTGTTATCTTCCATCTTAACAAGCACATCATTATAGATTGCACCTTCTATGTTAGCTATCCAATCACATTCAAACTCTTGCTGGTATTTCTTATCTCCCATAACTTCTTTTGCCTTGACCAACTCATCTTGGTCTACAATTTTTGTTTCACTTGCTTTAGCTTTATAGTTAAACCAATCATCCGCACCTTGTGCGTGTTGGTATAGTTCGTAAAAGTTATTGTTCATTCC
>WLWG01001525.1_pt1 | contig 20555 bp, 12 predicted proteins | sample 6712871 | NCBI WGS metagenome assembly WLWG01 (sample SAMN12718693, study PRJNA515312) | sponge metagenome | isolation source: marine sponge | host: Mycale hentscheli | place: New Zealand: South Island, Marlborough, Capsize Point | collected 2003-05-01
CGACCAATCGCTTTGCGAATCGTGCTCGTATGTGCCATTTCGAGCCAGTTTATCGGCCCGCTTGTCCCTAGAATTCGGCAGCCTAGTTCCGAGATGATTTCGACTTCACTTCGTGGCCCGTAGTCAGCACTTTGCTCATGCCTCGGCTTCCCGCCATCAGAAAGCCGCACATAACTAAACATACTTTCTTGCGTAGAGGGCTCTGGCTCCTCGTCTCGGGCGAGAACAGGAAGAACGATTGTTTCTTCTTGTGCAAGCCCGCAGGCATGCCCGGTGTTCAATGATGTATTCATATAGACAGTCATCTCAGTCCGCCCAATCGCCCGTCTGGAAAAACTGGCATCCGGACTTGCACCATACAGATTTCCACCTAAACAAAAAGCAAATTGCATGTCCCCTCGCTCAGCTGCTTCGAGGCACTCGAGCGTGTCAAACCCACGAAATGACGGCAACTTCACACCAAGTTCCGATTCAAGTCGTTCAAATATTTTTTCTTTTAGTTTTGGAGTAACACCAACCGTACCCATTCCCTGAATATTTGAGTGACCACGGATTGGCTGGAGGCCGGCGCCCGGGCGACCAATCATGCGTCGCATCAGTGCAAGTTGCGCAATCGCCTGAACAGTGGCTGAACCATGGAGATGATGCGTCACCCCCATTGTCCATGAAAAGACAGCCCGCTGCGAGGAGGCATACTGCACCGCGACGTCATTAATCTCCTCTTTTTTAACTCCTGACTTTTCAACAATCTCTTCCCACGATAAAGAATCAAGACGTTCTGCTAATGCATCCCAACCCTGCGTGTGGTCAGCCAGAAATACTTCATCAACAATCGGTTCAGGTGTTTCCCCACTCCCCAAGGCATGCATTTCTTTCAATCGTTTCATGATTCCGTACATGAGCGCAAGATCACCACCAAGACATGGCTGAACATACGTGCTTGCAATTTTGGTTCCGAATAGCAAACTCACGGGATCACTGGGAACAGAGAAATTCACGAGGCCTGTTTCGACCATAGGATTCACGACCACGACTTTCCCACCGCGTCGCCGAACCATCATCAGTGACCTCATCATACGAGGGTGATTGCTTGCCGGATTGCCCCCTATCAGCATGACAAAATCACTTTTCTCAAGGTCATCCAACTTAATTGTGCCGGCCCCTGTACCAATGACACTCGTAAGCCCAACGCCACTGGCCTGATGGCAGTAGTAACTGCAGTTGTTGACGTGGTTTGTTCCGTAGAGTCTCGCAAACAACTGTAAAAGGAATCCCGCCTCGTTACTTGAACGTCCTGAGAAATACCAGAAGCTTTTTTGCGATTGCGTGTTACGAAGTTTCGTGACGATTCGTTCCATCGCCTCACTCCACGTTATTGGCTGATAATGTTGGCTCCCTTTTTCCAACAGGAGAGGCTTTACAAGCCTTCCTGCGTGTTCCATCTGATACGGCGTAAATTTACTGAGCTGAGCAATTGAGTATGTTCGAAAAAACTCATCCGGAATGCCACCTTGCATATCGCCAACCATGGCTTGAAATGATTTCTTGCACACTTCGGGAAAGTGCCCTGATTCGTTGACCATGCCACCTGCTTGCCCGCCCATACCGAGGGCGCACGTTTTACACGTGTTTTTGCTACGCATGGCTTTCCACAAAGACCAGAAGCCACCAGCCTCATATGCCTTCTTCAAGGTGTAACGTATCGCTCTCCAACCACCACCAGTTCGTACTTTTGCCATGATTTCACACTTTTAATCGTATTACGTATTAGTTGTCGAATCACTCACCCCAGGCTGACAGTGACTGTCTTATCCTCTAAATAGGCATCGAGCCCACGCTGTCCGAGTTCTCTGCCAAAACCAGACTGTTTAAAACCACCAAACGGTGCGGCAGCATCGAAGACGTCGTAGCAGTTCACCCACACTGTTCCAGCCCGCAATCGTTCGGCCAACATGTGGGCTTTACTCACGTCACGTGTCCATACTGCTGCAGCGAGACCAAATGTCGTAGCATTTGCACGACGCACCAGTTCGTCGATGTCTGAAAACCTGAGAACAGACAATACAGGCCCAAATATTTCATCTCGAGCAATAGCCATCTCATCGTTCACCTCAGTGAACACCGTTGGTTCAACAAAAAACCCACGATCACCAACCCGCTGTCCCCCTGTCGCACAAACGGCTCCTTCGTCTTGCCCCTTCTTAATATAGCCCATGATCTTATCGAATTGGTCACGATCAACCTGCGGTCCCTGTTCGGTAGCGGGGTCAAAAGGATTTCCTACCCGACGTTTCTTTGATAGTTCGATCACCTTTTGGACAAAGGAATCGTGAATTGAATCTTCAACAAAAAGCCGAGAGCCAGCACAACAGCATTGGCCCTGATTAAGATGAACACCAATATGGGCCCCTTCTGCAGCCGCTTCTAAGTCAGCATCGGCAAACACAATGTTCGGGCTCTTCCCACCAAGCTCAAGTGTCATCCTTTTCATCGTATCTGCTGACTGACGCATGATTGTCTTCGCTGTTTCACCAGATCCCGTAAAAGCAATTTTATCTATTCCAGGATGCTTGACGATTGCAGCACCAGCTGTCGGACCAAAGCCTGGCACAACGTTAATGACTCCATCAGGAACCCCGGCTTTCTGTGCAAGACGCGCCAAACGAAGACACGTCAATGGCGTCTGTTCAGCCGGCTTCATGACAATCGTGCACCCCGCCGCAAGCGCCGGCCCCCACTTCCATGCCACCATAAGAATTGGAAAGTTCCATGGGATGATTTGCCCGGCAACACCCACTGGTTCGCGTCGTGTGTAGCACAGGAAATCACCGTTCACCGGGATTGTCGCCCCTTGAATTTTGTCTGCCCAGCCAGCATAGTACCGCATGCACTCAACGGCTAACGGTATATCAACAGAGCGTGCATCACTCAGCGGCTTGCCGTTGTCAAGCGTCTCGATAGCTGCAAGCTCATCAATCTCTGCATCAATTAAGTCACAAAGCCGATGTATTATTTTCCCGCGCTCCCGAGCATTTAGACGAGGCCAAGGCCCTTCATCAAAGGCCCGACGAGCTGCTTCAACAGCACGCTCAACGTCAGCCGCATCGCCTTCTGCTATCTGCGCAACTACCTCTTCGTTTGCCGGATTAATCGTGTCAAAGGTTTTTCCGGACTGTGCTGGAATCCACTGGCCATTTATAAACAGCTGGGTCTGCCGAATGGTCGGACTCGGTATTGAATAGGGCATCTCGAACCTCTTTTCCTAGGAACTATCACGACTTTACGATAATTGAAAGTGGCATGACATGGTTGCCGAATGCATCCTAACCGCGCTATGATAGAATCATCAAAAGGTTAACTTTTGCCAGCGTGGCATTCGTTCCCTTACTTGTTCTGAAAGAAAAATGGTGAGCAGAAAACTTTTCTCAAATTTCCTGCTTATCTAAAAGATTTGTACCCCCACCCACACGTAGGAGTTTTCGATGGAGTTCCTCAAACCATTTCAACGAATCACAGCCGGAACAGCGGCCATTGCTTTAGTATTCACAGCAAGTTACTGCATGGCAGACCTTGTAAGTGGCCCGCAGCCAGGAGATGGCGTTGGTGCCTTCACCGTAACAAAGGCAGCTGGCAATCCAAGTGATGGTGTCGAAGACGGCAAACGACTTTGCTACCGATGTAGGATGGGTAGTCGACCTGTCGTAATGATCTTTGCCCGAACCGCCGATCAGTCACTAGCAAAACTCGTTAATGAACTGGAAGGTGAAATTAAAGAACACGCTGATGCAAAACTCTGCAGCTTTGTCAACATGATTGGCGGAGATAGTGACAGCTTGAAAAACACGGCAACAAAGTTTGTGAAAGATAATGGCATTCAACATGTTGCATTTGTTGTGCCAGAAGATGCCGCGAATGGCCCAGATGATTTTAAGATTGCTCCTGACGCAGACCTCACGGTTGTCTGTTACAAGAGCAATAAGGTTGTCTCAAGCCATGCTCTGAAAAAGGGTGAGTTGAATGACGGAAAAATCAGTACTATTGTCGAAGCTGCATGCGGTTTAGTTGAATAATCAAATCGTTGATTTTCAGCACTGTTTCAACAGCGAACGCAAACAATTATTGGCTCGGGCTTGCGAAGGGAAGCCCGAGCCTGTTTTTTAAGCCAGAATCCCTTCTACGTACATCTTTTTTGTTCACAGATGCACCTCTGAAAAGATGGGGTATAGTGGAAGACTTATTAGGAGGTCGCTACAGGCAGACCTCTCGAGAGGGCGGTGTAGCTCAGTTGGTTAGAGCACAGGCTTCATAAGCCTGGGGTCGCCGGTTCAAGTCCGGCCGCCGCTACTTCCTTTCAGCTCAAAAGACCTTGCAGCTCTACTGAATACGCAATTCGTTCTACCGGAATCAGTGGCCAAAAACTTCGCATTGCTGGGACGCTCGAATTTCCCAACCGTTCCTTTGCTTTCTATAGCAACTGCAATTAGCCTGATTATTTAGAAAGCTGTGGCACGATTGCCAAAGGTGGGGAGACTCCGTTCAGGGAAATGTATTGATTAAGATGTTTTTTTTTCGCCATCAATTTCGTTCCAGGGGCAGGGCGTATCGCAACCCAAAACAACGGGATCTTGGCAACCTCGAAGTGCTTGAAAATCGCCTTGCACTTGCTGCAGATTCAGGCACTCTCGACCGTCCGCCATTGGAACAAACAGATACCGTCTATTTAGACACCTTGCTAATCGGTCCACAGCCGATAGTCATGAACCAGTCAGAGGTAATCGGAGACGAAACCAATAGCTTTGTTATTACAGCAGTTGCAAACGGTATTGTTGAAAAATGGCTACCGGCTACAGAAAGCTGGGTGAACGTCTCAACTGTTCCAACCACATCGAATCCGACGGAACTTCTTAAGTTACTTCAAATCCGTCTGATTCAGCAAGGCGACCGCATAAAGTGGACACCTTCGCAATCAACAAGCCCGGCGGGCTTCGAAAAGGCGTTTGATGTTGTTGGCTGGGATGATGGAAACCCATTAGCTCCACCATCCAGTGAAGCACCCTCCGAAGTTCAAAATTTACGATTTGGTCAGTCAGAAGACGCGAATTCATTGACGGTCAGCTGGGACCCACCGGCATCGTTCGTAGGCTCGTTAAATTACACCGTGACGGTTGACAACGGATCAACGAGCACGACCTTTATCACGACATCCACAAGTAAAAGCTTTTCAGATCTCGAAACCGGCGTTCCTTACACATTCTGGGTCTGGGCGACAAATACAAATCCAGCTCCAGGTGCACAAGCAACGGGGCCAACGTCAAGCATTTCAGCAGCTCCCTCGAAGGACCAGACGCCTACTTTTAGCCAGGTAAAAAATTGGTCTGGCGACTACGACCTGACTTTTTCTGAATATGACATGGGAACAGCATCGGTGCCGACGCTTCAATCGTTTGCCAGTGGCATTTACAACGATCAGTGGGTGCTAATTGCTGGTCGCACAAATGGACTTCATGGCTTCTCTGATGACGGGTTGGCCAATTTTCCACCGAGGTATCAAAACACCGATGTGTGGGTTATTGACCCTATATCAAAGGAGACATGGAGTCGCTCACTAAACGATACCAGCAGCGGTCTAAGTTCAAGTGAAATCGACAGTTTGTCATCAACCAACACCGAGTCTTACCAGGATGGAAATACGTTGTTTATCGTCGGCGGATACGTTTACTCGCGCGCGATTAATAACTTCACGACCTACAATGCGCTTTCGGCCATAGATCTACCAACCCTTGTAAACTGGGTCAAAGGAACAGATGAAACGCTTCACACCAATGCCATCTTACAAGTTGCTGGAGAAGAGTCTTCTGACAACTCGTACGATGGCGGATTTTTTCAGGTGACTGGCGGAGGCTTGGAAAAAATAGAAGACCGCTATCAATTGGTTTTTGGCCAGAAGTTTGAAGGTCCGTACGCACACGGATCAACAACCTTCCAAGTCTATACCTCACAGGTTCGAAGTTTTGATATTGATTATGACTTTGCGAATGGAACTCTCTCATATAGTACTGATTCAAATATGATTAATCCTTCTGGTGGAGACCCCAACCGGTTTCGTCGCCGTGATTTGAATGTCTTCCCAATTCTTTCACCGGACAATCAGGGTGGCACTACCAAGAGCACCGCTGCATTGGCTGGTGTCTTCTACAACGGTGTTGGGGTGTGGACTGTGCCGGTTGAAATTGGATATGACGGCATCCCAACAACTGAAAACCCAACGAACGATCCAGACGTTTTCAGGCAGGCTATGAACCAGTATGAATCTGGAAAAATTGGGCTTTACTCCCAGACCTCTGGAGAGATGACTCAAGTCCTTCTCGGAGGTATTTCAGCGAATACATTTGATCCGGCTACGGAGCAACTGACCTACGACGAGAACAATGGATTTCACAGGCAAATAACCGCAGTGTTGCGAGGTGCATCTGGCTCATATCAGCAACAATACATAACTGAGTTTCCAGATATTTATGATGGCAATGGCGAGCTTCTCTACTTCGGCGCGAATGCGAGATTCTTCCCTGCTCATGATGTGCCTTTACTAACTGACGACATCATCGACCTCGATTCTTTAACCACAGAAACTGTAGTCGGATACATGTTTGGTGGCATCGCCGCAGACCAACCAAACTTTGGACACACTGTTGCCTCATCAATTATTTTTGAAATCACCTATACTCCGCTGAACGCATAGCCATATTTTGCACCAACTGCTAACAGCATGAATGCACTTAGTCCATGCCTTGAGCCGTTTGCTTCCTTCCGTCTGGCAGTTTTTCTTTAAAGCCGCAAAACTCATAGTGACACAATGAAGTTAACCCTGCTTGTCTTACTAGTCATTCTTTCTGTTCACAATACATTCGCTGATGAAGTGAGAACTGATCATCAAACCATTCTTGAGTTAGGACAACTTATAGCATCACCATCGACAGTGGATCGTGAAGCTCATTCAGAACCGGCTGATATTCACTCCCTTTTTTTTGATTCACTTCCCTATGAAGGAAAGGCTACGAAGACTTTCGCGTGGCTGGGCATTCCAGAAAAGAAAGCCGGGCAAGAAAAAGTACCTGGCATTGTTCTTGTGCACGGTGGTGGTGGTACTGCCTTTAAAGAATGGGTCGAACGCTGGAACAATCATGGCTTTGCTGCAATAAGTATCGCAGTCGAAGGACAAACAGATCAGAAAGGTTCAGGAGCGAAGGAGGGGTGCATTCCAACCGGATGGAGGCAGCACGCTGACTCAGGCCCATACCGCACAGGAATTTATGGTGATTCAGACAAACCGCTCAAAGATCAGTGGATGTATCACGCCGTAGCAGACACTATTTTGGCTCATTCCCTTTTAAGTTCACACCCTCGTGTCGATCCAAAAAAAGTTGGTGTCATGGGTATCTCTTGGGGCGGTGTTATAGTATCGACCGTTGTCGGCATCGACACACGATTTGCGTTTGGCATACCGACCTACGGTTGCGGCAATTTGGCAGATGCGGCAAATCAGTACGGGAAAGCACTTGGTGACAACACCGTGTATCGCGAAATCTGGGACCCAGTACATTATCTACCACGTGCAACTATGCCACTCTTGTGGCAGTCATGGCCCGAAGACAAGCACTTCCCGCTTGACAGCCAATCTTCGTCATACAAAAAGTCATCAGGTCCGCGACTTGTCTCACTGAGACCCGGAATGGGACACGGTCATGGTCCGCCGTGGACTCACGCTGACTCCTACGCCTTTGCGAAATCTGTTGTGAAAACAGGCAAGCCTTGGTGCGTCCAAAAAGAAGTTTCTATAAACGACGGTATGGTGAAGGCCTCTTTTTCTTCCTCAAAGCCTTTTGGAAGTGCCGTACTTGTATCAACAACGGACTCAGGAATTACGGGATCAAGAGATTGGACTGAGACACAGGCTTCTCTGGTCAACAATAATGACGCTTGGACTACAACAGCACCACTGCCACCTGGCACGACCGCATGGTTTCTCAACTTCAAAACTGGCGACCTTATTGCGAGCACAGACTTCCAGCAAGTCACTCCAACAAAAACATCTCAACCAACGGTGTCATCACCTAATAAAAACAAAATGAAAGAGAGAGACGTGCTATTCAGCCGGATTGACACGAATAAAGATGAACTCCTCTCACAAGAAGAATACGTCCTGTTTTACAAAAAACTTTTCCCTAGCATCGATACGAATCAAGACTCCTTTCTAGATCAAGATGAGTTCGTGCACAAAACAGCGATGCGGTTTGGTGATACAAACAAAGATGGCATTTTGACTAAAGATGAATACGAGAAAATTTTCAAGAAGCAACACAGCAATATCGATAGCAATGGAAACGGCACTGTCTCCCAGCAAGAGTGGGAACGACTGAACAAGTAGACCGACTACACCTGCTCTATTCTGCTTCTCAATTACGCGACCAGACGCAGGAACAAACACATCGTTGAACTCATAACGCAGCTGACAATGTGACTCAAAATAATTACTTCGACGTGCGACAGAGTTCTCAGCAGACACCCACCTTCCGAAACCAGCTTAAAACCAACCAGGACTTCGCGATCCACCTGAACGAACTGCCTGAGCAACGGGCAGCCAAACATCCGCTCTGAAAACCGCATCCCGTCAGGCTCTTTTCGTGTTACCTCTCGAAGCCATGGACAAGATGCGTTAGAACATAGAAGGGCCTACGGGATTTTCGACTCATAAGACAAGCGATTAAGAGGCAGCCATGCTTTTACACAAACTTAATTCTCTTCTCCAAAACAGGAAGAGCAATCGAATGAAAATGAGCCCATTTATACTGAGCATGGTATTGCTAAGTATCGCTATCGCTACCCCAAAATTCATCTTTGCTGCTGAAGCAAATCATCCAAACATCGTGCTTATCTTCACTGATGACATGGGATGGGGCGACCTCCCCAATTTTACATCTCAGTCAAAGATCAGAACTCCAAACATTTCACGGCTTGTAGCTGAGGGAACGAAGTTTGATGATTTCTATGTTGTACAGGCAGTTTGTACAGCCTCGCGGGCGGCACTTATGACAGGATGCTACGCCAACCGTGTCGGGCTTGAGGGTGCACTCAATCACACAAGCCCAACTGGCATTTCACCCGAAGAAGAACTCCTTCCAGAACTGCTCACAAAAGCAGGATACGCAACTGGAATGTTTGGGAAGTGGCATCTTGGTCTCCCTCCATACTTCGCCCCTTCAAAAAACGGCTTCCAGGAATGGCTCGGTATTCCATATTCAAACGACAACACCAAATACCACCCAGTTCTATCAGACTCGATGCCACCACTCCCCCTGTATGATGGCGACTCCGTCATTGAAACTGACCCTGACCAACGATTGTTTACCAAGAGGCTTACGAATCGAGCAGTCCAGTTCATCGAAAATAATAAGGACGGGCCCTTCTTTCTCTATGTTCCCCATATCATGCCGCATGTACCAATATTTGCGTCAGACCGTTTTCGAGGAAAATCTGCACGGGGCCTGTACGGGGACGTCATCGAAGAAATTGACTGGTCAGTGGGCGAGATTGTAAAAACAATTGATCGGCTCAATCTCTCAGAAAACACACTCGTAATTTTTACAAATGACAATGGTCCCTTCCTAAGCTATGGAACGCATGCTGGTCAGTCGGGTGTTCTGCGTGGGGGCAAACTTACGACATTCGAGGGTGGTGTCCGGGTACCAATGGTTGCTCGTTGGCCTGGACAGATACCGGCAGGAAAAACCTGCAATACACCGATTATTTCAATCGACTTGCTTCCAACATTCTGTCATCTGGCTCACGCCCCTCTACCTCAGAAAACAATTGATGGTGTGAATATTACAGATGTTCTTGAAGGCAAAACCGATACTGTCGAGGATAGAGCCGGTCTTGTATTTTACGCCGGCAGCGAACTTCAAGCTATTCGAGATGGAAAATGGAAGATTCATTTTCCTCACAAATATCTTGTCGTGAATGGAGAAACGCGAACGGACGGAAAGCCAGCTGGCTATGGCAGGCTTGCCCCTCAGTCCATAAGCAACAGTGGAATTGAAGGAATTGCCAGCCGCCACGGGTATGTCGTTCGTGAATTGCCACTGTCACTCTACGATCTGAATGCTGATATTAGTGAGTCGAACAACGTTGCCTCAGAACACCCTGAGATAGTGAAGAAACTTACTGAGATAGCTGACAAATATCGTACAACTCTTGGCGATAGCCTTCAAAACATGAAGGGCACCGAGAACCGCCCAGTGGGGCGGAACGATCGAACCTAATATCTTGATATCTTTCCCAACGTGACTTGTGCGACAAAAAAACCCTGTAACGAACCCTGACTTTCTTCTCCTGACTGATGCTGCGAAAGTGCTTTATGCAGTCGCGGCAGAGGAGCCTATTTACGACTACCACTGTCATCTCGCTCCTGAAGAAATTGCTCAGGACAAAGAGTGGGATAATCTCGCTGAGGTCTGGCTCGCTGGTGATCATTACAAGTGGCGGGCTCTACGCGCTGCTGGAATTTCAGAAAAATATATCACGGGAAATGCATCGGCCTATGAAAAGTTTTGTGCATTTGCCGAAACCATGCCGAAACTCTTGCGGAACCCTTTGTGGCACTGGAGCCACCTTGAACTCTCTCGGGTATTTGGAATCAATGAGGTCCTGAATCAAACCACCGCTCAACGTATTTGGGATGAAGCAAATACACAACTTCGCAAAATCTCTGCCCGGACATTGCTTGCACATTTTCGTGTTGCAGCAATTGGCACAACAGACGACCCGTGCGACACCCTGTCTCATCATATTGAAATCTCAAAGAGCGACTTAAAAACTCGCGTCTATCCTGCCTTTCGTCCCGACAAGGCACTCGCAGCCGATGACTTTGAGGTTTTCCAAACATGGATTCAGCGGCTTGAACAGGCCTCGGGAATTCCATGCAACGATTTTGATGCGTTTCTTGAAGCACTTGCTAATCGCCACACTTTTTTTCATACCTTGGGTAGCCGACTCTCGGACCATGGGCTTGAACACTGTTTTGGAAGAGGTGGCACCAAAGAGCAAGCAACAGAAGTTTACAATGCTGCTCGTCGGGGAGAAATGATTTCGAAGGATGCACTTCAGGCCTATCGCGGCTATATGATGGTCTATTTTGGTGAACTTGATGCTTCAAGCAGTTGGACCAAGCAACTTCATCTTGGTGCACTCCGAAACACCAACAGTCGTGGCCGTCTTCAACTTGGTGCTGACGCAGGCTATGATTCTATCGGCGACTTTCCGCAGGTATCGCCGCTTGTTGAATATTTGGATGAATTAGACAAGCGAAAGTCGCTCCCAAAGATGGTTCTTTACAACCTCAACCCCACAGACAACTATGCCATCGCTGCCGCTTGTGGCAATTTTCAGGGCGATGGAGTTGCCGGCAAGATACAGTATGGCAGCGGCTGGTGGTTCCTCGATCAACTTGACGGAATGAGATGGCAGATTAACACGCTTTCTCAAGTTGGTCTTTTATCAAACTTTGTTGGCATGCTAACTGATTCAAGGAGTTTCCTTTCGTACCCTCGGCATGAATATTTCCGTCGACTTTTATGCAACATTATTGGAAATGATGTTGAGAATGGATTACTCCCAAATGATATTGAAACAATAAAAGATATGGTTCGCCGCATTAGCTATGGTAATGCTGTTCAATATTTCGAGATGGAAGCAGGTGAGGTCTGACGGCTATCAAACTTAAGCCAAACAATGAAAAAAATCAGGGCGATATACCCAGAATACGTCTTCAAATTATTTATTCACAAGCAGGGCTACCAATGATACGACTTCTTCTATTTCTTCTATTCGTAACATTCATCTTCGATGGAACTCACGAACTGATTGCTGGCCCGTTATCAAGAATACAAAGCCGCAGACACCAAAGAGCAGAACGATCACTCCCTAGAAATACCTGCCAAGACTGCATTACCAAAACTCAAGAAGAGGGAAAGCCCGCTGAAATGTCAGCCAAAAACAACACGCCGCCTCAGGGATTTGTTGCTTTATTTAACGGCACAGATTTAAACGGTTGGTACGGATGGGGCACGCAGGACCCAGACGATTTCAGGAACATGTCGCCCGAAGAAAAACTTGAATACAAGAAAAAATCTATTCATGGCGGCCTTCTTAACAAAAAAGGTGTCGACGCAGGTGATCACATAAATGCTCATTGGCGAGTTGACAACGGCGAACTTGTTAACGACGGGAAAGGGCTTTATCTCACAACAGCCAAGGAATACGGCGATTTTGAACTTCTCGTGGATTATAAAATGCAGCCCCTTGGTGACAGTGGGATTTATCTCCGCGGCATACCACAGGTCCAGATATGGGACTCGACCGAGGAAAAGAAATTTAAACTAGGAGCAGACAAGGGCTCTGGTGGTCTCTGGAACAACAAACGCAACGAGGGCAAATACCCTTTAGTAAAGATGGACCGTCCGTTTGGTGAATGGAATCACTTCCGCATTAAAATGATTGGTGAACACGTAACTGTTGAACTCAATGGAGAAACTGTTGTTCGAAACGCTGTCATGGACAATTTTTTTGCACACCGAAAAAATAAAGGTGCTAGCACGAGTGATCCAACTGGCCTTCTCGTGAGCCCTATGCCACGACGAGGTCCTATCCAGCTACAAACACATGGCAGTGAAATCCAATGGCGAAATATTTATATCCGTGAAATTCCTACACGTGAAGCAGATGATGTTCTGCGAGCACAAAATGACAGCGGTTTTGTTGAATTAATTAACGGCAAGGACCTAACCAATTGGCAAGGAGCCGTAGACAGTTACGAGGTTCGTGAGGGTAACATTGTCTGCAAGCCAGGTAAGGGTGGAGATCTACTCACCAAGGAGTCCTTCGGTGACGTGACTATCAGGGTCGAGTTCAAACTGCCGACAGCTGGCAACAATGGAATCGCACTACGAGTTCCAGAAGGTGGCCATAGTGCTCATGACGGCATAGAAATTCAGATTATTGATGACGACGGCTATAACGCGAAACTGGCCTCTGCTGGCAAGCCGAGGCTCAAAGATTATCAGCATCACGGCAGCCTTTACTTTTGTGTAGGCGCTAAGCAAGGCTACTTACGACCTGCTGGTGAATGGAATTTTGAAGAAATTGTCATTTGTGATCAGAAACTCACGGTTACGCTCAATGGCACATGTATTCTCGACGTTCAACTCGACACGCTGGATCGAGGTAAGATGGATCATGTCCCAGGAGGCCTTTCTCGTGAGGAGGGATTTATTGGTTTTGCTGGACACAATGACCCGGTTGAATTCCGAAGTTTCAAAGTAAAAAGAATGCATTAATTGAAGCCTTTGCAGCCGACAATTTTTAAGGAGGCGTCATCATGGATTTCCCACAACTCAGAAACGTTTCTATTCTTCTCATATTCTGTATTTCTCAATTAGTTTTCGTAGATGCCATCCTCGGACAATCTTCAGATAATTCAACGAATCGAGACCAACCGAACGTAAGACCCAACTCACAAAGAAAAACTCGACTGTTGGAGATCATTGAAAACATTCCGTACGCAGACACTGATAACCCTCGGCAACAGATCGATCTTTTTCTTCCACGCAAAAAAATAAATGACAAACCTCTACCGATTGTTGCGTTTATTCATGGAGGTGGGTGGAGAAATGGCAGTCGTCGTAGTGGCCTTAGTTTTATCGGGCCGATTGTTCAGACTGGAAAATATATTGGTGCCTCAATCGGCTACCGGCTCACAGATGAGGCCATCTGGCCGGCCCAAATACATGATTGTAAAGCCGCAATACGTTGGCTTCGAGCAAACGCTAAACAGTACGGTGCTGATTCAAAAAAAATAATAGTAGCCGGATCATCTGCAGGAGGACATCTCGTCGCCATGCTCGGAACGTCTGGAGATATCCCAGGACTCGAGGGTAATCTTGGAAATTATGTTGACAAAAGCAGCAGAGTCGATGGTGTTGTCAATTTCTTTGGACCGAGTGACTTAGCTTCAATGGGCGGTTGGCACAACAACTCCGACTCACCAGAATCACTTCTGCTTGGCGGAGCAGTTCCGGAGAACAAGAAAATTGCAAAAGCGGCGTCACCTATTACATATGCCTCAGGAGATGACCCGCCTTTCCTGACAATCCATGGAACGAACGATTCCCTTGTGCCTTTTGAACAGTCTGTTCAACTCACTAAAGCACTTCAGAAGGCTGGAGCCTTCGCACAACTTATTCCAATTGAGGGTGGCGGCCATGGTCGCCCTCGACTTCGTGAACTTGACGATCGGATTCAACTTTTTATTGAAAATCAAATTAATGGCACGAACCATGAAATTTCAACTGAGTCGATTCCAAGTCCAAAACGTTCTCGTTGACAAAAATGCGTCGCGTAAAGCTGCGGTAACATCACACATGCATCCGAAACCTGCCCTACTCTTTGTCGCTAGCCTACTTTCTGTTTTTCCTTTCGGTGAAGAGCTTATTGGCAGAAAGGCTTCCGCAACTGAACCGGCAGAATATTCATGGAACCAGTTTCGTGGACCGACAGCTGACGGCAAATCACATTCGCTTAACCTGCCCGTCCAATGGAGTGAAACCAGAAACATCTGCTGGAAAACACCCATCCCGGGAAGAGCATGGTCTAGTCCGGTTGTGTCAGGGGATACCATATGGCTCTCAAACGCCACAGATGATGGACGACGGCTTTCCCTACTCGCCGCGAATGCAAAAACCGGGAAGATACGTAAAGACATTACGGTCTTCGAAATTGAGGAACCGATGTTTTGCCACCCGTTCAACAGCTATGCGAGCCCAACCCCCGTTATTGCAAACGGCTGTCTTTTTGTCCATTACGGCAGCGCTGGAACTGCCTGTGTCGACACAGAGACTGAAGCGATCGTATGGACCCGCCAGGACCTTCCATGTGATCATCATAGGGGGCCGGGGTCATCTCCAATTTTTTTCAAGAATAAAATATTTTTAACTTTCGATGGATTCGACCAGCAATACGTTGTCTGTCTCGATGCAAAAACAGGGGAAACAATATGGCGTACAGATCGGTCGATTGATTATGGGTCTGATAATGGTGACTTTAAAAAAGCATATTGCACTCCTACTGTTATAAATCACAACAATCGAACACAACTTGTGAGCCCAGCAGCAGTCGCTACTGTTGCTTACGACCCAGACAATGGCCAAGAAATCTGGACGGTTTACCACGGCGGATTCAATGCAGCAGCCCGTCCTCTTTATAGCCACGGACTCGTGATTCTTTGCACGGCTCAAGGTGATCGATTACTGGCAGTTCGACCTGATGGAGTGGGGGATATCACAGACGAAAATGTGGTTTGGAAGTTTGGTAAATCCGCTCCAACTCGACCAAGCCAATCTGTTGTTGCTGACCAGCTTTACATGGTGAGTGATACAGGCATTTTTAGTTGCATCGATATTGAAACTGGAAAGGTTCGGTGGAGCGAACGACAGAGTGGACGATATTCTGCTTCACTCGTTGAGTCTGGTGGAAGGCTCTATGCGTGTGATGAAGATGGCACTTGTATCGTATTCAAAGCCAATCCACAATCCTTTGAAATCTTATCTGAGAACAAACTTGATGATGGCTGCATGGCCTCACCGGGTGTTTTTGGTGATGATCTAATTATCCGCACGAAATCTAATCTCTACCGTATTAGCTCAACAGTATCATCAGAAATTGATGACTAGATGAAGCATCACTCAATTTGCTTTATGCCGAGACATCCTTGATCAATTTTGATCTGATCGAAGTCTCACAAGCCATCCGTTGTGGCAAGCCCGGTGATGCAGTGGGCCGCTGTAGCAGGCCATGGTAGAACTGACTCGTACTCATTTTGCCTGCAAAGAATACTGGCTAAAGCAAGCCAGCCGGAACCCCAAGATGACCTTCTACTAACTCCGCAGGATAAACCGACTCGAACATGAGAATTGAAAGGATGTCGCATTGCCCAACAATTTTCGACCTCCTTGGGTTCCCAAACAAAGAAAAAAACAATATTTCCTAAGTGTCTAACCTAAAACACCGTGTAGGTGTCTAGAACACAATTGTTACTCAAGCCCGTGTTTCCCTAGAAATTCTCGATTTTTCGAATCTCTACTGTTTGAGAGTTTCAGCCGGCTGCGTATCGTTCTTCAACCAAACTCGGTGGCGGCAGTCAGGGGCATGCCATCAAGTGAATGGAAGAGTACCGGGTAAAGCTGACCATGTGCGCTATTTAAAGCATGTGTCTCTGCTCAATCCGAATTCATACCAGCAGAAAGGGTCCCTGACATGTTTTTTGCAACATCTCGGTTAGGTAGTCAAAAAAATTCAACCACTCAGTCAGAACACAATATCAAAGATGTTACTGATGAGCTTGTGCATCCAAGTCGTGTTCTTTTTACCGAAGAAGTAATACTCGGCATTTGCATGGTAATCACAGGGCTTCTCTATGCATTTGCACAGATGCCAGGCACTGTACTTTCTACTGCTTCAGCAAGTAAGTCTTTGATGAAGCGTTCTATCGCGGGCTTCGCACCTGCAAGCAGGTATGATTCTGACACGAAAGGCATTGCACTAATCGATGCAGCACAGCCGATGCTCACTGCATTACGAAAAGCGAACGCATTAGAAAACAGTCGAGACTTTAGCCCTAGGACACAGGCTGCATGGGCAGCAGTTCAAAAGGAAGGAAAAGCATTGGCCACTCGCTTTGTGCAGATTCGCGGTAAAGCACTGCCTCTCTGGATTCATGAAGCTGAAAAGATGCGGATTGTGCGTCTTGAAGAAAAGCTTACAGATATGCTTGGTGAAGCCCGCGATATGATTCACTCACTTCGCATGCAATCACTCTCGCCAGAGCAACAGGATGCCTTGCAGACAGCCCCTGAAAACAGGACTGAGGAGCAAGCTCGCTTGGCATCGCATGCGGAAAATGCCACTTCAGTTTCATGGGAAACGGCGGCTAGCACTCTTTCTGAACCCCAACGCGATCAAGCAGAAAACCTGTGCGAGCTTCTTCATGTTGCCAAAGAAAACTATCGTGGCATTAGCTCATGTCGTGACGTGCTTAACTACGACTATTGGATGGGAGTTTCAACAATCGCATCAACCCCAGATGGAATGAAGGCACGTGAATCATTGCAACGTGCGAGTCGAGCTGCCGATGCTGGTGATTTTGAGGCAGCACAATCTGCGTATGAGGAAGGACTCACTGCGCTACAGGCGAGCATTATGGAAAACCCTAAACTAAGCAGCAAGCCTGGAGTGGTTGAAGAAATCAGCAATCAGGTTGGTGATTATAAAAAAGTTATTGAGGAACAAGGAAAAGAGTTTGATACCACATTCAGTTTAGAGAATGTGCTTCGATCAAATTCCTAGATTGAGAAACAACTGGTAGCGGCACGGGCCGGCGGTCAACGTATGACCTGTCCGGCCCGTGTTGTTTTTCTCTTATTCAGTGGATCGGCTGGCTTCACAATACATTCTGTTACAACCCACCGCTTGCGTTTCTCCAGCGTCACCGCGGCACTGACCATCGCGGTCCCCTCCTCTCTCCCCACAAACTTTCCTGTGACTCGAACAAGCAGATCGGCAACTGCCTGCGGAAATCTCTGGTCGTACAGAACATCTACATTGAGACGCGTTATGAGTACATGGCTGAGCTTAACCTCTAAAATGGCCTTCTTCGCCTGCTCCTGAACCGGTCGTCTTTCGGGCGCAATTGCAGCAAGGAGAGTCTCAAGATCGTTTTTCTCAACAGCCTTAGCAAGATCGGGCAGCAAGAGCTCTACCTGCTCTCGATCAGTCTGAATAAAAAAATCAATTGCAGCCACTCCGCAACCGGCTGCACATATCAGCAGTGCTATAAACGCCCATTGGTACTGTCCACTTGATCGCCAGATCCAGATGAAAACAGATGCAAGCAGCAGCAATGATGCAAGCAGCGGAAGAGTGTCCTCATAGGGCATAGGGCTGTAGGGCCTGTTAATATTTTTCCGAAGCCGATTGTTTCGAGCCCACATTGAACACACTAATCAAAACAAATCCAGCTGCAAAGGCTACACCAATCCAACCAACATTCGCCCATACGCTCAAGCCAGCACCAATACTTGCAGCGATAATCGCCAAAAGCATTACAGCGTTCACAACAATCCGTAACATACCTCTGGGCATGGCATCACCAAGAAGAGATGGGCTGTTCATCATGAAAAAGAAAGCGATATATGCGATAGGCAACAGCACCATACCAAAATTACTTGTTGGCACCGCAAGCCAGAACCTTGCCTGATCATCTCCCCACAAGGCAAGAAATCCAAGACCACCAACAACACCTGGCAACAGTGCTCCAAGTCGTTGCACGACTGGGTCACCATCGCGATGAGTCATCTCAGTAACACAGAACCCATTAATAACCATTAAAATTACTATCGTCGAAATAGCCATCCCGAGAACGCCAATACCAAAAACTTTTTGTGTAAGACCGCCCTTCCCAAACAAGTTTTCTAAAGCAGATGCAAGATCAAGAGAATCCCTCTTGATCAACATATATGCGAGCTTTCGATCAGCTGACGGCAGAGCGTCAATCTTCGAATTAATCTCTGACTCACTTAGGACAAAACGTTCCCCGGAGACCGACTCCGCATTAACTCTTTTTTCGAGGTTTTCCCTGTATGAACCCGTAATATCGGCAGCAGGTTGATTAATCAATTTTTCATCAAATCGAGCATGGAACTGGCTAGCAGCAGCAATCACAACACAGCTCGTTGCGATAAGAAATGGAATAAAGAGGCCTGTTGATAGATCGAAAGCAGCAAGCCCCCGAAACGCTCTATCCCAACCCTTTCGGAGCATTGAGTATGGCAAAAGAAACGTCATATTAATTCCAACTGCAGTAGCGGCAGCCGCTATCATCCGTTCACGTTGCGCGCGAAGAATTGTTGTAGTCCAGAACTCAGGAGCACTCGAGTCATCTATGAAACTATGCAGCCCAGTGACCGGGCGCCAAAGAAGGCTGAGGTCTGGCACAAACCCTTTCGCAATTCTTATCCAGTCCAATTCGCCTTTCCATGACATTGCCACCACAACACCAAAAAAGCTAAGCACCACAAGACCAACCATTGCCTTGAGAGATAGCTCAAAGATTTTAACTCCCCATCCTGGTGAGTCATAAAACCAGACCACGGCAGCAGCGAGTAAAAACAAACAAAGAACGCAAATGTTTTTTGCAGAATCACCAGCAAGATAGTTTGGAAACAAATTCTGCTGGAGCGCTGCTGTACCCAGAGAAAACTGCGGCATCGCCCAGACCAGGTTTGCCATCATTGCAGCAAGAAGCCAGCCCCAGCCGAGTACCGGACTGACATGCTCATTCATCGCCTGAAACGGTCGCTTTCCAGTCGAGAGGGTCACGTATGCGATCGCAGAAAGCATTACGATCCCGAGGATCATCATGAGGGGCTGTAACCAGAGAAATTCATATCCACCGATGACTCCCAAATAAAGTGATCCAGCTAGCGATCCACCACCGAGCGTTATGGCTGATTGCAACCAACCAGGGCCCGATAGCCGTGTATACGTTGCAAGAGTACGTCCAACACCCGCAGCTTGAGCTTCTTCAAGTTGTGATCGCTCCGTCAACAGACGATCGTGTACCTTTTTTTCTGAACTCATCCAAGGGTTCCTTGCTGTTACTCAAACTAGAATTGGATTTTTTTGAAAAAGTATGAGATGGCAGATTCGATCCAGTGAATAAACCAAGAACAGCCACCCCTCGATAGTGAACAAACCACAACACAACTGAAAATTGTATTGTGGCATCAACTATTTCTCCTGAATTTTTGACAAAATAACTTTGACTTCATAGAGCACTGTACGAAACGGGTACAAGAAGCCTATTCTGCAATACAATCGGCTTTCGTAGCCATCACAAGTTCAGCACTGCATAAGTAAATAGCGTTACCTGAAGGAAGAACATATGATCGAGAACATCTCCCCTCAAGAACTTCTAAATCGCTTCCAAAATAACAAGTCCATCAGGATCATAGACGTTCGCACACCAGTAGAGTTTAGTACCCTTCATGTTCAGATCGCAGAGAACATGCCACTTGATCGCCTTGACCCAGCATCACTGGCTTCGAATCCTGGCAAAGATGGATTCCTGTACTTCATTTGTCAGTCTGGGGGGCGCAGCAAACAAGCCTGTAATGCAATGTGCACTGCCGGTTTTGAAAAAGTCATTAATATTGAAGGAGGAACCATTGCCTGTGAGGCCGCGGGCCTTCCTGTTGTTCGAGGCCGCAAAGCAATATCTCTGGAAAGACAAGTCCGAATTGCAGCAGGATTACTTGTCTTTGCTGGTGTTCTTCTGGCAGCGTTCGGCGGAATCAATGAGATTCAACTAGCCGGACTATGTCTTGCCGGATTCATTGGAGCCGGTCTTGTCTTTGCTGGTCTTACCGACACGTGCGGAATGGCAATGA
>WLWG01001527.1_pt1 | contig 20545 bp, 10 predicted proteins | sample 6712871 | NCBI WGS metagenome assembly WLWG01 (sample SAMN12718693, study PRJNA515312) | sponge metagenome | isolation source: marine sponge | host: Mycale hentscheli | place: New Zealand: South Island, Marlborough, Capsize Point | collected 2003-05-01
GGTGGACGAACCTCTTTCGGCGGTGGTGCGTTGAGAGTTGGCATGTTTTCCAACTTTGCTAATAAGTCTGTCTTGGCAACGGTAAATTCTTTTTCTTTTTCTTCAAGCAAAGTAAGTTGAGCCAGTAATCTTTTTCGCAACTCCTCTGCTGCAAGTTTTTTTTCTTCCGCTGCCTTTTCTGCTGCTTCGGCGGCAAGCAAGTCTTTTTTCGCTTTTAGTTCGGCTGCAGCAATATCCTCCTGAAGGGATGCCAGTAATTTTTCTGGATCAATTTTTTCTTTTTCAGACTCAGACTGAATTGCAAGCTTCATTTCTTCTAGCTTTGCCTCTGAATCTTTCGCAGCCTGCTTTATTCGCTCCTGCTCAGCCGGATCGATCTGGGCGATCATTTCTTCCATACGTCGCGCTGCTTCCTGGCTTGAAAGCTGTACCGCGACAAGAACAATGACAAGAATACCAACAACATTTGTGAGGGCATCAAGCAACGAGTCCATATTGGCGCCCGTTGCTGACGTTTTGCTTCTACGCCGGGCCATTATTTTTTCCCTTCATTGGAGTGCCATTGATACATTAAAAGTATATGCGGTCAGTCAAGGAGAATCTTACCCTCACCTGGCAGCGGCGCCTTTCCACTCAATCCATCGAGAACAGGGGCTCCGTTTGGTAAAATACCAACAACAAGACGCTTTTCATTTGTCTTTTCGTATTGATCAACTACTTTCTTGGCGGCTCGGTATGAATTCACACCCTCTGGTCGAACGAGAAAAGTGATAATCGTATCACGCTTCCTTCGAAGCAGCCCCGTCTTACCCAAATGAGTCAGCACGTAGTCCAAAAGCTTCTTAAATGATTTATCGCTGCCAATTTTTGCGACGGGTATTTTGACCGGTTTTTCTGTATCAAAGAGATTCTTATAATCAAGTTCATTTGGAAGTAACACCAGTGCATCTTTTGTAGCTTCAACAAAAAATGGACGACGAATACCACCTCGACCTTTATTCTCGTAAAGTACTGAAATAGTTTGATCGGGCCTCTTTTTCTTGTCTGCAATCTTTGCTTCAATCCTTTTCATTTCGGCAATAATTTCCTGAATCTCAAGTTCTCGCTTCTTGAGTTCAGCTTTGTCCTCATCATCCGGCGGTGGAGGAGGCGGCGGGACATTTAACAACCGCCCTTTGGCTTCACGCTGTGCGCGTTCGGCATCTACTAATTGCTGCTGCGCTTTTTGCACCCGACTATCACTTGAGATGCTGTCTTGCCTAAGCTTCTCAAGACTCTCCTCAAGTTTTCGAATGGTCTCGAGATTTTCTTCGGTCTGTTGCTGGATGGCCTCGGTTTGAAATTGTTCAGCTATTTTGTCGCTATCGACAGATTCGAGCACAACAGCCGTGATTATCAGAATTAGGTTCCCAATAACGCATGCCAGAATATCGAGAAACGGAAAAAGTGAAATTTCCTGCTTCTTTTTTTGCCTACGGGCCATGACATTGATTCCATGTGATTACACAGCCTGCCACCTTGTACGAACACATGAACAGACACAATCAATCAACACTTCAGTTTCGATACTTTATTCTACTATTTTCTTCAGGCTTCTTTTTCTTCTCACTACTAAAACCAAACCAGCCTCGCTTTTTTATTTCCACATTAATTGTCTGCCCATTGAGTCGTTCCATTGTCTCAGCAAGTTCGGACAGACTTTTCTGTAACGATTGAGCGTACTCTTGCACGCTACTTGCAGCCTCTGACATAAGATCTGCTGACCGCCCCTTAGCGTCATGTGCAGCAGATGCCATTGCTGCAATCTCATCACGTGTTGACTCAACCATTTTTCCTAATTGCTCAACCTGGCCTGCATTCTTTTCATAAAGCCGATCATGAGCATTACTCCATCCTTCTTCAACTTTTGCAGCAAGCTTCTCACCCATTCCATCAAGTTTTCCAACAAATTTTGTTAAAGACTGTTCCGTCTGAGTGATTCGCTCAGTCTGCTTATCATCAATTTTTTTCCATGAATCAAAGAGATCCGCAGCGACGCCCTTCCCAAGAGTCTTGAGTTGTCCAATCCAACCCTCAAGCTCTGCACGATGCACCTTCAGAGCTGCTTGGACGACATCCTGCATGTCATTACGATTTGCAGCAGGCATACGATGGTCTTCAGTATTCCTGCCATCTTCAAGTCGACGCAAAAGATACTCATTGGTGTATTCATCCACTTCACCAATTACATCACCCTCGAGTTTTTGAAGCGCACTCACCGGAAAGGTAAGAATCATCGCCATCGCAAGAGCAACCAGTGTGGTATCAAATGATGTACCAAGACCACCTGTAATACTTTTTAGACCAACCTTAAGCGACTCCATATCACTCGAGCTACTCAGCGTATCAGTAAATCCACCAACAGCGGAACTCACACCGATAACAGTTCCAAGAAAACCTAGAATCGGAATTGCCCAGATGAACACATGGAACATTGTGTAACTCGAGTCGACACTACCAGCATCAAGATCTGACTGACTTGAAAGCATCGTAGCTGTATCAGCTGCACTCTTTCTGACGCGAAAGTGCTCAAGACCTCGTACACATCGAGTTACAAGAAAACTACCAACGGCATTTTTGGGGAGTTCACTTATGTATTCAAGAAACTTATCAAGGTTTCTTTCTGTAATCTTCTCTCCTATCTCACTAGGTAACACATCAAACAACATGGCTCGCTGCTGCCGACGAATCTTTCGAAGCTTGCCAACAAGCATGGTTGCTGCCCAGAAGAACAGGAATACTTCCGTATATGGAACCCACTGGCCGGTCGCAAGAGTCGAACCCTCCCCACCCAAGAAGAGACGGCCTAAGTAGGAGCGATCATCTCTTGGTCCAGCAAAAGGTAAAAGCAGAAGATAGAAGACGATCGTGGCTGCAAGACCGAATAGGGCATAAAGTCCTACGTTTACATTCGTATTGGCAGTAACCGATAAAATTCTCGCTCGATCGACTGACTCTGACGATTGCCCAGCTCCGCCTTCTTTTGTTTTCTGCCCTGTTTTTGAACCAGTTGCCGATTTCTCAGGCCGCTTGACGGTGATCGAACCACGGCAATGTGGACATTTTGCAGTGTTGCCAACAAGTTCATCACGAACCTTGAGACTCTTCTCGCAGTGCGGACAGGGCATTGTGAAGTACATTAAAATATTCTCACAAGATTACGGCGTACTGATTGCTTTACGTATATGAACAGTACGACTCGGAAACAAAATCACGCTATCGACGACACCCCAACAGTTCGTCCCAAATTTCTGCCCTCAGCCTATCGCGGCCCATACAGCAAAGCAACTCATAGGGAAAGCACGGCTAGCCATTCACTTTTGCCCATGCGTGACTTTTTGCACTCGCAAGCACGGCGTCGCACACGCGTTGCGTTTCAAGTGCATCACGAAAGGTTGGATGACATGGTTCGCCCTTTGCGTAAGAAGTCAAGAAATCAGCTACCTGATGCACAAATGAATGCTCGTAGCCAATCGCCAAACCTGGCACCCACCAATTTCCCATGTAGGGATGCTCCCCATCCGTAACATGGACACTTTTCCAACCACGTTCTGGACCTTGGTCACTATAGTCAAAAATTTCTAGACGATGGAGATCATGAAGATCCCATTTCAGGCTCATGTTTTCACCGTTAATCTCAAATGTATACAGCGCCTTGTGCCCGCGGGCATATCGCGTGCTTTCAAACAGCCCAAGAGATCCATTGTTGAAATGACAAAGAAATGAGCAGGCGTCATCGATTTCAACTGGCTCTTTCTTACCAGTCAATTGATGCGTTCGTTCCTTGACAAATGTTTCTGTCATGGCAGTCACATCAGAAACTGATCCATTCAGCCAGAGAGCGGTATCAATACAATGAGCAAGCAGATCACCCGTTACACCGCTGCCTGCGGCCTTTGCATCAAGCCGCCACAGTGCTTCACCACCTTGAGGCAGATCGGCACTGATTGTCCAGTCCTGAAGAAAATTTGCTCTGTAATGAAAGACTCGGCCAAGCCGGCCCTCGTCGATCAATTGCTTGGCAAATGTTACAGCCGGCATTCTTCGATAGTTGTACCAGACCGTATTTGGCACACCTGCCTTCTCGATAGCCTCACACATTGTCTCACCTTCTGCCGTGTTCATTGACAGAGGCTTTTCACACAAAATCGCTTTTCCGTGCTTAGCAGCTTCGATCGCAATATCGGCATGAAGATTGTTTGGCGTACAAATATCAATTGCATCAATATCATCGGCGGCGACAAGTTTTCGCCAATCATTTTCAACACGCTGATACCCCCACTTTGTTGCAAAGGCTTGAGCTTTCTCGGTGTCTCGTGCAGCAACAGCCTGAAGCACTGGTTCATACTCGAGGTCGAAAAAATTCTTCACACGGTTGTAGCCATTGGAGTGTGCACGACCCATAAAGCCGTAGCCAATCATGCCAATACGAAGTGGTTTTGCCATCAATATCGTCCTTTCGAAATCTATTTTAATTCCAACCATGTGCATCGCGCACGGCAATCATCGTTTTCAAAATTGTGTTCCATGTTGCTGGATTTTCGAGTGTTTCATTCGGAAACATACAGCCATCCCAGCAGATGTGCTCAATGCACCGAGAAGAAGCATCTTCAAGCCAGTACCCGGAACATTTCACAATGTCGAGTTTTCCATTGGGGTCGTCGGCTGGGCAGTGTTTCCCGGTTTTATCGTGTGAACCTGCTCCGTGAATTTCACCATCATTCTGTGCAACATGAAAATCAATAGTCCACGGCCGTAATTTGTCAGTCATCTGCTTATATGCAGCGTAGAACTCTTCGGTGCTGCAGTCTGAGTTGACCAATGCATGCTCGGGGGCGTTACAGCCGAGCAAATAGAGATATGTGTGCGCCAAGTCAGCTTGGAATCCAAGCGTTTCCGGCATGCCTACTCCCTCAAGAACATCCAGCATGTCACGCCAGGAATGCATGCCGGCCCAGCAAATCTCTCCCTCTGCGGCAAGCCTCTGTCCATTATCGGCGGCAATCTGAGCAGCCTCTTTAAAAGTCTCAACTATTCTTGCGGTACCTGCCTTGGCATCTTCTCGCCACTTGGCAACGCCAAACTCAGCTGAATCTATACGGATGACTCCGTATTTCCTGACTCCGTGCTGCTCAAATACCCTGGCAATACGACACGCCATTTTCACAGCTGACAAAAACTTTTCTCGTGACTCAGCATCGCCCATTGCAGAATCACCAATGGTACCCGGCCACACTGGTGCAACGAGTGACCCCACTGCAAAACCATGACTCGCAATTTTATCAGCGATCTTGAGGAGTTCGTCATCGGTCGCTTCAGGGTTGGTATGCGGCAAGAAAAGAAAATAGTCGATTCCATCAAATTTCTGGCCATCGACTTCTGCAGCTGCTGTCAGTTCTAACATTCTGTCCAACGATATTGGTGGCTCCTGACCTTCGTCAGTGCCCTTTCCAACAAGGCCTGGCCACATTGCATTATGAAGTTTTGGACTCGCGTGAGACATCTAAGGTGTTCCTTCCATTCAGGGGCAATTCATTATTGGACATCTGGACCAAAAGAGCGGCGTGCTACCAGCAGTCCAGAGCCGGTATTTTCAACTGTACAGCCATCTGCTGCGACTTTTGCAGAGCTAAACAAGTCATTAGAGATCATTCGTTCAAAGCGAATACGTGTCGATGTCGCCGCATCATATGTTCCAACTCGACCCTCACCTTGCACTGGTATCCAACCGCTTCCACCCGCTTCCTTCATTCTGACGTCCGTTCCCTGCTGCGACGGGCCACTATCGGCTGTAGTCATAAATCTGGATACCCCTACGTCAACGCGAAACGAAAGTACGCTACGAACCTACGTTGTACGACCCGATGTCGAGTGCTGCAAGGAGTAGAAAGCCTTGTTTCTTGCGGTTTTGATACCAAATAGCGTGTTATTGTCACCAGTACCGATTAAAACGTCAGACTTGAAGACATTCTTACCAGTTTCTTGGCTGACCGAATGGCTTGGTATCTCAGGACGTAGAACTGAAAAGTTCCATCAACATAGGGAAATAAAAATGGCCAAAGACGCTCAGGGATCACCGTTTGACATCCGCGCCGCTGTTTTTGACCTCGATGGCCTGCTCGTGAATACAGAAGAACTCTATCAGGATGTTGGAACCGAGTTATTACGTCGTCGGGGAAAAACCTTTGATGCCGACCTTCTCGATGCAATGATGGGACGTCCTCAGGACAAGGCATTGTCGATTATGATTGATTGGCATGGGCTGGATGACACTGTTGAGAATCTTGCTGATGAAACAAAAACGATCTTCCAAACACTTCTTTCCACACGACTCGCACTCATGCCGGGTGCGAAAGAACTGGTAGAGCACATTCAGCTACTCGATATCCGACTCGGTGTTGCAACAAGTAGTGGGCCGGAGTTTGCTCACGATGTACTTTCTCGTGTTGGTCTCATCCACCACTTTCACTTTATCCTGACGTCTGCAGATGTCACTGCAGGAAAGCCTGATCCGGAAATTTATCAATTAGCTGCCAAAAAAGCTGGCACACAAACTGGGAATATGCTTGTCTGTGAAGATTCAGAGAATGGATGCAAAGCTGCTGTTGCCTCCGGTGCGATTACGGTAGCCGTACCATGCGGCCACAGCCTCCGGCATGCTTTTCCAGGAGCGCAAATTGTCGCCTCATCCCTGGCGGATCCTCGCATTTATGAGTTACTCAACTCTTCCAATCAAAGAAAATGATCCGACACCTCTTGATCTACTTTTTCTTTTTCTTTCCGGTCGGCACTGGGTCCATAACATCAAACAGTTTTCTACGTTTGTTCCATGATGGCTTGGACTGTGATCGAATCTTCCAGATCGACACATTATCTAGCTCAACCTTTCCATTCTTTGGGCCTGCAAGACCAAGCCCGTTGCCACCACTGGCGTTCACCTTCGCCAAACATTCGTGTTTGACGTACCAAACTGGTCCATCAACAAACTGAATCACAAACTCATCACCCTTGAGTTCTGCAAGCGCGTGATACCACTTTCCCGGCTCATACAAAAAGTCAGATGCTTCAGCAACTTTTAATGTCTCATGGTCAACAACCATAAAGGCACCTTTGCTACTGAACTTGACTCGACAGACATGATGACCAAATTCAATGAAGGGAACGATGTCTGTTTCCTCACCACCGATGAAGCGAAAGGAAAAACCTGCAAGAAACTCTGGTGGAGTGACTGGCACACTCACACGAGGCTCATATCCAAAGTGATGTGTTCGACTTGACTGATATTCCTCCGAAGAGGGTCGGCCTCGCAAGACTCCGTCTTCTACAGACCAACGTGTACCCTGTCGGTTCTGCCAGTTCGTTTTCTTAACTGGTCCACTTTTTGAAAATGTTTCCTGCAACACGCTCTCCTCTGGAATCACCATAAGTGGCTGCAGTGTGCCCCAATCTTCTGCCAAACAGGCCGGAATCAGAGAAACCAAATTCAGGATTACAAGCACCATTCTGATTGAGGACATTTTCATTACTGCTCGTCCCCTTTGATGAAACTTTTCTTGACTCAAGATGTTTAGAAACACACCTTTCTCAGACAACAGTTCAGGAATCGGTCCGTATAGTAGATAGTTTCCTACCCATCTCAAACTATCAAATGACTTCGTATCACTGAGTACTCAGCCCGAGACTCTGTGATCTCGCAGAAAATTCGGGGGCATACCGGCTGCGGATGGTCGCAAAACCACTTGATGCCTGCCCTCGGTGTGCAACACGTAATGAATACTCAAGGACGTGAGTCCCTTGAGGTAGGCGTTCAAAGAAAAACTGCGTGCTTGCGTCTCTGCTTACCTGATACCAACCGACACCATCTGCCCACCGCCATCCTGAAAGGACATCGATCGGCTCAGTCACACTTGGTCGGTGGTCTGTAAGTTCGAGAAACTCATATGTTCGATCACTTGTGATTTTTAACCGCACGACAACTTCTTCTCCCACGCTTACTTTTTCGATTGCCACCACTGGCTCAAGTACAGGTCCTGACTTTGTCATTGTTTTGGTGAAAAGTTCTTTTGTGACTGCAAGTTCGTCTCGTCCAGAAGCTTCAACATTCTCAATTTGATCGAGATACTGCCAGTGAACGCCGCCGAACGCCAATCCACCACCGTCAACTTTCTGAAATGTTATTTCTCCCATTGATGGCGTAATTTCTTTTCGTACAAATCTGTTCTCGAAAAATCCAGTACCTGCTTCTACCGGGCTCGCTCCATTCTCCCCAGGCTTTATTGCCTCTCCACCAACTGTTACCTCAACGACTGACGAATCACCAAGAAGATCTTTTCCTCGACCCAGAAGCACACCGACAGCATTTGCAGTGGCAGGACTTCCTGCCCAACGGCTCGTTCTCTTCTGCTGAATAAGCCATGCTTTCATTGCTTCAACTGATTCAGTATCACCAACGATCTCATCAAATGCCTCGATCATGAGTGACTGTGTTTCAATCGGTGCCTGAGCCCAACTCCACCAGCTTGGATGTCGGCTGCGCCACCACATGCCTTGCCAATTATTTTCTTGACGATCAGCGGCCTGCTCGCCACGCGGCCCACCGACCGCTCGTTGCTTGAGGCTTTCAATAATCGACTCTGCTGTTTCACGCTCCCCACCACGAAAAAGTGCAATCGCCAACTGCCCCTGACTGCGATTATGCGAGAGTTCCGTCCAGCTTTTTCGTCCTACCCGCATGCACCATGCATGGGCTTCAGCCCCCTGCCCAACAGGTGGAGTATCAGCTAGGAAAAAACTCCTTGCGTACAGCGCGAATACACCCAGTGGAGTAAGAACTGGCTCCGAGGCTAGTGCAAGGTTACCGGCTTGGCGAGCTCGTTCCTGACGTTGTTCAGCCAAACGCTTCTCTTCAATGAGACGTGCATCAATCCATGGCAATGTAGACTGAGCCACTGCCATATCAATATTGACTCCATTTGCACGCAGTCGACCAAACCCCGTGACAATTGATAATGTAATCGTGTCGCTGGAACGACCTCCTGGAAACCAAGGCCACCCTCCGTCAGGATTCCGCAGGCTTTGAAGGCGTTCAATTGCTGATGACACCTCAGAACTGACACGGTTTGTATTAAAAAGATTTGCAACGCGAGCCCGTGCCTCAGTTTCACTCGTAGCATCACGGACCCATGGTGTCTCTGCAAGAAGAGTCTTTACGAGGACTTCATTTTTCTCGAGTGGACTATTCAATGCTTTTGTGCCACGCCATTGCTCAAAGATTTTTTCAATTCGCGGATCACTTGTAACAAGATGCCTCGCGTACGCATTTGCATATAGTCGATAGAAAAGCGCATCAACACTTTCATCACTTCGTTCCATCAAGTAAGGAAGAGCCATCACGGCGTACCATGCAGGGTTTGATACAGCCTGAATGGCCAGTGATTCATTCTGAATCGCAGACGAACCGCTTTTCTTACTCTCTAAAAGTTTTTCTAAAACAACCATACGTTGCTCACCACCGCGAACCGTAACCGGAATTGTCTCAGTGACGAGCACTTTTCGAGGGAGCACGGGCAGTGTCGCTTCCTCTCCATCCGAAAGATGACGAGCTGATCCAGTCGTTGTTCCTGTCGCACGATACCGAAGCACATCTGTTCCATCCGCAACAAACACGGTGAAAAACACTGCCTCGGATGCTCCCGCTGGTAAATCGAAAGACTGTTCATTCTCATCTTGTATCAGTGCATCACGGCTGTCGTTTGTACGTGCATCAAACAGAGCGAACCGCACGATTCCCGAGAGACGTCCGCTCGATTTATTACTCACTTTGACAGGAATCTGAACACGATCACCTTCGCGTACAAACCGGGGCGGCATTGGCTCGACCATCAAGTCTTTTGATGTCACACAGGTATCAAAAAGTGTTCCGCTTCGAATCTGTTTGTCATGTGCAAGGGCTTTGAATTGCCAGGTTGTCAGTGTGTCGGGCAAAACAAACTCAAGTGTGATACGCCCAGCCTCATTCGAAGAGAGTGTCGGCATGAAAAAAGCAGTTTCCGCCATATTGCTGCGCAGTGGAAGTGAAACGGCACCATTCCCTCCCTGAGAATTCTCATCTGTGCTTTCTGTTTGTTTTTTTTTCGCACCGGAATTGAAAAAATCTTCACCGTCTGCACTCTGGGCATCCATCATCATTTCCTCAGAGGCCGAATATGCCACCGCCTCTTTTGCCATGGCCCCTTCCGGTATTCCCATTGCTGCTGCCGGCATCGATCGCATTCTGGCTACACCTCCACCACCTAACATGCCTCCAAAGCCACCATTCACTGGTGACCCAAAGGGACGACGAAACCGATGATAGGAGATACGAACACTTTGATGGTCTCGTGCCCATGATCCATGAATCTGTTGCATTGACCTCGCAGCGTTTGTGAACTTCAGCTGCCAACGACTCGAATCACGTGCGAAGAGAGCAAGCGTTGGCCATTGGTGTGATGCGAGTGCATCAAGTGATTGGTCGTAGAGCGTTGCGGTCATCTCGGCAATGGCCGCTCGTGCTGGACCAGCGAGTGGATCAGCCTCTGTTCGAATGGTTGCCTGCCAGACTTGCTCTGTTGCAGGTTCCAATCGTCTGGTGAACTGTGCCCATTCGATAGACAACTTTTTATCCGTCCATGGTACATCAATCCGTTGTGATTCTTGATACAGCCGACCCTCACGCACCATCCATGCACGAAGTGTGATACCGCCCCGATGAGCATCTTTTATTTCGAACGAAATTGGAGTCTGTGTCCGTTCATTCTTTGTCCAATAACGTTTTAGCACATGGCCTGACTGGACAATCTCAACCAAAAACCTGCCTTGCTCATATCCGGTTCCCACAATCGCACGCAACTCATTCGTAACTTCAACTGTTGCCTTTTCAACTCGTAATACAAATGGCTTCTTAATTTCATATTTTTTTGCCTTGGGGTTTATCACCTCAACAAGTCGTGTTGCCATGACTTCGGGACGGTCTTTCGTCGCCGGAATCGTAAATGTCGCTCGGTAGATACCAGGGTGAAGCTGGACTGTCGCTTTGCCTTTACCGCTGGAGACATCCGTTACAATTTCACTCGTTGTTACTTGCTTTCCTTCGGCCCATGTTTTTGGATCATCATCCTGTGGTACCGGAAGAGCGGACGACTCAGCACTTTTTCGCCTTTGCAACATGTCATATGGAATTGAACCAGCTGTGAAATCAGTCCGGGCTACGCGCTTCGGCTGAATCAAGTGATTGATTCGGAGCGTGCCAGCTACTCCTCGAGGCGCGGCGTCAAGCGATAGGGTGGAGACACGAATTGTGACTGAAGCAGGATTTTCATCATCAGTGACCAACCACTCATCAACGTCCAGAGTTGCTTCCACATCAACGTACCCGGCTGAAACTTGCCTCTTGGCAGATCGTGTCTCACCTCCTGTATCAGTCACATCAGCCGTCACATGATAGGTGAATATCGGAAGTGACTGGGGTGGTGAAACTCGATCGGGTACAGCTGGAAAATTTATCTGAAATGTTCCATCGGCATCTGTTATTGAATTCCCGCGGGCTATGCGTCTCGCTCCACTGTCAAACGGCAGCCACGGGAAACACCAACGACACCATATAGGAAATCGAACCTTTCTCTCCACATTCCAGACAACCTTTGCACCTCCCACTGCTAAGCCGGTGTACGTCGAGGCGGTACCCGAAAGTGTTACATTTTTTTCAAGCTGGACAGGCTCTGTAGGCGAGGCCAGCTCAACCTGAAATTTTGGCCGCTTGTATTCTTCAACTCGAACACCTGCCACACCTGTTGCACCACTTCCCTGAGCCCGCACCGACCATCTGCCGGGAAGTGAGCCTGTCGGAATTGGAAAAGTGCCTTGAAAGGAACCAAAGCCATTTGTTTTCAGAGAGAGTTTTGAAACCTGCCTTCCATTCGCATCCTGAAGGAATGCCTCAACTGCCGCTTTTGATATGGCTGTTGCACGACGCCGATCAGCCGCCTGTTCAATCAGGATGCCTTTGAAATGGAGTTGCTGACTTGGTCGATAGATCCCACGGTCTGTCATCAGGACAATTGACCGTTTGGAACGTTCTACGTTTTCACGATGCCACAATCGTTCCGGCTCTGTCAGTACTTGGTGAAGCTGGCCGTCGATCATAGACGACACGATAAAGACAGTTTCCTGTCCCGAATGAGCTTTCAATGTGTACTGGCCATCTTGGTTGGTCTCTGTCGTTTCTTGCTTCACCATTCTTCGGAGCCGGTTTTTCTGATCACGCCGCCATGCTGTGACTTCAGCTCCGTGTATTGGCTTACCACTTTCCACATCGACGACATACCCAGTGTGTTGTGAAAGTTGTGATTGGTAGTCTGTTGTATTCACAGCGGATATTCGACTTACCCAGACAAGTGTTGCCGAAACAACATTGTCACGTTCACCAAAGTCTCCACGATAACTACTCACAACCCAGTAAGCACCAGGCTCGATTGTTTCCGTAACGAACGTGCTTTCCATAGAGAGGGCTTCGATGGCTGGTTGATAGTCATCATGTACCGGAAGTCTCACAACTGCTGATTGAATTACTGGAAGAGAAAGGATCCGTTCGCGATCTTTTCCATCAATCCCTTGACCATACGCTTTTCCTTCAAGCAGTCGCTCTTCCCAGTTCGCCTTGACCAGCCGCAGATGCATTTGATCAATGTTGCGATAGGTGACGTGGAGTGCTGGCCAGGGCTTCGCCCATGTACGTTCTGTTGCAACGGCTAACTCTTTGGACTCGATTTGTGCAATGAGGTTTTGACATTGTTTTGCACCAACGCTTTTTGGGTACCGCTCAACAGCTTCGAGTGCGATCACTCTGGCTTCTGCAGGACTTTCCGGACGGAGAATCTCCGCTAGTGCAAACCTTGCCATCGCACTTATCTCATGGTCTCCTACCCGCTCAATTAATTCTGACAGGGCCTTTCGAAGGGCATCGTCTGGTTCTGTTTCAGCATCAACGACTGCCACACCGCGTGCCCAGAGAAGACGGTCAAGGTCTGCCGAAAGAAAAGCCGTCTGATCTTGGTTATGCGCGTGAAAATCTAAAATCTGTTGATAGAGCCTGATGACTCGCAATACTGGTGACTCTTTATCTGTTACTGAGTCCATGTCGGCTTGAGCTTCTGCTGGCTTCCACTTCCGAAAGACATTGACGTCATCAAAAGCTGGACTCGATGCTTCAAGCTCAAATGCATCTTCGGGCTTAACAAGACCCTGTTCACCTGTTTGGTAAAATGCGATTGCATCGCGGGCCACGACATCCCAAAGAGTCGGTCGGTATGCCTTGCCCATTGAACCAGCTTCGATCAGCATGGCCCAGTCTTCGACAGGCAAATCTTTGAGCCCTCTATCATCCGAAAGCGCCGACTCAAATCGCGCATGAATTTCAAGAACGATCTGCCGAAGGTCCCACGAACTTATTTCTGACAGATCTCGCTCTCCATCACTCTTCACTTGACTTGTTCGCTGCGCAAATCGCCAACGATTCATCTGGAAAAAGTTCCATGTCCAGTTGGCCTGAATGGCTTGGAGAGCGCCGCGGGTTTGTGCGGGTGCGGCTTCCATTGTGGCATCCAAATCAATGAGTCGCTGTGGGTCATCTCCTGGGCGATCTGAATTCTCAAGTAATACGCGCGTCGCAATTGCACGAGCAACCTCATCCCACTGTTTGCCTTCAATAGCAGACTGTTCAATGCCTGCGAGCAGGTCGCTTCCGGTTTTCGGCTTTCCTTCACGAATTGCTTTGGTAATCAACTGCCACTCAGCCTGATGGGGAACCAGCGGCTCAGCTGCAGGCAGCATGGGCACCCAACAATTCATGAGGCAGAGTATGTACAGAACGTGTCGGTTCATTTTTTGAATATCCCGCTAATTGAAAAAACTACTTTTGAAGACGCATGTACGCCAGACGCGCAAAACGTTGTTTCATCTTACGTACTTTTGAATACTTGCCGAAAACCATCATTGATCATGTGTCTTCCATAACTCGCTGGTAGCAATCTTGAAGACAGAATCAGAACCCCACATAGCCCAGAATGAACAACATTCCGTTTGAGTATGAAAAACCCTTTTTTTGGTACTGGAACGCTTTATTAACGCAGAATGTTTCTTGCCGTTACAGGAAAAACGTGCTAATAATAGATGTGGATAAACAGACATTTATTCATGCCCCGCTGATCGATCTCTCTGGGATCCGCGTTTGATGGTTTCATCCTTCAAACGGCGACGTGGGTGTTCCCAACGGACTCTCTGGAGTTGCATCAATGGAACCCTCAGTGATGCGGTTTTTTATACAACGCTTGCAATTACCTGTCGCTGTAGCAGGCTTGATGCTCGTGCTGTCTCCCGTTGGCCTGACGCCGGTCATAGTCGAAGCTGCAGAGCCGCTTTCGTATAACGAACATATTCGGCCAATTTTGGTTGAAAACTGTTTCTCCTGTCATGGAGCAGACTCAGCGAGTCGAAAGGCTGACCTTCGCCTCGATCATCGAGATGATGCCATTGAGTATGGAGCGATCGTTGCTGGTGACCCAGATTCAACAGTCCTGCTCGACCGAATTTATTCTGATGATCCTGAAGAGGTCATGCCCCCCCCGGAGACAAAAAAAACGCTGTCGTCTGACCAGAAAGCGCTCCTCACACAGTGGATCAAAGAAGGCGCTGAATACGAGCCGCACTGGTCATTCATTCCACCATCGCGTCCCCACGTGCCAGCCGTAAAAAAACAAGACTGGGTTCGCAACCCCATTGATTCTTTTATTCTCTCACGACTTGAATCAGAAGGTCTTGCGCCTGCTGCTGAGGCAGATCGCAGAACCTTGGCTCGCCGGCTTTCACTTGATCTTACCGGGCTTCCACCAGAGCCCTCAGTTGTTGAAGCATTTGTGCTTGATCCTCATGCCGATGCCTACGAACGCCTCGTTGATACATTCCTCTCAACACTCCAGTGGGGTGAGCATCGCGGCCGACATTGGCTTGACTATGCTCGATATGCTGACACTCATGGCATTCACTTTGATAACTTTCGTGAAATGTGGACCTATCGGCAATGGGTTATCAATGCATTCAACCGCAATATGCCTTTTGATCAATTCACCATTTTGCAACTTGCAGGAGACCTCATAGCTGATCATGGGCCTGGTGCAACGCCTGATCTGATTCTTGATAACAAGATTGCTACTGGCTTCAATCGCTGCAATATGACGACCAACGAGGGTGGCATTATTGATGAAGAATACATTGTCCTTTACGCAAGGGATCGGACTGAAACCACAGCACAGGTTTTCATGGGACTCACCGCTGGTTGCGCCGTCTGCCATGACCACAAGTTTGACCCGTTGTCACAAAAAGAGTTTTATGAACTCTCGGCATTTTTCAACAACACAACGCAACGAGCAAAAGACGGCAACGTCTATAACACCCCGCCTGTTCTCGCAGTTCCCCTTGCTGAAGATCGAACTCGATTTCGTGAAATTGAGAAAGAATTGCCGGTTGCTCGAGCAGCCCTAGCCACTCGCAAGAAAAATGCCAAAAGCGAGTTCCACACATGGGTCCAATCACTCAAGGAAGATCAGGTCCTTGCGGTGCGGCCGCAGGAAACGCCACTGCTTGACATTGCATTTTCCGAGGGTGAGGGAAATAAAACAAAGGCATCTTTTTTAGGAAAACAAACCACCATACCGCTTTCAGACTCGACGTCATGGCTGCCAGGCCCCAGTGGTATGTCTGCTGCATTACTTAATGGGAAAGCTGTTGAACTCCCATCAGTTGGTGACTTCGAACATAATCAGGCATTCACTATTTCCTGCTGGGTCAAGCCTCCAAAAGAAGATGGCAATAAACATTTTGCCATTGCTTCTCGGATGGATGAGTCAAATGCACACCGTGGATGGGACTTGTGGGTTGACGACCGCCGTGTCGGGATGCATCTGATTCATAAATGGCCTGAAGATGCATTAAAAGTTGTCGCAAGAAAACCACTCAAGCCAGATGTCTGGACACTCGTCACGCTGTCATACAACGGCAGCGGGAATGTTGGTGGCATCAAAATCTATTACGATGGTGTTGTGCAACAAAATCCTCAGCACGCAATTAACAAATTTAAGAAAAATACAACGCGAACTGATACGGCGCCCTTTGTCATTGGAAGTCGATCAAAGGGAGCACCTGCTAAGAATCTTGGTCTTGCCAGTGTTTCTATCTGGGGCCGAGCTCTTTCTCAAAATGAAGTCGAAAGTATTGCAAAAGCGGATCTTCTGACTGATATCGTCAACCTGCCGAAGAACGAACGAATCCAAGCTGCGAATAGTCTGTACGACTGGTGGCTATCTTCCTTCGACAAGCCTTTCCAAGAAGCGAAGGCTCGGGAGAACAGATTGGTCGTCGAAGAAGCAGCCATCAAAAAACGTGGGACGATTGCCCATGTTATGGAAGAAAAGCCTGACATGGCCAAGGCTTTTGTGCTCGATCGAGGAGAGTATGACAAACGGCTTGATGAGGTTTCTCCTGGAACTCCAGCTGCGCTTCCGGCCTACCCCGAAACACTTCCAAAAAATCGGCTGGGCCTGGCGCAGTGGCTCCTCCTGCAAGATCACCCTCTTACAAGTCGCGTTACTGTCAATCGATTCTGGCAAGAAGTCTTTGGGACTGGCCTTGTTCGCACCAGTGGCGACTTTGGAATCACGGGAGAACTTCCAAGTAATCAAGACCTCCTTGATTGGCTTGCTGTAGAATTCCGGGAAAGCGGATGGGATGTCAAACATCTATTCCGACTTTTTGTGACCAGTGCCGCCTATCGACAAGCTGCAATAGCGACGCCTGAAAAATTGGTCAAAGATCGCGACAATCGTTTTCTGTCACGAGGCCCTCGTTTCCGCATGGATGCCGAAATGATTCGTGATACGGCTTTGGCAGCGAGTGGCCTGCTCGTCCAGAAAATTGGTGGCCCAAGCGTCAAACCATACCAGCCCGATGGTGTCTGGCAGGCGGTTGCCATGCCGGAGAGTGACACAAAAAAATACGCTGCAAGCACAGGCGCTGATCTGTATCGCAGAAGCATGTATTGGTTTTGGAAACGATCGGCTCCGCCGACCTCGATGGATATTCTTGATGCACCGTCACGGGAAGTCTGCACAGTGAGACGAGACAGAACAAATACGCCGCTACAGGCACTCGTCGTATTGAATGATCCACAGTTTATTGAAGCGTCGAGGGCATTAGCGGACGATGCGCTGTTTCTGGGTGGGAGCAATGACGACCAACGCATTGAGTACATCGCAAACAGACTGTTGTCGCGGCCACTGGCTGAAGCCGAAAAGCCTGTTGTCAAACAATCGCTGGCTGATTTAACGACATGGTACAAGGAACATCTTGAAGATGCCCAAGCGGTCGTCACCGTCGGTCAATCACAGCCTCGACATGAAGATGCTGTGACGTTAGCAAGCTGGACCATGCTGACGAATCAACTTATGAATCTGGACGAAGTACTTTCCAAATAAGCCATACACAAGGCGTGAATCCATGAATCCACCAATTCGATCACCGCTGGACGAACTGGGGCTCAACCTCACACGACGACGTTTCTTTGAACAGGGGAGCCATGTCCTTGGTGGTGCGGCACTGGCATCACTTCTGCCAGATGGCCTTGCGCACGGTGCGCCGAATGCCCAAAACAATTCAAACATAGAGATACCACGTGTACCGGGCGCTATTGGACCTCACTTTGCCCCGAAAGCAAAACATGTCATCTATCTGCATATGGTTGGCGGACCACCGCAGCAAGATATGTATGACTACAAGCCTGTAATGGATGACTGGTATGACAAGGACTTACCGGAAAGTATTCGGAATGGCCAACGACTGACAACCATGACATCTGGTCAGAAGCGATTTCCGATTGCACCTTCCAAATTCAAGTTCAAGCAGCATGGTGAAAGTGGCATGTGGGTGACTGAACTCTTGCCATGGACTGCAAAAATGGTTGATGAGATGTGCTTCATACGAAGCATGCATACAGAAGCAATCAACCATGAGCCTGCCATTACCTATATGCAGACGGGAAATCAGATCACGGGACGCCCATGTCTCGGTTCATGGACAAGTTATGGCCTTGGAAGCCTGAATGAAGATTTGCCAGCGTTTGTCGTGCTCGTTGCCCAATCGACAAAGCCAGCGCAGGCACAAGCAATTGGTGCGCGACTCTGGTCGAGCGGATATCTTCCGGGTGAATACGCAGGCGTGAGCTTTCGTTCAAGCGGCGATCCTATCCTCTACCTCAATAATCCACCTGGTGTTCCTGATGCCGTTCGTAGGAAAACACTTGATGGACTGCAGGCTTTAAACCAGCAGACGTTTGAGAAAATTGGTGACCCTGAAATACGAACACGTATTGCGCAGTATGAGATGGCCTACCGCATGCAAACCAGCGTGCCTGACCTTACTGATATTTCTCAGGAGTCTGAGAGCACGCTTGCGTTGTATGGTGATCAGGTAAAAAACGCAGGGTCATTTGCAAACTCTGTTCTTATGGCACGCCGCATGGTGGAGCGTGGCGTACGGTTTGTACAGCTGTACCTCAATCATTGGGATACACACAGTGACGTTGCAAAGCGTCTCCCAAATGGCTGTCGAGATATTGATCAGGCCTGTTATGGATTGATCAATGACTTGAAGTCTCGCGGGCTTCTTGATGACACGCTCATTGTCTGGGGTGGTGAATTCGGCCGAACGGTCTATTCGCAGGGTGGTCTGTCGAAAGAAAATTATGGACGTGATCATCATCCGCGTTGCTTCACGATGTGGATGTGTGGTGGTGGAGCCAAGCCCGGACAAATCTACGGTGAGACCGATGACTTCTCATACAACATCGTAAAAAATCCTGTGCATATTCGAGATTTTCATGCCACAGTGCTTCATCTGCTTGGCTTCGACCATGAGCGATTTACATATCGTCATCTTGGCCTGGACCAGAAGCTGACAGGTGTTGAGCACGCCAAGATTATTCAGGATTTGCTCGCCTGACACTGCTGCGGTTTATAAAAAACCCTCACCATCTGTTTCCTGATTCATCCAGAGACAGTGGGCAAATTGCCTGTTTTTCCGAGATGTTTTTGTAACGCTTGGCAGAACGGAAACATCTTCCCATCATGCAGTCTGCAAGAGTGGTGTTATTTCCAAAAGAGGGGGTCTGCCTGATGATTAAATATTTTTTAGCAATAGTACTCAGTCTGCACTGTGCATGTGCCTATGCTGAGGACCGTCCGAACGTTCTTTGGATTTATCTCGAGGATATCAGTGGCTGGCTCAGTTGTTATGGCGAGACACTCATTGAAACACCAAACTTTGATCGCCTTGCTGCACGTGGTATTCGCTTTGATCGATTCTACACGCCGGCTGGTGTGTGTTCAGCAACTCGTTCTGCCACGATTGTTGGTGCAATGCAGACAAGCTTTGGCATTCACAACCACCGCAGTGGACGACCAGATTTTCGTGGTCAGACCATGGGTGCAGCTTTTGATGACATTCGCTTGCCTGCAGGTGTTGAGCCTCTTCCAGTTTTGATGAAGAAAGCCGGGTACTTCACGTTCAATCAATCTGGCAAAGATGATTACAACTTCAAATGGAGTGCAGAAGATTTTTACAGCCCGAACAGTAAAACCAATCTCTGGAGAAATCGTAAACCGGGCCAGCCATTTTTTGGGCAGGTACAACTAAAGGGCGGCAAACTTGGCAAGCGGGCAAAGCCAGTGATTGATCCTGCAACCGTACCTGTTCCGCCGTACTACCCAGACATTCCTGAAGTCCGTGAAGAAATTGCACATCACTACGACTGTCTTCTGAAGACGGATCAGGAGATTGGTAACCTGCTGGACCAGCTTGAAAAGGACGGGCTTACTGATTCGACGTACATTTTCTGCTTTAGTGACCATGGCTACAAACTCCATCGTCACAAACAGTTCCTGTATGAGGGTGGCATTCGCATGCCGCTGCTTGTAGCAGGCCCTGGTATTAAACCGGGTCAGGTACGTGATGATCTTGTGAGTGGTATTGATATCGCGCCGGCAAGCCTTGCAGCTGCTGGGCTCCCTATTCCTTCTTTTATGGAAGGACGAGATTTCCTGGCAAAGAATTACACACCACGTGAGTATCTTGTTGCAGCACGTGATCGTTGTGATTACAGCATTGAGAAAATACGGGCAATCGTTACGCCACGCTTTAAGTATCTGCGAAATTATCTGACAGACCGTCCTTTCATGCAGCCGAGTTATAAAGACCCGTGGCCTGTTTCAATACGCTTTCGAGAAATGATGGCCAACAATGAGATGAATGAAACACAACTCATTTTCTTTGGTCCAGAGAAAATGCCTGAAGAACTATATGATCTCGAAAACGATCCACATGAAATTCACAATCTTGCAGAAGATCCAGCATTTCAGAAGGAGCT
>WLWG01001529.1_pt1 | contig 20539 bp, 22 predicted proteins | sample 6712871 | NCBI WGS metagenome assembly WLWG01 (sample SAMN12718693, study PRJNA515312) | sponge metagenome | isolation source: marine sponge | host: Mycale hentscheli | place: New Zealand: South Island, Marlborough, Capsize Point | collected 2003-05-01
TCAATTCTAATACAATTCCTTTCCAATACATTTTCTTTGTTGTTAGTAAAGGATACCCCTGATTCATTTTGTGTCTGATTTGTCTACCAAATACAGAGATAGTACCTGTTCCTGTTCTATCCTCTTTCTCTTTTCCGTTGTCTAAAACGTCTTTTAATAATTTTAAATAATCGTGTTCTATATTCATTTCCAAAACATTTGTATCATTAATATTGAAAAGGCTAGTAATAAAGTTACTAACGTTTTTAAGTTAAGTCCTTGATTAAAAAAGTAACTAACCAATAACCCATAAATTATAATCCCTATAGCGAAACCAATAAATCTAGGTGGCCAAAATAAACCATCGAAAGCACCTACACCCCACCTTGTCGCGTAGATAAAAAGTATTGATGCCGGTATACCTATTAAAGAAACCAATAATAGGTTATCTTTCCAACCCTTCCATATAAATTGCCCGTTTAATTGAAACCATATTAGTACATGCCCTAATAAAAAAAAGGTAGAGGATATTAAAATACTTTTAATCATTTTTCTTTTTTGGTTCACAGGGTTTATCACATTTGTTACAAAAGTATACATTACCCATACCCAAAAAGTTTGGGGCGTATTGTATACTAGATTCACAACAGTTACTTACTATTTCTTTTTCTTTTTTGGTTTCCATTAACTTTTCTATTTAACTCACTTTTTAACTTCCAGTAGTTACTTTTTATAAATTCTTTATTTTTTTCATTTTCATTTTTAACCATAATTCTAGTTATTGCGACTAGATTTGAACACACAACACCCATAATAATATTATCATATTTAATCTCTAGATTTAATAGATAACTTAAAGGTAGGTACATTAGCATAAAAAATATAAACACAAGTATAAATTGTATTATAAAGTTTTTTACTTTGTTAAAGTATTTCATGTTTTTTTAATTTAAATTTTAATCTGAACGCTTTTTGGTCCATGATTTTATCATAGTCTTTTCTATCTAATTCTACTGTAGTCCTATTACCGCCTTGGTCTATAATGACCACAAAACAAGTATTATCTGTTAAATAATTTATTTCTAAACCATCCCATTTAAGAGCCTCTTGGTATGGTACCTCATCCCACCACAACTCATTACGAAACCTAATCTTTATTGTTCCACCCATTTTTTAATTTCATTTTTTTACTAAAGATAAGTTTTTTAAAAGATTCACCAATAACACTATGACCATCTATTTCGTGGACTTGTTCAAACATACCAACATACCTTTCAGCGTATTTTAATTGTTCCAATGTAACACAACTATCTATGATAGTTATAACTTTTAAATAATTAATAACTCTTGAGCCCATTTTTTGTAGTTAATATAAATATAAACCATTAGATTTACTATATCAACAGTTTATATTAATATTTATTGTATATGAATAGTTTAGATAAAACAGAAGAGAAGGTAAAGTTTATAGTTTTTATGTTTAAACACTACCAACCTAATTTAACAATACCCGAACAAATAGCTTTATTAACTTTATGGGAAGCTTCTTGTGTTTTAAAAGAAGAGTATGAAATGGCGGGAGCTTTAATTGAAGAATTAAAAAAAGTACAACAAAACCCATTAGTTGTACCACAAAAAAACACATTAAATATTCGACTTGATGACATTATTAAGGACCCAATAGACATTATTAATAAAAAAGATGAGTATATTAAAAAAACAAAAAAACCTTTTTATTTTAAAATTTTTAAATGGGTTAGGGGTTGGTTTAAAAAGAATGTTTAACTTAGAATTAACTCACCATGAATTTTTTTATACTCTAAAACAGACAGTTCTTTAGCTTTGGCTTCCATCATAACATCAATACAGTTGCCATAGTTGTCTATTTTATTTCTAACATAATCATGGTGAGCTCTAAATTTTTTATCATCCCTAGGTTCCGAAACATGTACAGCGGGAGTAATGTCTTTAGGCCAAGTAGATATGGCCATCTCTAAGGCTTCTTTATGTGTCATACCATCAGGGTGGCAAGTATGGTGGTGATAATCAAAGACTATTGGTATTCCTGTGTTTTTATGGATAAACATAAGGTCTCGTACAGTATAAGCCGATTGTTTATCATCATTCTCAATTGTCATACGTAATTTAGTGCCATTATCTAATAATTTAAAACTATTTACCCACCTTTTAAGGGCAGAGTCTTTATCACCATATACACCACCAACATGTATATTTATTTTGTTGTAAGGTGTTTTAGATAACCCCATCATGTCCATAATTTGTGAATGTTTATTAAGGTCATTTATAGTTTTTTTAACGACATTCTCATTAGGTGAGGCTAAAACATTAAACGGACCGGGATGGAAAGTTAGTCTTTGGCCGTACTTTGTCGCTAAATTACCCGCACCTAATAATAAAGTGGAAATTTTTTTGTAATTAGGTAAATCTGAAAAATTATATTCGGACATCCAAGGAAACATATCAGATGACATACGATAAAATTTAATGCCATGTTTATCATTCCATTTAATAATACTTATTAGGTCTTTTACGTTTTGTAAAGCTAATTCTGAAACATAAGAAATACCTTTAGTATCAAAAGTTTTACGAATCATACCACGATTTGTAGTTATTCTTGGTTTTTGAGAACCTAAAGTGGTGTTAATACAAGCATATCCAATATTCATAAAACAAATATAGTGTTTATTTTAAGATTAAACAAGTTAGATTGATATTTATTAGTGTATGGATAATGGTTTAGATAGTATTACAAAAGTTTTTTTATTGTTAAACTCAATTAAAGAATCTAAATACAAATACATAGCCATCATAAACCCTAAAAATGGGCAAAAGATTATGAAAATAAAATTAAATTTAGATAGTAAAAAAACTGTAGATTTTTTAGATACTTTTTTTGATTCGGGATTTAAAGTAGAGTCAATATCGAAAAACGAATTTAATTCCTTAAAATCTGAAGATATTTTAAATTTTAATCTAGATAATAGATATTTATAATAAAGTAGTTAAAATGAAAAAGGTAAAAAAAATAAATCAAAAAAACATTAAGAATATTGTTAAAGAACATTTTCTTACTGACAATTATTTATTGCCTGAAAGTAAGATAGATAGTATTATAAAAGAATATCTATCAGAAAGAGATGATTTTCTAGATGATGAAAATGCTTTAGAAGACAAAATTGATTTTAGTAAAAAAACATCTGATGCATTAAGTGATATGTTGGATGGGTTAAATGAAATGGTTGGTGACTTAGAAGTTATTAAAGAAAAAGAAGGTAATGTTTTAGTTTATCAAGATGAATACGCTGATGAAATATTAGAAGATGTAATACAAGATTTAGAAAAAATAGTTGATAGAATTAATGATTTAACTGAACTTGGTGATGAGGACCAAGAGTATCCTTTCAGGAATGATGATTTGAATGATGAATAGTTATGGGAATATATTCAAATCTAAGAAGAAATACTATATTAGAGGGTAATATTTATTCCGCTAAAAATTTATTTAGTGGATTCCTAAAAGAGGATTTATCTAATCCTGAAATTGACAACCCAAAATTTTATGATATTGAAAGCCAAACACTTAAATTGGGTAGTTTGTGCATTGATGAGACCAAAAGAAATGAAAAACCAAATCTATCATATAATGGTTTAAAATACACAACATACTGTGCTTTATTACAGTTAAGTAATAACTTACCCACTAGTCTACAAAATAATTTTCATAAAGATTTAGACACTATATATAGTTTTTTAAGGAGAGACATAACTATCGATAATAGAAGAAAGTTTCATCACTTAATTAAAGTTTTAATGGGGTATGACAATCAAGCCAACTCCGTAAACTTAGTTGCCGAATATATTAGAAAAACTAATAGCGCTGATGATATAGCTATTTCGTTAGATTTATTTAGAAAAAAGGATATCGATGAATCGGATATCGAAAAGTTTCTTAAAAAGGCTAAACATAGTGGGTATAAAGAGTATGAAAGAAGTTTTGTTGGTTCTCATTTTAAAACAAATGAAAATAAATTATTTTTAAGGTATAAAGGTGATGAAGAGTCAAGAAGTATATACGAAATAGTTAAGGCTGTTATTAATAATGAGTTAACAACCAAACAATCAATAGACCATTTATATCAACTAATTGTTGGGAATTACACAGCTAAAGATATGGTTAAAGGGGATTTAGAATGTTTAAATCCGTTATACAGTGATGATGGTAAAAAAATTATTAGCATTGGGGACATAGTTGAGGTTAAAAAATTAGACCATGGTGGAGATAGTTATTTATCAGAATTTTTTGCTATATACAAAAATAGTAAACTACCTAAAGACGCGTTTGAGCCAAAATTTATCCAAACATATAACCAAATAATAGACGGTTTGTATGAATTATTTTTAATTTCTGGTAACAATATATTAAAAGACATAAAAAATAATTTTGCGGGAATAATATATTCTGAAAACATACTTATTACGAGTGATGACATTGAGTTATATTGGAGTAATAAGGGTAGGTCATCTTGTGTTAAAGACCATAGATTAACAATAAGGTATAGAATTAATAAAACTAATGTTAGTAGTTTTATATATGAAAATGATAAAGATGTTTTGGTTAGTAAAGACATTAAAATTAAACTAGATAGGGACAAAATCGTATGTCGAATACTAAAACCTAAAACAATATCAGAGTCTTTTAAATTAGATGATGTTTCTAATTTATTATTAGAAGGTAGAAAAGAAGATATTCTTAAAAAATATGGTGGAATGGATGATATGGCAGAAGATACCATACATTATTTTTCTAACAATGACCCTTCTGGTAATAACAAGTATTTAGAGTGGATGACTAAAACGTGGTTGGGGCTGATAGATAAAGATTATTCACCAGAGGATAACGAAGTGGTTGATGTTGTAAAATTATTTCATAAAAATATACAAAGGATTGAACGTAAAGATATAAATTCTTACACCTTCAAAGAACTCAAAGAAACTGTTAAAGAGGCAGAAGAAAAAAGAGAGTTAGCCCAATTAAAAAAAGAAGCTAAAAAACAAAAAACAGTTATATACGAAGACGATAAGTGGTTTGTGGTTTCTCCTCACACTTGGAAAGCTTCTTGTTATTATGGAGCAGGTACCAAATGGTGTGTAACGATGAAAAATACCTCAAACCATTGGGATAACTACTCTAGAAGAGCGGTTTTTTACTATGTTATCGATAAGACAAAAGATAAAACAGACCCATTATATAAGGTGGCTTATAGAAAAATAGGTTCAAGAGATAGATACGAATTATGGGACGCAAAAGATTTAGAAATAACTAGTAGAAGTGTTGGTGTTAATTGGTTAGATTCTTTACCTAAAGTAATGAAAGAGAGGATTGACACATACCATAAAGAAAAAATGCCTTTAACTGATAGAGCTGAATGGGTTCATGATGACCCCAAAGCCCAAGCTTTATTAAACCACATAGGTGATGTTGGTTTAGAGTATATCAATGACAATCATTATGGTTTGTCTGTGTATGATACTGATGATGGTTACTATGTGGTTGCGGATGAAGAAGAGATGCAAGAAGCGTTATGGGCCTATTATGATGGGTATTCTGATAATGAATTAAATGAATATTATAATTATGATGGTTACTACATTCAACTGTATGATGAAGAACAGTTTATCGATGAACAAGTGAATAGTTATCTTGATAATATGTCAGATGGTGAGGCATTAGAAATGACAGATAAAGATGGTAGATATGAAGATATTGATACTGAAGTAGAAGTGTTGAGGAGTGAAAAAAGTGAAATACATGTAGAGACAGACGAAGATGAAGAAAGGAAGTACGATTTAGGGCTTCAAATTGAGGATTTAGTTAACGAACAAAGTGACTTAATCGATGAGGCTAAAGAAGAAATAGAAGGTAGAGAAAAAGAGGATTGGGAAGATTGTCTGTATCATGGTGTTGTTGAATGTTTAGTAAATGATAGAGGTTGGTATCGTACTAGTAGTGACCTACTTGATTCGGGTGTTGCGGAACTTGACAGAACAGGTTTAGTTGATAGTTTAGTTGGTCAAATGGATTATGATAATTTAACTAATGGTTATGATTATGAAGAAGAACAAGATGACGATGGCGATTGGTGGTTTGTTTTTGAAATAGATTACTAATTTTTTTTTACTTTTTTTGATATAACTAATTTGATAGATATTTATCAATAAAAGCAATATGTCATTAATTATTAACGAGTCGGAAAAATCAAAATTATTTAGACAAGTAAAACATAGGTTAGGGGCTCCAATGAGAAAAATTGAGTTGGAGGATGATACCATGTCTACTTTAGTTGAAATAGCTGTTGAAGACCATTCTGCTTTTATTAATGAATGGTTAATAGAAGCTCAATGGACATCACTCTATGGTAAAGATTTAACCATAACAGATTTATCTAAAGCCTTAACGGTAAGGGAAATGGATTATGAGGATTCATTTACTTATGCTTATTCTAAAATTGTTGGTCTACAAGCTATGGGTCCTTGGGAGTTAAAACAGGATTATGTAACAATAAATCAAGGACAACAAGCTTATGAAATACCAGCTGGTCGTGAAATAAACGAAGTCTTATACATTACACCACCAACTATAGACCACGCACTATTTGGGGCTTATGGTATAGGTGATTTGGGGTTTGGTGGTGGATTTGGTCAACTACCCTTTGGTGGAGGAGGAGTAGCTGGTTTCGGTGGTGGGTTCTTTTTAGGTTCATCTTATGATATCCTAAGTAGAAACGCTGATTTAAATTTAAAACAAAGGGTTATTTCTTCAGACTTAATTTATAAAATAACGGCAGGACCTAAAGGAACAAGAATACTACATTTAATACCCCCACCAGGTTCTAGAATTAGGTTCGGTGTTGGTGGTCTAAATAATGGTATAGATGTGACTGGTAGTAAGGTGTGGTACCATTATTATGATGTTGCTGATGATGATGAAAGACAAAGATGTCTTAACGCTAATAAAGATATCGTTAAATTACCTTCAGATGTACCAGTGGATGTTGTTAATTTTGATGAACTTAACACACCATCCAAACAATGGGTTAGAGACTATTTTACTGCTTTATGTAAAGAAACTCTAGGCAGAGTTAGAGGTAAGTTTGGTGGTAACTTGGGTGTTACCGATGCTGAAGTTACTATGGATTATGATTCACTTTTAAGTGAAGCTAAAGAAGATAAAGATAAGTTGTGGGAAAGACTAAAAGAAAGACTAGAAAGATTACAACCAGAAAAAATGTTGGAGAGAAAGGCTAATGAAGCTGAAAATCTTAATAAGTCACTACAGTATCGTCCACTTGGACATAATTGGAATGTAATATAATATAAATGCCGTTTTTAACAAGACCTCACTTTGAGGATAGACAAATAGTACAATATAGTGATGAAAGTATAAGACTTTCAGGTACGTCATATATAGCAGCAACAGTTTTAGATTTCACTGGTACAACAACAGGTGAAACAGCTGTTACAATAAATAGTTTAACAGGGTATCTAAACGGTCAAAGATTGTCTGGTTTAGTTGTTGAACCAGCTAAATTAAAATTAAGTGGTACGACTGGAACAACAACACAAAATGTAACAGGGTTTGTGTTACAATCAATAGACCCTTACGGTTCAGTAGAATGGGCACCATTGAGTGGGGTTAGTTGGTCAGTTTCAGCATGTACATCACCACTCTATGTTTCCACAATAGAAGCGTGTCCAAACCCAACTGACCCAGTATATATTACTGCGGGCAATGTTCAATTTGGGGCAACACCAAGTCTTATTGCTGATATAACAAATACTAGATTAGGCGTTGGTATTGGTTTACCAACAGAAAGGTTACATGTTAGTGGTGGTGATATGTTAGTGGAGACTTCTAATGGTAAATTTTATACTGACATAGATAGCACTATTGGGCCAGCTGTAAGGTTAAGCGGTAATTCAACCGATTTAATTACCCTTGGTGTTTCGGATGTGGGAATACAGGGTATGTCTATTGGTACTAGAGGTTTTTCTGAAGCTTCATATCCTGGATATGGTAAACAAGGTGATGGGTTTATTTACTCTTCAGCTGAACAAAATGGTTTAAATATAATTTCTCAAGACGGTACAAATAAAGAGGATTATATAAGATTTTATTCGGGTAAAGACGCAAATGGTACTACACCAGATATTCATATACAAGGTAGTGGGACAACTAAGGGTAATGTGGGTATTAACACAATTATACCATCTGAAAAATTACACGTAGAAGGTTCTGTTAGAATTGTAGATGGTACAGAACAAAATGGTTATGTCCTTACATCTGACGCAGATGGTGTAGGAACTTGGCAATACAATTCAACAGGATTTTCGGGGAATACATCAGCAAGTTGTATTACAGACTTATACGTTAGTAATATATATGGGTGTTCACCTATAACCATACATGATAGTGTACAACACACTGGCTCTACAGCTAGTGGTACTAAGTCAGTGGCGTTTGGTTTGGATAATGTAACTAATTCTGATAATAGTGCGATATTAAGTGGTAATGACAATAATATTGATAGTAGTGATAACTCTACCATTGGTAGTGGTAAATTTAATACCATTACTGGTGGTACCGACAATTTCATCGCCACTGGTGGTTCCTCGCCATTAGCATTTGGTAACAAAATACTAGGGTCTTTTCGTTCATTCATTGGTGGGGGTAGGGTTAATAAAATATTAATTAGTGATAGTTTTATTGGTGGTGGTCAGGGTAATGAATTAAATGGTGGTACAATAAGCTTTATTGGTGGTGGTGGTGTTAATAAATTAAATGGTAATTCCAGTGCTTCCTCAATTGTTGGTGGTCAGGGTAATACGGTAGACATAGGTAAATATTCCTTTATTGGGGGCGGTATAGCAAATTCAATGATTGATTCTGAACGTTCAATTATCGGAGGCGGTAGTTCTAATAATCTAAACAATTCACCCAATTCCTCAATAGTTGGGGGTCAAGAGAACACTTTATCTGGTTCAACACATTCATTTATAGGTGGTGGACAAGATAATACTATAAACGAAAACAGTACACTGTCATCGATAGTTGGTGGTCGTGATAATGGGGTTGAGGGTGAATATTCATTTATTGGAAATGGTGAGAATAATTCTGTAAGTGGTAGAGGTTCTTGGAACACCGTAATTAATGGTCAGAGTAATGATTTATCGTTAGACCCATCCAGTAATTATAATACAGTTGTTGGTAATAGTCATTCTATAACTGGAACCTCATTAGTCGCCAATTCTATATTAGGTGGTGAATCTAGTGGTATCTACACTCTTAGTGGTCTTGACCCTAATAACTCTACAATATTAGGTGGGCGCATTAATTCAATATATGGTTCTACTGGTGCTTCTATTATTGGTGGGGATAACAACTTAATTTATGGAGAAGATACTAATGCTTCCATTATAGGTGGTCAAAATAATACTTTAAGTGGAGCTGCCCAATCCACAATCGTTGGGGGTAGTGGTATTTTAGGTGTATCAACAAACACGGTATACACACCAAACCTAACAGTAAGGGGTGATTATGTTTTACATTCTGATTCAGTACTTGAAGTTGGGGATGTACCTGGGAGTTTGGAGAGTACAATGAAAGGTTCTTATACAGAATTTAATCATGAATTAACAACCGCTAATGTTCTAAGTAATAGTAATAATAGTGGGTTCACTAGTGTTATTATTGGTGATTTATCTACTTACCCAACAAAGAAATCTTATGGGTTTATTTCTTATTATAATTCACAGTTTACTAGAACTGGAACACCACCTGTTGGCACAGATTTTAATCGAGGTAAATTATTTTTAAAAGCTTCTGATGACACTGTTGGTATGGTTATTAATCCAAGAGCGGGAGACCCTACAGCCCCACTTTGGTTCGAAATGAATGGTGCGTCTGTAATGAAATTACAGGGTGATGGTTTTGGAAAGGCTACTTTAGGTATCGCGATGAGTCAAGATGGTACCGAAACCGCTTCAGCTAATTTACAGATAGGTGGTACAGGTACAACGGGAACATTTAAATATAGAGACGGTAATCAACAATCAGGTTATGTTTTAACTTCTGATGTGGATGGTAACGCAACATGGCAAGTTTCAACAGCTTCAGGTGGTACTAGTGGTGGTATTACCATTGACCCATATCAAGACGAAGGTAATGTAAATTCTATCACTTGGGATGTATCAGGTACCTCAACAAATTATGAAGCAACACTTACAGGTGCCACAACCCTAGATTTAACAAATGTAAGAAATGGTGATTATGGGACAATAATAATGGAACAAGATGGTGTGGGTTCACATACACTGGCTCTTGGTACGGTTAATGGTGGTGCTGGAACCCATAAAGTAGTCAATGGTGGCGGTGGGACAATAGTTTTAACTGGCACTGCAAACTCAATAGATTTATTAACATTTACATATAACGGTTCAACCATGTGGTGGAGTGTTGGGTATAATTACACTTGATATATTATATAATGAGTAGAGGATTATTTGGTAATCAAAATCAGGTTGGTGAGACATATAGGTTCTCAACAAATAAAAATGGTACGTTTTATTGGTATATCGATAAACACGACCCTAACCAATTTCCCACACCTTACGGATTTGCTGCAACACCAACGCCCACAAGAAATCATAGGTTTGATTTAGGTGATGGTTCACAACCTGTAGCACCCTTATTGACTATTATAAATTCAACACCCACTAACACTGATACTCAATCACACACATATAGTGATGGTAGTGATAAATGGTTTACAATTGAAACCGATAAATTAGACCAAGTTCGTTCTTTTCATGTTGGATTTTCTAATACTGTAAATAATATTTTTACTGGTAAAACAAGTTTAGATTTAACACCATTCACAAAATTATATTCAGTTAATTTCCAAAGAAATACCAACATAACGGGGGTTACATTTAATACAAATGGTACCCAACCATTTTATCGTTTTTATGGTAATCAATGTGATTTAAGTGGTACCTTAGATTTAAGTACATTAAATCTAAGTAATACAGAATCAATTTATACACATAGTAATACTAATTTAGATGAGATAATTTTTCCAAGTACCGGTAATCTAAAGGGAAATTTTTATTGTTATAATTGTAATTTAAGTGGTCATTATGATTTTACTGGTTGGAGTGGTGTTGGTTCACAATTTAACTGGGACCGAAACAATATAACGGGGTTTACCTTCCCAACAATTAATGGACCCCTTGGTTCTTTGATAAATGGTATTTCTGTATTTACTAACGACTTAACAGGTACTTTAGATTTATCACCACTAAAGGAATTGGGTAGAACTTTCAAATTATATTCTAACCCTAACCTAACCAATATAATTTTCCCCACCAATACTAGGAATTGTGTCACATTTGATTTAATTAGTTGTGATTTAAGACATTTAAATATATCTACCATTAGTGGACTTACCGTTACCTCAACATCACCTACTACATTTAGAATCTCTAATAATACTAGTCTTAGTGCTGTCACAACAACCGATGGTTTAAATACAATGAACGCAGATTTTAAAGGTCAATGTTCCATTGACATTACTAACCTACCGTTTTTTAATTTGTCTGGGTCTACATTTGATGATGACACCACTTTACAATGGGAATTAATGCCTTTATTAACCGAACTACATTTACCGATTCACCCAAAAAACTTTAATGTGGGTTCTTTAACTGGGTATGATTGTCCACTATTAACCGATATTGATATTAGTGCCTTTAATGTAGGTGACCAAACACCCACCAATACTTTTCCAACGTTAGACCTAAATAGTTGTACATCCTTAAGTGGTTTAACATTACCATCTGTCGTTAAAAGCGGTCAAACACATTTCTCCGTACATGATTGTAATTTAAGTGGTTCGTTAGATTTAAGTAATTATACTGGTTTAATGAAATTCGATGTTAGTCAAAATGGTGGTTTAAATGGATTAACTTTACCAAAAACGATTTCAACACAAACATTAACTGACGCTGCTCTGTTTGGGAGTCCGTCACAAAAAACATTCCAACTTAATCAATGTGATTTAGGTTATGTTGATTTTAAACCAATGTCTGGTCTCACATTGAATGGTAGTAGTACAATATACCTACAAAATAATAATATGGTAACTGGTGAAGTTAATCACATTTTGGATGACTTTGTGACTACAACATGGGATGGTGTTACTTTAGATATTGGAGGTTCTAATGCTGCACCTGACACCACAAGTGGTGGATATAATGGTGTGGCAGCATTATCAACATTAACAGGTGGTCCCCGTAATTGGGTTGTAACAACTAGTTAACCATGTGGAAATTAATACATGATAATAATAAAGTGTTAGTGGGACAAGAACAATAGAAGATACTACTTGGGTCGGTAGTTAAAAATAAAAAATCTAATACCCGTTTTTTTGATATTTATAAAATATGGGAATTAATAGTTATTATTTTAACAATCTTGATGGTAGTTTAATAGACATCGATAATGGTGATTTTTGGTTATCTTCTGATAATCAGGGTCAATTATTAAATTATGCCACAAACACAAAAGATGGTTGTGCTGGAACATTTAATGTTGTAACCGATAATTTGGTTTTATGGTTTGATGTCAATCAAACAGGTACCACAATAAACGGTGATTCTTTAACCTCGTTAGTTGGGTGGGATGGTGAAACTATTAAAACTTCAGGAATAACAATATGTGATGAATACCCACCATCGACAGATAACGGTTCTGTTATAATACCTTCTTCGGGAATAACATTGTGTGATTTTGGTTTAACTGGTGTTGACAATGGTAGGTACGATATGTTATCTGGAATTACTGTTAATATAACCTCAGCGGACACAAAAGTTATTTTATATCCTGTAACTGGGTATACAGTAACATCAGGAAATACTATAGCAACAAAAGGTATATATGATTATCCATGGAATTTTAGAACGGGAACAACAACACCTGAAGGTTGTGTTGTTGGTGACACACTATGTTTAAATGGTGGATTTTATCAAGGTTATTTTAAATTAGATTTTGAAGAACCCAACCCAATCGAGGTTAGCGCTACAACTGAAAATTGTGGGAAAGATGTTGTAACAGACAAATTAGTAGATGTTGACCCAGATGCTACAAAGTATGATTTAATGCCAACAAATTTTGATTGTGGGGCTGGTAATGGTGGTTGGACTATGGAAACATGGATTAAATGGGATAACTCATATTGTTCAGATTTAACGGGTAATACACTAAATAAAAATTATACTGGAAATACTGGATTCTTTTTCTATATAGGTACAAGAGCTGAAAATAAATTTAGAAATGTATTTTCTGGTGAGTCAGGTTTATACACTTGTGATGGTATTGTTCCCTTATCACCTGACGCAGAAAAACCTATAGCGATAGATGGTCAAGATTGGTTCTCTGTTAGTAATTATGGTAGGTCTGGGTGTTGTAGTCCTTGTGTTACTAGTGGGGCTACTGGCACAACGGTAGATTATTGTGACGAATTATCCGAAAACGCTCTTGGTTTTAGAATAACACCAAGTGGTCAAATAGGGTATCGTAAAATGACAGTAACGGGTTCTTGTTATAACAATGAATTTAGAGCGACTGGTACAACAATGGAACAAGGTTATTCTACTGATTCAGTGGTTAATACTGGTGATAGTTGGAATCACATCGCGGTAACATATTCACAAAACAGTGTTAAATATGGGTTACCCGCAGGCACTCTTAGGTTTTGGGTCAATGGTAGAGTTGTTTATAGGGTTGAGAATTTTATAGGTTTAAAATTAAGAGCACTTAATGAATATAGTTCTAAACAATTAGGTGTACCATACAATATTAGTTGGGGTGGTGGTACACAAGGGTTAGCTGAGTCACAAACCTTTGGTGGTCCTGACCCAGCAGACCGTGGATTACAATTAGAAAAATATTTTGCTGGTACGTTTTTAGGGGAATTATCACAATTAAGATTTTATGATAAATCTTTGGATATATTAGAAATAAGAAATAACTTTTTTATGGACACAACTAGGTATTGTATAGTGGAAAAATATGGTGGTTCCATCAGTATTATACCGAATTATAGTAATTGTGATGGCTGTTCAAGAGGAAATTACACACCATACAACTGTTAAGTATATTTATTATTATGGCACAAAACTTTTTCATACGTAAAAATTCACAATTACCCATTCTTAAAATGAAAGTTAATAATGATGGTAGGAATGATTATAAAAAAATATTTAAAGATTTAGAAAATGCAACAATCACTTTTTCAATGAAGGAGATTGGTTGTAGTAGTTGTAAATATAAGGTTTATAATAAAGCTGGTTTAGTTATACCAGTAATAAACAATGATTGTGGTACCGAAATAGAATACTATATTGGTTATAAATTTACTAAAAAAGATACAGATACCGCTGGTTCTTTTAGGGGTGAATTTAAGATAGATTTTCTAACTGATAACGTTACCCTGATAGTACCAATTAGGGAAGAATTAATAATTAATGTGTTAGATAGTCAAACACTATCTAAAATTGTTTGTTAATTTCTAAAAGGATAAGTTACTTTTAATTCTGGATATTTTTTTTGTGTTTCTAACAATAGTTTATTTATTGATTCATAAGTACCTTCAGCGTAAACATCCTTTAAATATTGCATATAATTTTCTCTTGTTTTAAATTTTCTACCATAAGCATTTTGCCATAAAGCGTAATCTAAAACACTCATTTGCCAAGTATCAAAAATAGCGTGGTTATGTTGTTCACCTTTATTTGTGGTTGCCCTTGATATAGCGACCTTCATACCAAATAGATTATTATTTTCTCTAAAAACTAAACTTTTAAAATTACCAGTCTCATATCTAGCTTGTGAAAAAACTATATCTGGAAATTTAATATTTAATTCTAATAGGTATTCAACTAGATTATCTTCTGAAAAAGATTTTAAAGAATCTACTATAAATAATTCTTTTTCATATTTTTTATTGTTAGGTTGTTCTATCAAAACACTAACACCTTTACTATCTATGTTAACCATAGTTGTAAAAAAAATAGAAACGCTTAAGATAAAAAGTAATACCCCACAAACCCTACGTACTTTACTATTAAATAGAGGTTTGTAAGTTAAACTTTTATTATCGTATTTAAATAACTCCATCATAAAAAAGGGATAAAACCCCCCACTTGGGGGGTATGTTAAACATTTACAACATCTATAGTCACATCACCCTTAGCGTAACCAACCTTTATTGTGTCACCCTCTTTTAAGTCACCATCTAACATTCTTTCAGCTATTGGGTCTTCTACGTACTTTTGTATAGCTCTATTTAGTGGTCTAGCCCCGTATTTAGAATCGTACCCAACATCAACTAAATGAGATTTTAGTTTTGTTGAAATTTTAACTTTATAACCCAAATCCAATATTCTGTTTTTAAGTTCCAATAAAGGTATGTCAACAATTTTTTCAATATCCTTTCTTTCTAGTGACTTGAATATGATTATGTCGTCTAGTCTATTTAGAAACTCTGGTGAAAAAGCTTTTTTAACCGATTCTTCAATTACATTATTTCTAATATCCTCTAGATTATCTATTTTTGCTTTAGTCCCGAAACCAACACCTGTACCAAAATCTTGTAATTTTCTAGCTCCAATATTAGATGTCATAATTATAAGTGTGTTTCTAAAGTCAACTTTACGACCTAAACCATCAGTTAAATGTCCTTCATCCAATACTTGTAGTAAGATATTAAAAATGTCTGGGTGAGCTTTTTCTATTTCGTCTAATAAAACCACAGAATAAGGTTTTCTTCTTATTTTTTCTGTCAATTGACCACCTTCTTCGTAACCCACATATCCTGGAGGTGCTCCAACTAATTTAGATACCGAATGTTTTTCCATGTACTCTGACATATCCATTCTAATTATAGAATCAGATGACCCAAACATTTCTTCTGATAACATTTTAGCTAAATGTGTTTTACCCACCCCTGTAGGACCTAAGAATATAAACGTCCCTATAGGTTTAGCGTGGTCCTTAATTCCCATACGATTTCTCCTAATCGCTTTAGATATTTGTTCCACCGCTGAGTCTTGACCTATAACCTTAGACATCAAGTCTTTAGCCATATTCTTAAGTCTAACCAAATCATTTTTATTAACTTTAGAGATTGGGATTCCAGTTATCATAGACACAACATTAGCCACGTCCTCTTCAGTTATTTCTTTCCTCAAATTGTTTAAGTTATCAGTCCAATTAATGGTCTCGGATTCTAACTCATCTTTTAACTTTCTTTCCTCATCTCTAAGTTTCGCAGCCTCTTCATATCTCTGTGCTTTAACCACATCAATTTTATCTTGGTCTATCTTGGTTATTTTACCTTCTAGTTCTAAAATATTTTGGGGTGGTTTTACATGTACTTGTGAACGTGCTCCAACCTCATCTAAAATATCTATTGATTTGTCTGGTTGTTCTCTATCGGTTATGTATCTGTCCGCTAATTTAACACAAGCCTGAATAGACTCATCACTATACGATACTTTATGATGGTCCTCATATTTATCTTTAATATTTTTTAGTATTATTAAAGTATCTTCTGATGATGGTGGGTCTATAGTTACCTTTTGAAACCTTCTTGTTAAAGCCCCATCTTTCTCTATATTTTCACGAAACTCATCCATAGTTGTAGCCCCAATACATTGTATTTCACCTCTAGCTAAAGCGGGTTTAAGTATGTTTGATGCGTCCAATGAACCAGAGGCGTTACCAGCACCAATCATAGTGTGTATTTCATCAATAAAAAGAATTACGTTTGGTGTTTTTTCTAATTCTTGCATAATACCCTTTAACCTTTCCTCAAATTGACCTCTATATTTTGTTCCAGCAACTAATAGGGCCATATCTAAAGCTATAATCCTCTTACCAAACAAAATCCTAGGACATTTTTTTAAGGTTATTTTAAGTGCTAAACCTTCAGCTATAGCTGTTTTGCCTACACCAGGTTCACCTATCATAATAGGGTTGTTCTTCTTTCTTCTAGAAAGAATCTGTGAAACACGTTCAATCTCCTTATCCCTACCAATGATTGGGTCTATACCACCCCTTAAAGCAATATCAGTCAAGTCTCTACCAAAATTGTCTAGTATTGGTGTAGAAGATTTTTCACCTCTTTTTTTGTTTTTAAGGTTTTCCATTCCTTCGTATTCTTCTGATGTATCCATATTTATTTCTTTTTTAATTTCAAGTAATGTATTTTTAAAATTTTTATAATTAATCCCTTGGTTTTCCATTACTTTAGTACAACCTAGGTGTCTATTTTTTAGTATTGCTAACATTAAGTGTTCTTCTCCGATATAATCATCTTTTATTTTATCAGATTCCATTTCAGCTATGTTTATAGCGGTTTTAGAACTTTTACTTAAAGGTAATATTTTCTTTTCTATTTTCGGATTTTTTACTTTTAATCTTAAATAAGACTCTAATTTAGAACTTAAATCCTCAATATCAAAATCCATCGACAGTAATATTTCAATAACATTATTTTCATAGTCATTTAATAAAGCTAATATTATATGCTCAGGATTTATTTCTAAATCACCTAACCTTAAAGATTCTTTAAATGAACTTTTAAGTATTGTTTTAACTTTATCACCTACTGGTTTCATTTCTCCTACAAATATATAAACAATTTAGTATTAAGACAACTGGATTTACTTTTTTTTTAATATTTGTTATAATTACTTTAATTGTTACACAACTATAATTAATTTTTTAAAAAAATAAAATGGAACTTAAAAAAAACATAACAATAGTTTTTAAAAATAACTATGATAATGATGATGAGTTTGGTGGTGGCACCTATTCTGTTGAATATGATAGTGCGGAAATAAAGTTTAAGGGTGAGTATCTTTTATTGAGTACAGTATTAAGTGACTCATCTATTAAAACTGAGGTTCACCCACTTAAAACAATAAAAGCTTTTAAACACGATAAACCTGCTCAAGTAGGGGTTGATGATTTAAGAGAACATTTATAAAATAATAATAAAATGGCAGTAGTAAAAAGAACAGAAAGAGAAGATGGTATTGTTGAATGTCTAATAGATTCGTCTAATATTCTATTATCGGAATACGATAAAACTAAAAAAACGTTAAAAATAATATTTAAAGCTGGAACACAATATCTATATAAAGATATGTTAGATAGGGATTATGTTAGATTTGAAGTTTCGGAAAGTCAAGGTTCGGTATTTAACAAAACAATGCGTAAGTATGAATTCGAGAAATTGGAAAAGGTTGATACAACCGAGTTGTTAGAACAGATAGTCGAACATAGGGGTAGTTAAATTTTTGTGTAAGCGGTAACATCCATAACCTCCATGCACGGTGGTTGTGATTCTGAGTTACTCATTGTGTTAATAACAAAAATTGGTCCTTCTGTGTGAACTATATATCTAAGTAATTTTTTATCATCACCATAACCTAAAAATTTGATGTTAACGTCATCAAAACCATACCCCATAAGTTTTTTACTTATTAAAGATTTAATACTTTCACCAGTACAAGGAATATCTTTTAAAACATCGGCCAACTCAACAGCCGTAACCTCATTCATACGGTTTTCTATTATACGTTTAAATTGTGTCTCTTTTAGTATTATAGTTTTATTTGCCATTTTTTTTATTTTTTCTTTTTTTAGATTTTTTATTAGTGTTTTCTTCTATTAAATCAATAATATCGACATCCCTTTCAAGTAAAGTAATTTTTTTTTCTAATGAGTCTATTTTATTGTTATATATTGTAACTAACTTAACCTCTCTATTAACATAGTACTCTATTTCATCCATAAATTTTTCAGATTTTAAATCAAGTTGTTCTTTAATGGATTGTATTTTTTTTTCTTTAGCTTCACATCTTGCTAGTGCCTCTTCTAACTGTGACCTAGTTAACTCCAATGTCTCATCAACACCTATTCTTCTTTCAACTTCTCTATTAAGATTGTTTATCGTGTACTGTTCAACTTCAATTGTATGTTGTAAGGAGTCCATTGCTAACATTTGCTTTTTATTGTTTTTCCTTATTTTATTTATTTTCTTATCAGCAAAAACTATTAAACTATCTGTATGGCTAATAACATTATTGTATTCAATAGTATTATCATTTTCAATAACTTCTTTATTTTCACCCATATCACCACAAGAGAATAGGATTATTGTAGGTAATAAGATTAATTTATACTTAAACATTCTAATAACTTTTCATTTATTTTATCTAGTTTTTCTTCTAGTTCTTGCTCTTCACCCTCTAACCTTTCTATTCTAACTTTATGTTCTTTTAATTGTTCCGAGTGTACAGCTTTGTTATCCAAATAAAGATACCCAACAACTATAACCAATAAAAAAGCTATTGCTGCTATTGGGTTTTTTTTAAATTGTTCGAATGATATTGGTAATTTCATAATAATAAATATCTAATTAATTTTCATATTCTTCATCGTAGTCTTTAGGGTCAAAGCCGGATTCACCCCTTTCATACTCTTCCACTTCTTTTTCTGATTCATAAGCTCTACCCTCTTCGAAACCTTTATTATATATTTTTTCTTTATAGTCCTCCAACCTATCTTTAAACTCATTATAAGCCTCATCATAACCCTCATCATAACCCTCTATTCTGGATTCAGTAATTTCATCGTCAAACTCACCTTTTAGTTCTTTTTCTGCTTCTCTATAGCCTTCTGTATAACCTTGAGTCTCACCTTCTTCCCAACCAACTTGTATTCCATCGTCCCTACCTGAGCCATAAACAGATTCACCAAAATTATATAATACATCAACCATGTCATCTAATTTATTAACATCTAAACCTAAACTATAAATAAAGTCCACAAGTCCATTTGGGTGTTTTTCTTGGTCATGAATATAATAACCCCAGTCCCGCAATTCACTTAATTCATTAACTATATCATTTTTAGAAATCGGTTGGATATCGTCAGCCCAACCAAAATCATTGTCTTCCTTTAATATTTTCTTAATTAGTTTTTTCATTATCATTTAATAAATATCACAATATTTATGAATATGGACATAAACGAAAAAGAAATTGAAGACGCTACCAGGAAGATAGATTTATCTGGTTTTAAAATGCAGGATGAGCTCAACCCTAAAATATGGGATAAAGAACAAAACATGAAACCTGATGTTAAAAAAACACTATTAAAAATTGCTGACGATTATTTCGAATCTTTAGATTTACCTGGAGTGGATATTGAAGATGTTACAATGACGGGTTCCTTGGCTAACTATAATTGGTCTAAATACTCTGATATTGATTTACATATTGTAGTGGATTATAATGATATTCCTGTAGATGAGGATTTAGTTGTAGATTTTCTTAAATCAAAAAGTTCTAATTGGAATAAAGAACATGATGTTAAAATATATGGGTACGATGTTGAACTATATGTTCA
>WLWG01001530.1_pt1 | contig 20479 bp, 2 predicted proteins | sample 6712871 | NCBI WGS metagenome assembly WLWG01 (sample SAMN12718693, study PRJNA515312) | sponge metagenome | isolation source: marine sponge | host: Mycale hentscheli | place: New Zealand: South Island, Marlborough, Capsize Point | collected 2003-05-01
GTCCACTGTACGGCGTAAGCACTGGCGGTCAGTTCTATCAAGTTAGTACGTTCAATGCTGCCGCAACCGACGTTACTGACTTCTCCGACTTGATTCCTGGAGAGGGTGGTTTCCAGGGTTTGGCAGCCGGCCCAGTGAATTTATATGACGCTGCATTCCGTAATCGATTCTTTGCCATTACAGGCACAGGCAAACTCGTCTGTATTGATCCTACGGGTGCATCCGATGGTTCAGCAGCATTGATAGATAATATCTTTGACACCGATGGCGACGGCATCGGTGATTCTTATCTATCCGAGTCGACAGCAAATAATGCCCGCGGCCTGGCATTCTCACCACTCGATATGAATCTGTGGCACGCCACAAGGCGCCGTCAGTCAGATCTAGGCCATGGCATTTTAGGTCCCGGACAAACGCCACCGGATAATAGCCGAAATGTAGATTCTACTCGGGGAAACCATGCTGGCCAAAGCATGTACTTTGGTATCGAACAGTGGGCGACAAACAACTCGTTTCAGTATGGAATGTCGTTCGGCTCCTACAATTGGCTCCAAGATTTGACGGCTGGATCCAATGGAGCTGTCACTGCTGGCGAATCTATTGAAAACGTTGGTGGCAACTATAACTTGCCTGGTGGTGCCCAAGGGAGTCTGATCACCAATTCATTCAGTCTTGCTGGTTCAGAGTATGCCGACAAGCCAACGCTTTATTTTACGTACCATCTCGAGACAGAAGATTTGGCTGCTACAAATCCTGGTACTCGGGATAGTGCTCGAGTGTCCGCAACAATTGACGGGGGGCTGACATGGACTTTGCTGGCAACAAACAACCATGTGGATAATGTTATACCGGGCTGGGAGCTTCCTTATCATCCCAGTGTTTCTTCGCGGATGAGTCCAAATTCACAACAAGTGGTTCAAGAACTTTTTGATAACACCGAGAGCTGGCGGCAGGCCCGAATTGATTTGGGTGAGTATGCCGGGGAGTCGAATATTCAGTTGCGGTTTGATTTCGCCACCGCAGGTACAATGAATGAAGATGATGTCAGTAATTCAAATCCGTCTGCACAACGTGTCGTCAATGCTCCTGATGGGTTGGTAAATACCGCAGTACTTCCACTGGATTCCATTACGGGTCTCGAAGTTGGCATGATTGTTCGGGAATCAGTCCCAGGTACCTCGATTGCAAGCGGCATTGTCAGCCCTGTCGACCCTGTTGTTGATGTTCTTGATACCACGATCGTTGCCATTGATGTTAATTCAAACACAATCACACTCGCAGCCCCAATCGCTGCTCTTGATGATGACGCTGAGTTGTCATTCTTTACGGAAGCAGCACCTAAAAATAATCTCGATTTGCATTTTCTGAGTATTTCCCCGGCTGATCTCAGTGGAGGAAATACTGCTCGCGGTCTGAATAATAACTTTGAGGGCTTTTATGTTGACGACATTATTGTTGGTTTTGCCGAACGCGGTGAAATGGTCACCTCTTCCAGTAACAATCTGACAACATTCTACGATATTGCCACACCAATAATGCCGCAGTATCCCGCGCAGACGCTTCAAGGTGAGTATCAACTCGAAATCCGACGTGGTACGGAATATGGATCAACACCTTTACAGACAACAAATTCAGATGCATTTGCTAATCGCGAAATTCAAATCAATCAAACCTACCATACGAATACTCGGTTTGTTACCAATCCTGGATCACCAGCACTTGTGCTTGCACAAAATGAGTTCAATGTAATTGATGGATTAGATGTAGTGGAGCATGGCAACGGTGATATATCGTTAAATGGAAATTCAATTTTACTTGATGACGCTGTGGCTGCCTCTGCCGGAATGACGACTCACAACATGTTGGCATGGAACGTAGAACTTGCTGGTCAGCCTAGTGCATTTTTAAACTACACAGTGACGTTGGGTGAAGATAAGGTTGTCCAGCCGTTGCCAGATACCTTTACTTACAACGCGTGGGACGACACGGTGAGTGCCGATGCGATTGTTGGATTGCCTGAAGGTGATGGCGTGGCTGTGAGCACTGACGGTGGCACGAACTGGACGGCTGTCGATAGTTTCGGATGGGCCGGTAGCCGAGTGGTGGACCTTGTCAGTCAGGTTGGGCCTCTCAATGACGATACCGTGATTGGGTTCTTCCGGTCTGGTGAGGTGTCAGCCAACGTAAATGCAGACCTGTCAATTCAGCTATCAGGTATCGTTGTCACAGCAGTACCACCGGCCAGCACAACGGGCACTATAGGCGATGCAAACAACACGCATGAGTTTGAGCAAGGCCAATTTATTATCGCCAGCAATATTATTTCAAATGCTGCTGACTACGGAGTGCGTATTAACGCTGGTAGAGATGCAGTAGGTAATGCGCCGCATGCTGGTGTGGCCCGAAATCTCCCAGTGTTGTTAAATAGTCAATTAGTACCTGGCGTTGTCGTGTCGAATAATGTGATTGATGCGAGTGGGCAAGCAGGCATTATTTATTCCGGTGAGGCGAACGTCGGTGCGGTGCCAATATCAGTACGACCATTTGGTCGGTTGATAAATAACACGATTGTGGGTGCATCGCAGAGTGGCTCAGGAATTGAGATAGAGAATAATGCAGCAGCTACATTAATGAATAATGTTTTTGCAAATCTTGCTACAGGTATATCGGTTGACGATACATCGCGTATCGATGCTTTTGGAGAAGAGCTTACTGAAATTGATACGTCGGCCTTCTATCTGGTTGGGCAACAAGTTGATGGTATCGATCAGGAGTACGGAGTCACGCTTGCAGACAGCCCCTTCATCGATATTGACGTGGGGAATTATTATCCTTCAGCTTCAACGCCAATCGTCGATAGTGCCTTGAACTCACTAGCAGATAGACAGCCGAGTGTCGTTGAAAGAGCAGCAATAGGCATTGCCCCGTCGCCAATGATATCGCCAATGAGTGATCTCTTTGGTCAAAAGCGGGCTGATGATCCCGGTCAGGCTACTGATGCTGGTCTTGGGTTTGTTCCGTTTAAAGATCGTGGCGCAATAGAGCGAGTGGATCGTGCGAAGCCAACGGCGACACTGTTTGTTCCCCGAGACAATGGTGAATTCAATGGAATGCAAGACAAAGATAATGATGCCAATGAAATTCGTCTTGAAGGAATAGAAGCACGTGGTGTTGAAAGCTTTGTCATACAACTTGAGGATCGTGGTGTTGGTATCGACAAGACTACCGTGGCCACTGATTCGGTTCTCATTACAAAGGATGGCATTCCTTTGGTTGACGGTTCTGATTATCTGTTCCAGTTCAACGCTAACACAAACCAGATTATTCTTTCGTCGACTGTTGTGTACGGCTTGGGTGATTACGAAATTGAACTACGGCCGAGTGTAAGTACTGTATCGCCAAGGCTTCTTGATCTCGCTGGCAATCCAGTTTTCACAAACAGTGTTACTGACGGTAATGAAGTAGCTTCATTCATCATCGAGTTGGTAGATGTTCCAAGTTCTCCGACACAGTTCACTGCAGTTGCCGGTAATAACAAGACATTCTTGAATTGGTCTCCGCCCACTACAGCAAAATCGTCACCGATCACTGGCTATGTCATCGAATCTCGAGTGTTCAATGACGGCACACAGGTCTGGGGGGCTTGGTCCAGTAACTTGCTGGATGCAAATGTAAAAACGAATGATCCTTATGAAATCCCTGTTACAAATCATGAACTTACGCAATTTAGAATCTACGCTACAAACAGTTCCGGGAAGGGTCAAAACAGTGTTGAAATAATTGCGACGCCGTCAGCTCCGCAGGATGTGACGGGTGTCACAGGAAATGAGAGTGTCACACTCTCTTGGAAGGGCTCATTGAATCACGGTGGCCTTCCCATTCATAGCTATGTAATTGATAAAGTCGCAGTAGCGAGTGCCGCCGTTGATGCGAATGTGGATGCGAAGGGTTATCTATCTGCAGATGGAACAAGGGCATATGTTTTTGCGGATGCAGATCAGACTGACGACTTTAATGAACTCATGATCTACAACATGTCCGCTCCAGATGCCATCCAATTAGAAGGACAGATCTCATCTATAGGTGATCACGGCATTAAAGGTGCCAGCGATGTTGTTGTCTCGCAAGACGGGCGAATAGTGTATGTCGTTGATCAAGAAGGCTTAAAGCTCTGGAGCATACAAAACATTGCGACTCCAATACAGTTAGGGAAATACCTTCCGGGAGAAAAAAACATCCCCACGCCTGTGCCCACCAACGCTCTACTTAGTGAATCAGGAGACTTTGTATTCCTAAGCACTGGTGAGGTCATCGATGTTAGGAATCCCTCCCTCCCCGAGCTTGTCGAAAAAACAAACCTTGGAGAAAGTTGGGTTGCTGCTGCTGCTGTTGGAGACAAGCTCTTTACAGTGAATGCTGATGGACTACAGATATTCGATGTTCAAGACCTGGCTTTGACAGGTATAGACACTGATTTCCAGGATAGAAAATATACTGCCGACTTTTCGATTGATGGTTCGGGTAGTCCTAGTGCGGCACGCAATATTGCTGTCGTTGGTGACAGAGTCTATGTCGCGGATGGTGCAGCAGGTTTTACAGTTATTGATGTCTCGGATCTTGATGCAAGTGATATTGCCTCGCCTGTTATCAACCCAGTTAAAGTCTCAACGTTAGAGATTGATAGTGATGTGGTTCACGTGGCAGTGGCAGGCCAGCGAGCATATGTTGGTACTGCGGACAACAACTTAAGGATTGTTGATATCACTGATCCAACAGCCATGGAGGAGTTGGAGACAAGACTGACCCCAACTGGGTCGGATATTCGAATTGATGATATTGGCTCCGTTGTAATGACAATAGACGGAACCACTGCTAAAGAGATGTTCATTGTTGATACATCAGAAGGTTTTGTGCGAGTGGCAACAAAAGCAGTTGACGAAGACATAAGCAATCCACAAGACCAGACTTACAATGTTGAAATAAATGAGCTTACAAAGCAACAACGCGTCTACTTCCGAGTTGCTGCAGTGAACGAACGTGGTGAGGGAGCATTGTCAGAGTACTCAGCGATACAAACCCCTGAAGGAATCCCAGATGCTCCTTTATGGAAACTCAATGCTGGAGGAGATCTTGGAGTAAGTGTCAATGCAACGGACGGTAGTATCGATCTCAGCTGGGAGGATCCGGATTTTGACGGCGGACAGCTGATTACTCATTACATTGTGCAATATAAAAAAGTTTCAAGCGATCCATCAAGTCCCGTTGCATGGACTACCGTAGGAGCGCAGGGAACTATTCTTCCTGATCCATTATCTACCACACAAGAGTATAATCTAGACGTTTTAGAAAAAGGGTCGCAGTATGTGTTCCGAGTAGCTGCTGAAAATACACACAGTACGCTAGTTCCATATGATCAGTATGATTGGTCAGAAGAAGTTTCCATAACGACGCCGGATGTGCCTCAGCAAGCACCAAATGTTTCACTGACGCCAAGTACGGCAGCCGAGGCAAGACTTCGAGTCAATTGGAGTCAAGCAGTTTCTGCACCACTTCCCGTAACCGATTATGTGATTAAGTACCAGGCTGTGGGTGATTCAAGTTGGACCTATCTACCACTTAGTGTAAATAATCTGGATGCTCCGTACGTATACGAAATTGATGGATTAGCTAGAAGCAATGGTCCGTACCTAGTCACCGTGGCAGCAAAAAATGCTCTCGCTAAGACCTACGATGACGACACAGGAACAGTTCGAGCAATCACGAATGATGACTACATTTACTTTGCTGAACAATCTGCAAACACATTCTCTGCTCCTGACGAAGTGACGGACTTGCTTGGCACCATACCTCAGAATGCTGGTAACACCGTCGACCTTACCTGGAATTGGGATGCAGCATCGTTAGACAATGGTGGGTTTGGTATTACCGACTATGAAATATGGTACTCGCAAGATGGCGTAGAGCCGGTGAGTTGGGTTCCGTTTACAGATGATATTTCTACCGAGGAGGGAGCCAGAGTTACGGGACTAACAAATGGTGTTGCTTACAACTTCAAGGTGAAAGCTAAAAACCAGCACTTCACATCTGTTGGATTTGAGGCCGGCCCATTTACACCCGTTGGTGTACCTGGAGCACCCTCGTTGACTGCTCTAGCAGGACCTGGTGACGGTGAAGTTGAACTGAATTGGACCATTAGTAGTAACGGAGGCTCACTACTTACTGGACATACAGTTGAATGGAAACTTTCGACGGAAGCAGAAAATGATTGGCAATCAGTACCGGTAGGGCCTGCTGCCAACAGTTATACGATCACAAGTCTAGTAAAAGACACAGAATATGATGTCAGGGTGATTGCCCAAAACGGAAAGGGAAATAGTGTCCCAGCTGAGGAATCGGTGATACCATTCGGACTTCCAGAAAAACCAACAGAATTACAGTTTGTTCCTGACCAAACCGATGGATCCTTACAACTGAGTTGGACAGCACCAGTTGATGACGGTGGTGAACGACCGATTACATATGACGTCGAGTATCGTCCTGATGGAGGAACATATAGCCCCTTCACAGATCCAGACACAAGCGATCTGAGTTCTGATATTGCAAATCTTACTCCAGGCAGCTCTTACGATTTCCGAGTTCGTGCGGTAAACGATAGCGGGCCAAGTGTTGACTGGCTTGAGGGTTCCTTTGACGCACTAGATGCACCGGATGTTCTTACAGGTGTAGCTGCGAGTACAACAGGCAATAACGTTGGTGTTGTCACACTTTCGTGGGACACACCAAATTCGACTGGGCTTCCCGTTACTGGCTATAAGATTGAGCAATTGAACGGCTCTACCTGGGATGATGTGACAGCAACACCCGAAGAAAACTCTATCACAGGAAAGACTACAGTAGAAATTTCAGGCCTTGATCGTAATGACGGAGATCATTTCTTTCGAGTCGCAGGGCTCAATGTATTAACTCAAAATGAGAGTGATACAGTCGACCCGCAATTAAACTATACATCAAGTGATCCGATTACGCCGCTCGACCTGCCTGGCACAGTTCGAACCCTTCAAGTGATTAAAGGCGATGGACAAGTCAATCTGACGTGGCTTCAACCGCTTGATAATGACGGGGGTCAAAATGCCCCAGGTGGTGAGCCTATTACGGACTATCTTGTTTACTATAAACAAAGCTCTGGAAACTGGAATCTTTTGACCGATGCGGTAACGCCTTCCTTGAGTGCTGTTGTCCCAGGTCTTACGAATGGCACACCCTACGACTTTAAAGTGGTCGCAAAAACACGACTTGGTGAAGGACCGAGTGATGAAACGGATCCAAGTGTCAATGTGCTTGTTGTGTCCGCTACGCCTCGAGGTACTCCAGCCAAGCCGACAAATGTTTCTGTTACACCATTAACAGGTTCTCTCCGTGTTACGTGGACAGCAGGTTCCGATAACGGAGCCCCGATTTCTGATCATAGTATTCAGGTTGCAGAATCCACGAACGGTCCGTGGATTTCTTATGCCGATAATGATGGCAATGATGACGATACGTCAGCCACGATCTCAGGAGTGCCAACAGGAGTGAATCTCTATGTTCAGGTTGCTGCTATCAATGAAGCGAATGATGCTGAGAATGATGCGAAGCAGTATTCAGACGTGGTAGGTCCGGTGTTTGCACTGGGTGCACCCGCTGCACCGACTGGATTAACCGCTGCGGCAAATATAAACGGAACCATTTCACTGAATTGGAATGCACCAACCAATAATGGTGGATCTGCCATTACTGACTACGTGGTCGAATATAGAAAGATTACGGAGCAGGATTGGAGTGTTTACGCAGATGGTTCGAATGCTCTTTCGAACACGGTTATTACGACGCTAGAACGAGACGATGGACCATTTGAGTTCCGTGTCAAAGCTTCAAACAGTATTGGTACGGGCCCGGCTTCTGATGTGTCGATAAATGTTCTGCCACTTGCAGCACCAGGCCCTGTATTGATTCAGGAGCCTATTACCGAAGGCAATGAGCAACTTTCTGTCACGTGGACGGCACCAGATGACGACGGTGGGGCTGATGTCACTGATTACATCATCGAATATAAGACGACGACTCAAAGCATTTGGACAGAAGTAAATGACGGAACCAGCACAACGACGTCAGTGACAATTTCGGAACTGACAAACGGAGGAAACTATCAGGTTCGAATTCGAGCTGTGAATTCCGTTGGTGCTGGTGATGAAGCAATATCAGACACTGCACGGCCAGTTACGAAACCTGGTATACCAAGTGCCCTGAGTGTTTCAGCAGATAACCAGCGTGCCACACTTACATGGACGGCGCCATCAGGTGGTGGCCTTTCAATTAGCGACTACATCATTGAATACCGTGCAGCGGCTTCAAGTTCATGGACAACGTGGAATGATGGTGTCTCAGCTGGAACATCAGCCACAATTACAGGGCTGGAAAATGGTGAAAGTTATCTTTTCCGAGTGAAAGCGGTGACGAGCTTTGCAACCGGTGAGTATGCAACAAGTGAAGCAGCCGTTATCGGTCCGAAGGCAGCTGCTCCATTCCGTGCTTCACTTTCACGCCATAATACTGGATTCAAACTACGTTGGTCACGTATTGCAGATCCAGCGGGTGATCCTGTTGTAGGGTATCGAGTTGAATATTACGACTCGACAGTTGCTGGTCAGCAATGGCAACTAGCCGGTACTGTTGACCAATTAACGAGTCATTTCGAGATGTACAACCCTCCATTAACCCCTAATGGAAATTACACATTCCGAGTCGCGGCTGTGACATCTGTGGTTGGTGTCGGAAACTTTAGGACAAGTAACTCAGTCACGTTCTAGGATAAAAGATCGATGCACGATCGGTCTTGATACAAAATGGGTTTGAATACAGTATCTCAGAGATACGTACTACCATTTGCCTTCGAGGCCAAAGTTAATGCCTTGGAGGACGGTGCCGCCATTCGTGGAAAGTACGTTTTGATTTTCGAGCTGTTGGGTTGCCATAGCAATGGTTTCAAGCCAGAACGCTGTGTATCCAAACCGAAAGTCAACGCATGGTGCCAACGGCATGGTGCCGTTGATTCCAACCTCCCCAACAAATGAGCCAGCAGCTGGTGAACGGGCTACCGACTGACTAAAGGAACCGATTCCGGGCGCGAGGGGTGCGGTTGTTTGCAGAGACGTGTGCTGGACCGCGTTATTGTAATAGGCACCACCTTTGAGCCATGTGTTGATCTGAACCAATGGCATGGTCAGTATCCAGGCATCGATACCGAGCTGGCCACCGTAGAGACTATTGACAGTGTCGGAGCGGAACGTTGCTGTTGGAACCCCGGCACCCCTCGTATCCAATGAAAAAGATTCTTGGAATTCAAGCCATCGAAAGCCAGCGATAAAATTGAAGGATCCAGCCCCAATAGGGGTTTTGCTATTCGCTTCAAATGTCTGAAAACTACTGCCAAGATTCGTTGAAGCTGTATCGATAGAATCGGGGCCAACACCAAAGAGGTTATTAATTTCGTAAAAACCTGCACTTGTTGGCAGCGATCGTTGGCTACGGAAGTTGAATGCTCTGAGATAGACAAACTCGGCAATATTTCCACAGCTGTCCTTATGACTAACGCCAAGACGTGGTCCGCCAGCAAGTGCACTTTCAAGCTGATGCGCATCAAGGGCAGAACCGCCACCACCAGAGAAGGTTACCAATTCTCGGGTCGGTGGAGAATTTCTCCACAGTAAGACAGCATCTACCTGTCCACTCCAGCAACTGCCACAGGCTTCATGTTTGGCGTGGAGCCACTGCAACAACCCTGGAGGAGTACAGTTTGGGAAGAGATCCCACCCATCACATCCCCAGCAATTATTGTTGCCGCATGTTGTGCAATTCCCAGTAGAGTCGCAGGTTGCCTGTCCATTTGCAAAGTAAAAATTTTCATTGTGGTTTTCAAAACGGAGGCTCTCATTGTCATCTGATGACATTGGAGCACGTTCTTCCTCGGTGATTGGCATGGCGAGGGCCTGATTTGATGACAGCACAGACCTTGATAAGTTGATCTCTGGCGAACCGGTCTGTTCTGCGAATCGTAGTGGAGGGTATGACGCTCGGCTTCCTGGCTGGCTGTTGGCTGGCCGAGGCATTTGGGCATCAGCAGGCATAATCAATAAGAAAGCCCCGAACCACACAAGGAGCATTGCTGCACGAATTTTTTGAGGCCACATAAGCAGTGACCGACCGAGCAGGGCGAACATAAAGATTCTCTCCGACAAAAGAAAACGGTCTGTCGGATAAGATCGGTCGTACGGGTTGTGCTACGGGAGAGTTCTTCCTGAAAACGCATCCGGGTAGAACTGGCAAGGTAGGAAAGCAGGTTGTGTGCGCTCAAGAACACATCGGAACAGAACCACGTCTCAGTGGTCGGGTTGGCTGTGGTATCGGGCGTGTCTGTGATTATGATTCTGGATTTTCAAGCGAAACTTCGTAGTTTGCCTCAGCTTCCAGAATTTCCTGACCTACCAAAATTTTGGTTGTGACAGGTGATGCCCAGTCATTGCTGACGGTCCACTCCATGATTCTAGGGGGCTGACTAGCACGTGAAAGTCGAACGAGTACTTTATTGACACCATCTATAGATTCAGCAGCAACAGGTTGTACAAGCCACTGATTCCAGGGCAACCCAAAAGCCATGCGCGGTAAGATTTGATATTCATTTGCATAGACCACTATTTGAGGGTCGGCAATAAAACCAGGATCAACAACACCATCTAATTCTTGTATTCTGTAGCTCAATGTAATCGAGCCATTTGCTTCTATAATCGTACCGGGGATGAGCGAAGGCATCCCGATCAGATCATTGTCATCAATATCAACACCGTACGTTGTTTCAATCGTACCAATTTGTGTCGGTGTCAACCGGGATACGGGCTGAAGTGCATTCACTATTCCAACAGATCGCCAGTGTCGATCATATGCTTGCTCGAAGATGCCAGCAGCCGTAGAGATGAGTATTTGATTTCTACCGTTAACCATTTCGGCAGCTAAAGGAGTGAATACCTGGAGTTCAGTCAGATTAAATGGTCGTGAACCTAAATAAATCTGATTGCCATTTGCGTAAATATGTCCTTGGCTATCTTTTGTTAATTCAATATTCCCATGATCTTCGATCACAGTACGTTCAGGGCTTATAAATTCTGGTCCACGGCTTGCTCTGGGAAGAGCAACTGTATTGAGATTTCCAATGGTTTCAATTCCCGCAAACTCCCATTCTTCAGAGAGGCTCCAACGATATACCTGACCCCAAGAAGGTCCGGCTTTTTCATTGATGCGGCTGCGGCGTACATGGGCGATGTTCTTGCCGTTGACTGTTTCAGCTTCAAGTAGATCAAACTGCTCGAAGACTTTATTTTTTACTTCTGTGCCATTGATACGTAATGGATGTCCATTGGCATAGATTCTGCCATCACGGCCTTTGCCCAGTCGGACAGTACCATTCTCATCAATCGGTGTCAGTGTTTTCGCACTCGATGAACCCAGCACAGCAGGTATGGACCCTTCATTGAGGCTCGCTGCTGTGACGGCAATCGGGCTTCCTTCAGTTTCCAGTAAGGATGCTGCAGCAATTGATATGAGTGGTACTTCACGAGGCATCGGTGTGGCTGATGCGACGGCAACTACGATTCGACCTTCTTGTGGGTTGCGAGCAGCTACCATGAGCTGACCGTCTGGAGTTGCAGATCGGATGTCACCAGGCGTTATGCGGAGCACAGCAGGGTCATACTCAATGGTCATGTTTGCACTGAAGACATCAGCATCACCACCGGCAATTGACAGACTCATCTTGCCTGTAAAGCCAAACGCAAGATCCGGCGACGATAATTGAACATGGACCGGCTGAGACGTTGGTGCTGATGGAGGAGCTGACCAGTTTGCGGTTACATCACCACGAAGAATACCAACAAAATTTTGAGCGACAGCGTCTCGAGTAAGGTTTTCATACGTAAATGATTGTGGTCGGAAAATCCAATCAGAAGCTTCACCGTCATTGGTGACAGGACTCGTGCCCAGCGAATCTTGTAAAATTAAACCAGCGTCGAGTGCGTCAATACGACCGCTTCCGTCGTAATCCGCACTCAGAACCTGCATCTCATTGAGACGCGTTTGCTCAGCGAGGTGTTGTAATACAAATGCGGCATCGTGTGCCGTAAGAGACTGAACATTTCCTGACTTTGTGACGGTGAGTTCATAGTCATTGCCACGATCTGCCGGGAATGAAAAGAGGCCATTTGTTGTTGTTACGGATGAACCAACAAGTGTGGGTGAGCCTGCAGGATCGTTCGTGTTCAGTCGAACCGTCGCGCCAGCTAAGGGGTTTTCATGGGTCGCATATCGCACTCTTCCGGAAATCGTTGCCGGTGCCTCGGGAGGTGGTGGCGGTTGATCAGCACCTATACGCACGGCCCATTCAACTTTTTCAGGAGCAAATGGCAGTGTTGGATCTGCCACTTTGAGGACGACCTGGAGTCGAGGTCGGGTCTCACCATTGAGAATCGTCCCGGCTCGTAAAAAGAGTGATTTGCCTTCTTCAGTGTCACGAATTTCAAAAATCATCGCGTCGACTCCACCCAATGAGAGAACCGCTGTACCCAGCGCGTCGTCATCAAAAGAAATATCAGCGATGCGAATGGGTATCGAGGTGTCTACGGAGTCAGCGAGAGAAGGTATGCCATTTGTGAGTCGCAGTGCGAACGGTGGCTCGTTTGCATCAGTAAGTTCAAGAACGTATGGAGCGACCAGAGGATCCTTCCCTGGTGTCGTTGCTCGAACAGCAATTTCGAGCCGTGACTGTGTTTCAAAATCAAGCAGAGTTCCCGGACGAATATATAAACCTGTTTCAAGAACTTCAAAGTGAGCCGTATCGGGTCCACTGAGAGTTAGTTCATATCGTTCATCGGTGCTTGGTGTTACCAGAATATCAGCAACACGAATACGACCAGCAGTTGATGTGCTTTCAGGGATTGTATTGACCACACGTATGAGCTGAATCGATGCAGATTGTGGGGTCACTTCTGCAGAGACTGTCTCAATCTGAGCAGAAAATGAACTTGGAGGGCGGACACGAAGAACTCGGAAGCCTTCATTCCAATCAGCTACAAGGGCATGATGTCCATCTTGGGTGAGTGTGACATCACTGGCATAGCCAGGCGTATCAATTGTATGAATGCGTAGCGGCTGTCTCGGTTTTGAAATATCAATACTATGAAGACCAGCTCGACTTCCGGTAACGTATGCCAGCTTTCCGGTTGGATCGAGCGTGACTGCTTTTGCAGTGCCAGCAAGCTCAACACGACTCAGTTGAGAGAGAGACGCGGGGTTTTCACTGTTGAGCAGCACAAGGCCACCGCTGCCATTTGCGACGGCTGCAAGCCGCCCGTCAGGAGAAAGCACAATGCTTTTTGCCTGAGCATTTGTTTCAACAATATCAAGGGTACGCGGCAGGAGTGGGTCTGTGATATCAAAGACACGGACGCCGCTTTCACCATTTGCAACAAACATGGTGTTTCCGTCACCAGAAAGAGCAATATCATTTGCGTTACCAAGGGTGTTGATACGTCTTATGACCTGCGGGTTGGCCGAATCAGTGATGTTCACGATGAGAACGCCATCTGTTCCGTTTGCAACGAAAGCAGTCTTGGCATCAACCGAAAGAGTAATCGCCTGTGCGGTTCCCTCAGTTGTCAGTCGGCTTCTTTCTTGCAGAGTGTGACTATTTGTGACCTCAAGTATTTTGATCCCTTCGTGTCCATCAGCAACCAGTATGAGACCTGCTGGTGCAGTGACAACATCAAAGACCGCACCTGTTGTCTCAAATGTACTGAGAAGCTCCGGCTGCTGGCGATCAAGAAGATTGACTACGTGAACGCCATTCTCGCGATCACCTACAAATGCTGTGCGGCCGTGAGGAGCTAAAGCAACGGCATGAGCAAAGCCTGGGGTATCAAGGGTGCCAGTTGTTGCATCACCAAATCGAACCATTGTGTTGACGCCAGCGTGACCATTTGCAAAGCCACCAGTTCGATCCCACGCCTTAAAACTGAAGGCTTCTTCAAGTGTCTGATGCCCATCAGGCCCGGGCTGATAGGCGATCCGGGTCATGCTGTCAGCAAAAAGAAGTCGAGCATTCGTCCCAGAAACTTCGCCAACGTCATACCAGCTTGTGCCATTATTTGTTGAGTACCAGAGGGCCCCTCCTTCAAGGTGCGTTTTGACAATTGCAATGCCGGGTGCATCGGCATCACGATCAGTGAAGGTCGACGAAGAGTCCTGCCTTTTGAGTAGGTCTGATACTAGAGTGCTACCTTGCGTGCTACCGGGTGTTGGCACTGCTCCTGCAGGTACACCAGTGAGTGCTTGGGTTGGGGTTATGTCGAGGACTGGCCTGAAGTTGACGTTTTCGATCTTTAAGTCATACGCAATACTCAGCGGAGTAAAATCTGGTATGCCATCATCATCGACAGACACGGTGACGCTGTAGCTGCTTTTCTGGTTGAAGTCGAGTGGCGTACCAGCCTTCAGAAAGAGCTCGTGGTCAACAACCTGAAACGCATTGGCATCAGAACCAGCGAGACTGATTGTATGAGTCCCAGTGCCGTCATCGATAGAGCTAACCTTTGCTAATCGAATAGGGTCTGTCGTGTCACTATCTTCTGGGATCGTATCAATGATTTCAGTCAGTCGTAGATCGAAAGGTGGTTCATTTACATTTTCAAGCGTCAATGAAAATGTTGCGTCCACTGGTGCGGCATCAGGGAGAGCTGGATCCTGAGCTGTTAATACAACTGATAAGGTTGGCTTCACTTCAAAATCGAGGGACGTACCTGCCTTCAGGTACAAACCCGGGGGATAAAAATACCCATCAGCAAGATCAAAAGCATCGGCATCAGGGCCGCTGAGCGTGATGGGGTGTGTGCCAAGGGCATCATCACTTACTGATACATCCGCGACCTTGATAGGATACTTTGTCACGTCATTCCAGAATAGTTCTGGAATGATGTCAACAAGTGGTGTGACAGTGAGTTGTGTTGGTGGCTCATTGACATCAACAACAGAGAGCGTGAATGCTGCCTGAGCAGATGTGCTTTCACTTACGCTCGCAGTGTCACTGGCGACTACGGTGACCTGATAGCTTGCTTGTACTTCGAAGTTGAGCGATGTTCCAGCTTGCAGGAATAAGCTCGTTCCATCGATGAAGAAGTGCTGAGCGTCTGGGCCGGTAAGCGATATTTCATAGTCACCATAGCCATCATCAGTGACCCCGATATCAGCCAGGCGAATGGCTGGCTCGGTGAGCGTGTTCTCCGGCAGGGTCGTCACGGTGTTGGTAAGTGTGACATCAGTTGGCGCGTCATTGGTCCACTCTACCTGCAGTTGATAGTTGATAGTAACCGGGGTGCTTTCCGGAAGTGACTCATCTCTGGCGGTTAACGTAATCGTAAAGGTGTCTTTGGTTGCATGGTCAAGCACGGTGCCTTGGTTCAGAGCCAGATAATTTGGTGCGAAGAAAGAACCATCGGTGATTCCGAAAAATTCGGCATCAGGCCCACCAATTGTCAGCGTATTTGTGCCGAGTGCATCATCGATAACGGCAATCTTCGTAAGAATCGTCGGGCTACTCGTCGGTGTTTGTTGTTGAGGCAGGCTTCCTGATGGAATCGCCAGCTCTATTGCTGTTGGTGCTTCATTAACGTCAGTGACGTCGATGGTGAATACAGCAGTTGCAGGGTTACTGCCGATGACAGTTTCATCAGCTACAGCGACCGTGACAGTAAGCGTCGGCTCTGTTTCAAAGTCAAGGACAACCCCACTTGTATTAACGAGTGTGTCAAAGTTCGTGTACTGAGTTATTGAGAAAAGGGTGTCATCGCCTATATACAAATTACCATCAATAAAGACGACTGCTTCCTGCCCGGCACCGGGCACGGTCCACCGTGAACGCAGTTGGCCATCAGGATCAATTACATTCAACTGATCAATCGAATCAAACAGTGCCAAGAGTTGCCCACTTGATGGTTCATATGCAAGACCAGCAAGATCAGTCGATCCACCTTCAATCGAAATCGACTGAAGAAAGGTCACCGCAGTAGAAGAAGAACTCGAAGTGACTGGCAAGGAAAACTGATAGATGCGTCCATCATCCTGCAAGCCAGCATAGAAAGTTCCACCTTCCGGGTGCGTAGCATCAGGCACGAAAGCCAATGCTTCTAAACCCTTTGAATCTTCTCCGGTCATCCAGTTTGTGAGTTCAAAAGTACGTGTGACCTGACCTGTGCTCACGTCAAATTCAAGAATGCTATCTGGGTGTTCAACACCAATATAGATCTTGGTACTTGTATGATCAGCGACAGTTAGTGCCTCAAGATCACCGGGAACATTCCAGTTTACACGTTCGGTACCATCCACGTTCATCATTGAAACGATGCCTTCATCACTCACTGCAAAGAGTTTTTGAAGGCCGTTATGCCAGGTCAATCCACTCATCTCATACCCAGATGGAAGATTGTCGATTGTTGTTCCGGGAAGCACTGACGCTGGAAACTCATGGATGCTGTCTGAAGCTCTCAAGAGCAGCCGGTAGCCATCGATATTATTGCCACCGATCTCAAACATGTCGGCATAGTCGCCAGTAAGTGATAACGTGTTGGTACCCGTCGTGTCGTCATCAAATGCAATAGCTGCAAGGTCAATGGCCGTTGATGTATCGGTGTCTTCCGGCAGGCTCATGGTATCGGGAGTCAGAACCAGGTCACTTGGCGGCCGATTTGTGTCAAAAACAATCAAGGTGTAGTCAACAGTAACCGGCACACTCTCTAGCAGAGAGTCATCGATTGCACTAATTGTTATCTGGTAGACATTCTTTTCCTCAAAGTCCAGCTGTGTACCAGCCTTGAGGAACAGGCCATCACCATCAGTTTCGAAATCAGTCGCATCGTCACCGATTATTGAAATGGTTTCAATGCCGAGGGCATCGTCATCAATCACCATGGTGGCCAGACGAATTCGTTCAGTTGTGTTTTCGCTTTCTGCAATCATCTCGGTGACGTCAGTCAGGGTGATTGCGACAGGTGCCTCGTTGATGTCATTGACAGTAATCGTAAAGGCTTTGTCGAGAGATCGGCCATCAGATGTGACAGAGCGGACACGAATAGAGAGCGTGTCATCGGTCTCGTAGTCAATGGGGCCATTCACCGTGAGTGTACTGCCGTCAATTGCAAAAAGATCGTTGTGGGTCGAGCCAGCACCTGGGATGAGGCTATAGGTAGATAGAATCGGTGCATTGTCATCAATGGTGTTGAACGTGCCGACAATCGTTCCGATTTCAGAATTTTCATCGACGTTCAGGTTTGTCAGCGTAATGTTTGAAGGTGGTTGTCGGCTGTCAAAGTCACCCATCAGTCGGATAAGAGCAATGTCGTCACCACTGCGTCCAGCTATGACAATCTTTCCTTTGTGTTCACCTTCTGGGATAGAAAGAATGGTGTAGCCGTAGTCATTTCCGGGAAGTGTGACGTTCATGTTGAACGAAGTTGTGCCACCAGTGCCGAAGGTGTCATCGAGGAGGCCTTCGGGTGTGAGCCGAGCGACAAAGATATCGTTGTTGTCACCGTTGTGGGCGTGACCAGTGATCAGAATCTTGCCGTCTTTGGCAAGCGTTGCTTTATAGCCTTCATCAGCTGCACTCAGTACAGGAAAGACGGTTTTTCCTTCGGCTGTGCCAAAGGTCAGGTCAAGTGCACCACTTGGCAGATGTCTTGTAACGACAACATCGTTATCCGTTTTTCCAATAAGAAGGAACTTGCCATCTGGCAGGGTGACCGATGAACGGTGGTATTCGGTACCAGGAAGAGGAACATCGTATCGCTTTTCTTGCGTACCGACTCGACTAGTGCGAACAACGTCGAAGGAATCACCATGAGAGGCGAGTAAAAAATCACCGTCATCTCGGATGTCAATAATGCTGGGTTGATAATAAGGGTTAAGTCCGAAATTTAGGCCAGTTGAAGTGCTTCTTTCGAAAGATCGTACTTTTACTCCACTCGAATCATATTCATTCACGAGTAGGTTGGAGCCGTTCCAATATTCCGGTTGATTCCATTGGTGTCGGGGTGGATGGTAGCTTTGATTGTGTGCTACAGCAGCAAAACGTCCATTGGGTAAAATGTGTATATCAGTTATACCGCTTTCGTTCCCGCTTAAAGACCACGTGACGATGCCCTCATTGCCAAATGATTCATCGAGTTTTCCACTCGTAGTGAAACGAGCAATCTTGTTACTACCTATAACAAGAAACCGACCCTCGGAATCGATAACAAATCGTTGCGCATGAGTGCCCAGATCAATATCACCTACCTGCGTTCCGAATCCTCCTTCATCCAGGTTCATGTTTTCAAGAACTCGAAAGATGGCAAATGTATCGTTGATTGCACCAACAGCAACGAAGGTGCCGTCAGGCATCTGCTTCATATCGTTAATACGATTGACGGTACCCACCGGATTGCGAATCACCCAACCCAAGCCAGCACCAATTTCTGGGTCAAGCACTGAAGGGTAAGTGGCATGCGTTGGTGTGGGTGCAAACGCGGGTATGGCACCAACTGAAATCTGAATGGTGTCCGTGTCGGACTCACCTTCCGCATTCATATGCGGTGAGTCATCGGTGGTGATGGTAACTGTTGCTGGTCCGGTGCTGTCACCGACAAAGGCAACCCAGCTAAGTGCCGTATTAATTGCTTCAGCAGTGCCTTGAAATATCATCGTGGCGTCTTCGGTCCCATTGCCTTCTGAATAGGTGAGGGCACCATTAGGGTCAGGGTTAATCAAGGTGAGGAAACCTTGATCGACTGCCAGTGTGACTTCAAGGTTACCTGCAGCGTCGGTGTCAGCTATTGAAATCTGATTTCCACGATATGCAGTAAAGGCAAATGGCTGATTAACAATCGCGTCTTGAATGTCAGACGGAACAGTATTTTCCGGTGGCGCATTGGCCGAGAGCATGGCCCTCGGTTCGAGTCTTTCAAGTTGAAGCTCTCTGCGTTTTTTCCGCCGGCTTCTGTGTTGTTGAAGCCGTGAGCCTATGCCATGAAAGCGACGAGAAGAGAAGACGCGTGCAAGAGCGCGACGATGAATCGACATGAGAATGTCACTCCCCAAAAATGAATAAAAAAATCATCAATATCCCAAAAAGTTGCTTTCTGAGCAGAGATACCCCATCACAATAGCTAGTTCTTGTATCTTACTTGATACGCTAGTTGGGGGGAACAGGATTCGTTCGTTTTTGAAAGAAAGAAGTGGTGATCCAAAGTTATTTTTGCTTTGAACGCACATATCCACATAGACGGATTTTCATCATCATCAGATTAAATTACAGATGATGCAATGTGTTGTGTGAGGTCAGTCAACGAGCGGACTAGTCTCCAGTAGTTCGGCCGTTCGTGAGGTCCGTGTTTATGCCTGGGTCAGGCATCACAATGACGATAGGACTGTCCATGTCTTCGGCGCTTGTTGTGAGCGTGTGAATGTCTGTTGACCAAATTGTGATAGTGAACCCACCAGAGAGATTCGCGACTCGGTTAGGCAATCTGAGAATATAGTTTGCTGATGTGGTCTGTTGTAGACTCGCGTCACGCAAGGAGATTGTCCTTCCGTTATGCGTCACGGTGAATGCATCAAGTGTTACACCAGTGACATTAGCGGTCAGGTCAATCGTGACCGATTGATAGCCTTCTTCTGGTTGTGGTCCCCAGTTTGCACCATTTTCTACTACAGTGATCGAACCATCAATTTCAATGCCACTGAGCAGTGATGAAACCAGGCTGTTTGATTCGCTGTGGACGAATTGATTGCCAGCAAGGTCAAAAATATTTGCTGATACTGATGATATCGCAAGTTGATTGGCAACCTCTGCAAGTCCAACTGTGTAATGACCAATCATCGTTGTACCGTCTGCCAGTGCTTCAAGCACAAGTGATGGTTGTGTCTCAGGACGTGAGTTTACTTTTACTTCAATTCTACTGCCGGCTTGTACTGCTTCACTCAGTCCAACAACAATGGTTACGGTATCACCTTCGGTGTAAACTGATTGTGTCGACGGTGATGAGATTCCCATGATTTCAGGAGCGCTGGTATCAATAACGATGCCTGATGAAACACTCGAGCTCGAGCTTGAACCGGAGCCGAGAGACGAGATGCTTGAGCTTTGTTGAGCATTATCATCAATGAGTGCGTTGCCAGCGACATCAGTGACGAAGTTGTTTGCCTGATCATTGAGCACGCTGTCAATTGCCAGGTCTGCCGTGTTCTGGCCCGAAGCTACGGTGTACGTTCCAATTGCCTTCACAGCATCAGCACCAGTACCAACAGTTGCAAGAACTCGTACTGGGTTGTCACTCGGATCAAGCACATTAAGAAGTACGCTGACTTG
>WLWG01001531.1_pt1 | contig 20477 bp, 23 predicted proteins | sample 6712871 | NCBI WGS metagenome assembly WLWG01 (sample SAMN12718693, study PRJNA515312) | sponge metagenome | isolation source: marine sponge | host: Mycale hentscheli | place: New Zealand: South Island, Marlborough, Capsize Point | collected 2003-05-01
TAATGTCGTTTATAGAAACAGAAGCTTCTATTAGGTATGAAACAATTAATGGTAAAAAAGTACCAGTAATTACACCTAAATGTGAAGTAACATTAACCAATACAGTTACAGGTAAAGAATATATGTCAGATGCAGAAGCATTGGCAGACGTGCAAAACCCTGATACTTCTACGGAATCTGGTCACATCAGAAGAGATGTAAAAGTGACCGTTGAAGAGGTACCTTTGGGTGCTGCTACTAATATATTCTAGATTGACTGCGAGTAAAAAAACAAGTAAAATGAAAGATACAGCCTTTATCAAGCGTGGCTGCCTTGCATTTCACTACACAAATTAGAGATAAAATATGGGATTTTTTAAAAAAGTATTTAAACCAGTTCGTAAAATAGCAAAGAAAATTATACCTAAAGAGATTAGGCCTTTCTTACCTTATATTGCAGCTGCCTTTGGACCAGCAGGTTTAGCAGGAACAAAATTTGCAGCAATGAATCCAGCTTTTCAAAAAGCATTAATAGCTGGAGTAACTTCAGCAGCCACTGATGAGCAAGGAGATCCTTTAAGAGCAGCGTTATTAGCTGGAGCACCTGATGCTTTACAACAAGGATTAGGTAAGTTTGCAAATGTCTATGGTGCACCTGGTGTAGACTCTATGGAATCTTTAAGTTTTATGGAAAAATTAGGAGAAGGAGCTAGAGCATTATCTGGACCTGAATCTAAATTAGGAGCTTTAGTAAATCCATCTGGTTTTAAAGAAGCAGCAACTCTTATTGGTGGTCAAACAGCAATAGATCAATCTGCCAAGTTTGCAGAAATTAGACAAGATGAAATAGATGCGTATAATAAAAGTTTACAAGAACAAGGTGTGTTAGATAAAACAAAAAGAAGAGCATCAATATATAATATTTACATAAACGCAGGTTACGAACCTGATTATGTAAATAGTATGTTAGACAGATATGGATATGAAAGTGGTGGCAGAATAGGTTTTGCTAAGGGTGGATATAGAGGTAAAGCAGAGGAGGCTATGGGTTTAATGACCATGGATGATTTACTCAAAAGAACACCAGTTGTTAAAGAAGAAGAAGAAGAAGAAAAAATTACAGTAAAAAGAGGAGAAAAAGGAAAGGTAAAACCTAAAGCTTCAGACGTTAATATAACATTTGAATCAGAGGAAACAGAACCTAATTATGCAGAGGCAATGTCACGAGCTATGTCAGGAGTAGAGGCAGCTTTTGGAATACCATTTGGTGGTGTAAAGCCAGCAGAGTTTAAAAGATTTGCACGAGGTGGTGAAGTAGAGATAGAAGAAGAAACAGATGATTTAGGTATTATGGATTTTATGAGAGATCAAGGAATTGAGTATGGTGAACAAGCATCCAATATGCAAAACGATGAAATTTTACAAAACTTATATGAAGAATTTTTAGATTTAGGTTTTTCACCAGAAGATGCAGCTAAAAAAGCTAGACAAGCATTTGATGAAATGAGTCAAAAACCTAATGAAGGTATTATGCAAATGGCATCAGGATATAAAACTGACATAGAAGAAATGTATGAGCAATATGTTTTTGAAATGGAAGAAATGGGATTACAGCCAATGTCTTTTTCACAGTTCGAAGCTAGAGAAAGAGCAGGTATGGCTGATGGTGGTAAAGCAAAAAGAAGAAAAAAAGGTCAGGAAGACGATAGCGACGGTAAAAAACCAGGACCACGATCGTTTCCTGAATTTGACAAAGACAAACTATTTGAAGAAAAAATGCCTCAAGTATTACCTAACAAACCTGATATGATGGAGGCAGCTATGGGTGGTATAGCAAGCATGGCTGATGGTGGTATAATGGAAAAAGATATGAGAGGTGGTGGATTTATACCTGAAGGTACAAAAGAGAGAGCTGATGATGTACCGGCAAGATTAAGTAAAAATGAATTTGTAATGACAGCAGATGCTGTTAGAGCAGCAGGTGGTGGAAGTGTTAACCAAGGCGCAAAAAAAATGTATGATATGATGTATCAACTAGAAGGAAAAGTATAATGGCTGAAACAATAACAAGACAACTCCGTGAACCATTTGTAGAATCAGCTGGTTTAGGTATTACAGATAGAGGGTTAAGCCTTCTTAAAACTCCTATTCCTACAGCTACATATACCGGTAGACAATTTGTACAAGATCAATCAGCATTAGAACAACAAGCAGCAACAGCTGCAGCAGGTTTAGATAGTTTAGTTGGCGCAGATGCTTACAAACAATTTATGTCACCATATCAACAAGAAGTTATTGATACTTCGCTTGCGGCTATGGATAGAGAACAAGCAAAAGGAATTACATCTTTAAGACAAAGAGCAGCACAGTCTGGAGCTTTTGGTGGTGGTAGAGAAGCAGCAGCTTTAGGTGAGTACCAAGCAACAGGTGATATAGCTAGAGCAGTAGAAGAAGCTAGATTAAGAGAAGCAGGATTTCAACAAGCTCAACAACAAGCAGCTTCACAATTACAACAGCAACAAGGTTTAGGACAATATCAAAGTGCAATAGGATCAGGTCAAAGACAATTAGATCAAGCTAAATTAGCAGCAGATCAAGAAGCAGCTAGAGAAACAGCGTTTGCTGATTACACACAATTAGGATTAGTAGGACCACAGTTAGCATCAGTTATCGGTGGATTCCCAGCAGCAACACAAGTTCAATCAACACCTCCACCAAGCGCTACACAACAGTTATTAGGATTGGGTATCGGTGGTGCAGGATTAGCAGGAGCATTAGGATTTAAACCTTTTGGATAATTATGAGTAGAATATTAAGAAGACCAATGTTTAGAGGTGGTAAAGTATCTAGTTATGGCACTGGTATTGCATCTGGTTTAGCTGATGGTGGTAGACCAGGTTATAAAATTGGTGGAGAAATAGAAGAATATACAGATATTGTAGAATCAGTTAGAAAAGCTTATCCACAACAACAAGGATTATCCCAAGCAGACTACTTAAGAATAGCTAGTGCAGGTTTAGATATATTAGGTGCCCCATCAGAAGGTGGTGGTATTGGTGGTGTGTTAGCTACAGCTTCTAAACCTTTAGCTAAACTAGGAACAGATCTTGCGGGCGGTATAGAAGCAAGAGACGCATCAAGAGAAGAATCTATAAAAGATATTTCTGCAGCTATTATGAGAGGAAGATCAACTAGAGATAGAGGTTTTGCGTTAGCTGATAAAATTAGACAATTAACTGAAAATACTAAAAAGAAACAAGACCTATCATTTATCTTAGCTGAAGATGAAAATTTTGCTAGTTACATTAAAAAAAATCACCCAGAAGTAAAAGACGTTGCAGCTATTGAAGTAATTAGAAATCAACTTGAAAACGAATTAGAAGTAGTTAATAATAATTTAAAAGTATTATTACCTAAAGATGAAGTTACAATAGCTTTCTTAAAATCAGGACAAGCTGGTCAATTCTTTAATTCTTTAATTGCAGCAGAAGAAAAAAGACAAAATAAACAACGTGGTGATCCCTCATTTAACTGGAACGCAGTTATTGAAAGCGCAGGTAAAAAAGATGGTGGAGTTGTAGGATATGCAGAAGGCGGTTTAACTGAAATGGTTTCAGAAACAGAAGAGGTTGTTGAAGAAACACCTCAACCACAACCACGTGGATCACTATCATATGAAGAATTAAGAGCAAGATTGCCCAAAGATATACCCGATGATGTAATTGCTATTATCGCTGCAAGCGATGAAGCTTTAATAGAATTTTCTAATATTGCTACACAACAAGACGTTGACGCATTTAATACCAAATACGGGGTTGAGCTTGTTTTACCACAGGCTTAAAAAATGAAATGGCAGAAGACAAAAAAAACACAACAAGTCTTTATCTATCTGATGGTACACCTAATCCAGACTATGAAAGACCACAGACGTTTGGTGAGGTTTATTTAAAATCATATCCTTTCTTAAAAAAATTTATAAAAAACGAAGATAAAGAAAGAGAAGAAGAAGTAGTTCAACAAATTGCTACAGACAAAGGTGAAGACAAATCTGTCTATGATGTTGAAGAGGTAGTATTAAATCAAGGTGACATAAATCAACTTGTTAAGTTAGCAGTTGCTGAAGACAAAGAACCTGCCGATGCAATTAAATTAAAAGACAAATTTAAAAAAGATAAACAAACTTCTCCATGGGTTGACTATCTTTCTTTTGCAACTGGAGCTCCTACCGGAGTTCTTTTTAATAAAGATGTAAAAACACAGATAGCTAATAAATTAGTAGCAGAAAATCCTAACATAATAAAAATTAGTGATACAAAATATATAAATACCGAAACAGGTGTTAATGAGTATAACGAAATAGGTAAAAATAAATTTGCAGAACAAGCCATTAATGGAGTACTAGAAGCTGGTTATAGTTTTGGTCAACTTATAACGATGGGATCTGATTTTATGTTTAACACAGATCTAACCAATAAATTAGACAGGGTGTATGATGATTGGTATGAAAAATTACAATTAGAAGAACCGACAGATTTATACGGACAACTAACTAAAACAATTGTAGAGTACGGAGTACCATTCGGACTTATAGCAAAATTTTCAAAACCTTTAAGAGCCTGGTCAAAAAGTAAAGCATCAAAAATAAATAACAAAGCTTTAAGATATAGTACTAAAGCAGGTTTAAGTATTGGATACAACGCAGCTACTTTTGGTGCTACAGAATTTATAGTAGGTAATAAAGGAGATACTATCAAGGCACCTTTTTCTGAACAAATTCAATTTGAAGAAGAAGAAGGAAAAACAGGCAGAGAAAAAGCAATAGCAAGAATAAAAAATAAATTAAGGTTTGGTTTTGAAGGCACAAAAATAGGATTAACATGGGGATTGGTTGGTAGAGCTGTTCCGCTTGGTTTAAAATTTGGATTAAAAACTGCTTCAACAACTTTTAACATAGGAGGTAAAGTGGCTAGCGCAACTGTGTTTAATCCTGCTTCTAAATTGTTATCTGGTCAAGTTCCATTTACAGGGGGAAGAATACCTTACACTAAAGTTAAAGTTCCTGTAATTCAATACAGCGATAAACTAGTTCCAAAAGTAGTTTCTAGTATAAGTGGAGGAATTAGAACTGGAAGTAAGTATGCAGTGTTTAAAGCTGTAGAGCCTTTACTAAGAGGAGTTAAAATAGGTCGTACAGAAAAAGGCATACCTAAATTAGAATATGCAAACAAAGGAAAGATACCACCATTAGATGATTGGAAAATGTTTGGCACAACTAACGCAGATCCTTTTAAAGCTAGATTAGCTAAAATTGGTAGAGTTGTTAATTTATTTACCAAAGAATACAAAACTCCAAACAGAGTTTATAAATTACAAGAACAAGTGAGACTAAATATAAAAGGTGAAAATAGAATAGTTGCTAAGTATTTAGAAGATCTGGAAAGAAGAGCATATGCATTAGTTAAATCCCAGGCTGATGTATATAACGCAGGTAAAATATCTCCGCTTGCCATTCAAAATCAATTAGAAATTGTAACTCAATATTTAAAAAATCAAGTTAAATTAAAAAAATTACCAAAAGAATTACAAGCATCGGCACAAGGTTTAAAAAAACATCTTGATAACATTAAAGGTGAATATTTAAAACTATTACCAAAAGGAGAAATAAGAAATGCTTTTGCAAAAATTATAAAAAATTACATGAAAAAATCTTTTGCGGTTGTAACTAATCCTACGTACAACCCTCCAAAAAAAGTTGTAGAAGATTCAATTAAAGCTTTTAGAAAAATTATGAACAAAAATAAAGACATGAGAGAAGAAGCCCTTGTATCTTTCCCCTCTACATCAAGAAATAAATCTATGAATCAATATGCAGAAGCTGCAATAAGAACTATGATTAAAGATTATAAAGCTTTTCAAGGAGATCCTATTCAATATTTTAATATGATATCTAAAAATTTATTAAGAAGCGATAAATTAATGTTAACAGGAGAAGAATTACCTGCAGTGTTTAGAAAATTATTAGGTGAAGAAAAAAATATAAGAGCAGAAGTTTTACAAACTATTGTTGATTTAGTTTCACAAGTTGGAAATAAAAAAATTTATGATGAAATAGCACAGATTGGTTTAAAAAATGGTTGGTTAAAAAGAACTAAAGGAACATTAGAAACAAGTTTACAAAAGGTAGGACAACTACCTGGCATGGGTTATCTTAAATCTGATATTTCTAATTTATATGCTATTCCTGCTTTTGTTCAAGCTATCAAAGGTAGTCAAGGAATATTAGATAGTTTATTAAAAAGCAATATTTACAGAGGAATGTTACAATATAAAACTGCTGTTCAATTTGGTAAAACAGGATTAAGTCCTGATACACAAATAAGAAACGTTACATCTACACCTTTATTTCCAATAGGATATGGATGGCTTGGTGGTAGTGGTACAGTTGATGATGCTTTTAAATTTATATATCAAGACATCACAGGAGCTGGTGTTAAAAAGAATACTCCACAGTTTATTGAAGAAGTTGGTAGATATATTAAACTTGGAGGTTTAGATGAAAGTATTGAAGCCCAAGAACTTTTAGCGGTTGTAAAAAAATTAAGTGAAAATCCTAACTTTGTTGACAAAGTTATAGCTAAAGGTTTACGAACTAAATTTATAGAGAGAGCAACTCAATTTTATCAAGCAGGTGATAACGTGTGGAAGATGTATGCTATTAGATGGAACAAAAATAATTTAACAGAAATATTTAAAAATAATTTAAAAGAACTACGTAAACAAGAAGAACTTATTACAGGTGAAAAATATAATCCTATATCTAGAATAACAGGTAAAATAAAAACTTTTGATGAAGCTGTAGAAGAGCTTGCTGTTTGGTATGCTAGAAACTTAATGCCAACTTATAGTTTGGTACCGGAAGCAGTAAGAATAATAAGATTATTACCTGTTGGTAATTTTATATCATGGCCTTCTGAAATTATAAGATTAACAGGAACTGCATTTAGAACAGCTTTCAGGGAGGCAAGCTCCACTAATCTAGCTATACAACAAAACGGTTTACGAAAACTGATTGGTATGTCTTTAACATTTGGAGGCGCAGCATATGTAGGTGATAAAGTTTATGAACAATACACAGGTGTAGATAGGGAAATGATTGAAGCTTACAAAAGATCTTTTGCCCCAGAGTATGACAGAAACGCTAAATTTACAGCCGTCAAACCTTTAGATGATAATGTGTTAACAATAGTTAACTCCTCTTACTCTGACGTATGGGACTATGTTAAGAGACCAATAAGAGCTTTTATGGGTCAGATAGGTAAAATTCAAACACCGAAAGAAATTGATGACTTTGTTTTGAAAGCAACAGGTGAAGCTACTGTAGAATTATTACAACCGTTTACAACTACAGCTTTAGGTATAGAACCTTTGCTTGATGTACTCCCAGCTGGTCTTGGTGGAAGAGGTGGTAAGACTAAAAATAACTTTAGTGTTTATTCAGATACTGATTCTTGGCCTACAATTTCATATAAATCACTAAAACACATATTTAGAGCAGCAGCTCCAGGTGGTATTTTACAAGCAGATAAGTATGGTGATTTAGCTTATCGTGCATACAAAGATAGAACTTTTCCTAACGAAGTTATTCAAGCGCTTATCTCTAGTTTAACTGGACGTAAAATTAGAAGAGTTGATTTGTTAGAATTGTTAAACAGACAAGCAGGGAAACTAGCTCCTACAATTAAAGGGGACCTAACTGTATCAGAGGGCTTCTACAGATTTTCTGATTGGGAAACTAGAGGACCTAAACAAGTAGCAAGACAGTATCAACAAATTCAAGAAGAAGCTTTTATACAACAAAGAAACATTTTACAGTTTGTTAAAGATGCGAGAACACTAAAGATACCAGATTATAAAATTGAAGAAGTCTTAAATAGAAGATTTAGAAACAAAACGTTAGTTTCTAATGTAATGTATAGTGAAACTTTTACTCCTTATAATTATTATTCTGGATTATTTGAAGACAGATATCAAAAAGCTTTGCGAGATACAGAAAAACAAGGCAGACCAGCACCAAACTATAATTTTGTGGTGCCTATAACTGAGCTTGAAGCTGTTAAAAGTAGAAATTATAATTTAGATTTAAATGTTTCATATGCTGAAAACATGAGAATTAAGGCTGAACAAAAGCAGGAATTTGAAAAAGCACCACCTCAAAAAGATCCTAATGAAAATATTTTAAAATTGCTACAAGAACAAGAAGCAAAAATTAAAACACCACCTTTACCTAAACAACCAGAGCCAGTTGTTGAGCAAGTCGCTTCTGCTCCAGTTACAAACACAGGGTTGACAGCCTCAGAAACTGCATTATTATCGCCCAGCGAACAAGCAATAAGATTAAAACAAAAAGGTATTGGATAATGGGTATAAAACCTAAAACAACTAGAGAACACATCGTATCATTATATGGATACATTACCGGATTAAAAAGAAACGTAGCACATTTACATGAGGATGTAGAAAAATTGGGCGGTAAGATAGATAAACTCTATTGGGTTCTTTTAACTGTTGCGGGAACATCAGTACTCTTCATGTTAGATAGGATGTTTGGATGAAATTAAGTCAGAATTTTTCTTTAAAAGAATTAGTTGCTTCGCAGACAGCGGATCGTCATGGTATTTCTAATCAACCTACAGATGAGCACATAGAAAATTTAAAGTTGCTTTGTGAAAATGTATTGCAACCCGTAAGAGATGAGTGGGGTGTTGTAAGTGTATCATCAGGATACCGTTCTGAAATTTTATCAGAAAAAATCGGCAGTAGTAGAAAATCCCAGCATTGCCGTGGCCAGGCAGCAGACTTCGAATGTTATGGAGTTGACAACAGAGAATTATTTGACTGGATTACTCAAAACCTAGATTTTGATCAAGCGATTTTAGAATTTTACGACGGCGACGCTAATAGCGGATGGCTACACGTATCATACAACGAAGAAGGCAACCGAAAACAAACTTTGCGTGCGTTCCGTAATGATGCAGGTAAAACTCAATACGAAGAGATCTAGCGTCATGAAGAACAGCCTCCTAGTTCATAAACATTTAATTATTCGTGCGGAGGCAGTAAGACCACCAACAGACGAAGAACAATTACAAGAATGGATGAGAGGTTTTATAGAGTCTATAAATATGAAAGTATTTATGGGTCCTTATGTAAAGTATTGTAATATGCCTGGTAACAGAGGTATTACAGCTATTGCAATTATAGAAACATCACACATCGCTATGCATATTTGGGATGAACCTAAACCTGCGTTGATGCAAATGGATGTTTATAGTTGTGGTGATTTTAGTCCTACAGATATTTGTAATAAACTTATGAAAGATTTTGACATACACAAAATAGAATATAAATACTTGAACCGAGAAACAGGATTAGTTGATCTCTAATCATTGAGGTTCATCTCCCCCACAAATATAACCAATAACCTTTTTACCTTTGTAGGTATGATAATAATGATTACTCATAAATGTTTTCTTTTTCTTTTCAACAGTAGTTATATTAGAATGAAACCAACTACTACATTCTTGATGTATTTCAAATGTATCTAATTTTATATCTCCACCAAAGGTGAGATAAAGTAATGTTATCATTATAGGTTTCATTCTCTATCATCATGCCATCGTTCATTAATCTTACTAGCCATCCAATAGGCGATTGGAATACATAGTATAAAAGTTATTTCTGCTGCTCTCAATATACTGACATCCCAAAGTTTGTATACAATGTGATGAATCATTATAGGTGCAAACGCACCAACACATAATAATATAGCCATTCTTATGTAATAGGGGTATTTCATATCCAGTCTTGGACTGTATCACCCATCACTGTAGATGCAATATTAATTTTCTTTCTTAGAGCTTTAATAATCTTTTCATCAACAGTCTTTTCTGCTATGAGATCCACATATGTTACTGGCTTATGCTGACCTATTCTATGTGCTCTATCTTCTGATTGTAATCTTTTTTCTAGATCATAACTATTAGAATAATAAATAACATTGCTAGCTGCTGTTAATGTAATACCATACCCACCAGTTTGAGTATTACCTACAAAATATCTAACTTTTGATTTAGGATCTTGAAAATTTTTAATAGCTTTTTGTCTATCATCCGTAGATACTTCTCCATAATATTGAGCCACACATCCTTCATCATATTCTTTCTCTAACGCTTTTGTAATCTCTTTGATATCGTGTACATAGTTTGCCCAAATAATAACTTTACCTTCCATCTCATCTATAACATCAATCAATTCTTCTATTCTTGAGTGTTTAAAATTAGTAATCACACCATCGTCAGATTTTAAATGACCACATGTAATCTGATGTAGTCGCATCAGTTGTGTCAATACGTGAGGAGCTGTAGCCATCTTACCTTTTAGAGAAGCGAGGGCCGCGGATTTCATTGTAGCATAAGCTTCTTTTTGTTCTTTAGTTAATTCTACTGTTCTGTTCATAAATATTTTTTTAGGTAAATCTAAACAATCTTTTTTCTGCACTCTGTAAGAAAACTCTTTTAATATTTCTTCAAGCTCATCTAATCTTTGATAACTACCTACAATTTGTACTCTTCTACCACCAAAATTTCTATCCATCATAACGGCATATCTATTCCTAAATGCATAATAAGATACATGACCTAATAACTCTTCATCTAAAAACGCACATTGACTATATAAATCTAGTGGTGATTTGGTTACTGGTGAACCTGTTAAGATACGTCTGTATTGTGCGTGTTTACCTAGTAATAATATATTTTTAGTTCTTTTAGCATTTGGGTTTTTGATAGTTGTAGACTCATCCACAGCCATAATTGTTTTATGGGTTCTTAAAAATTTATACGCAAACTCTACACCTTTTTTTGTACTAAAGGCTTCAACATTCATAATAAGGATGTGAAGGTCTAAGTCTGGGTTAAATAATTGTTGATACTCTTTATCCTTTGTTTTGGATGTTGTTGCAGTCCATAGTACCATTTTGGGTTTTATGTGGTCAACTAAATGATTTGGTATTTCTTGAGACAACCAGTTGGTGTAAACACCTTTTGGTGCTATAATTAATGCCCCATTTATTTTACCTTTATCATAAAGCATAGACATATTATCAACTAATACTTTTGACTTACCAGTACCCATCTCCATAAAATAGCCATATTCTATTTTATCCCAAGATTTTTTCAACGCAGTAAGCTGATGCTTATAAGGTGTTGTTTTAAATTTATAATTCATATACTTTCTACTTGACATCTATATAGGAATGATTATATCTGTGTCAAGAGAATAATAGAATGAAGAATAAAATTTTTGAATTATATAAACCAAATTCGTTAAGAGAGTTTTTAGACTTTAGTAAAAACAATCCTGATGAAAAATTTGTGTATGTACTGCAGCATCCACCTGCAAATATAAATATATTAGGTGCATCTGACTTTGGTTATCTTGTTATCTGTTTGCCTAATTATGGCCCAGATTCACAAATAATATTTAGTTCAAGTCCATTTGTTTTTAAGATGCAAAAAAATTTACGAGATTTTAGAGAACAAGATTATGTATTGCTCACAGGTGATCCTGCTATTATTGGTATCTCTTGTGCAATCGTTTGTGATAAAACAAACGGTAAATTTAACCTTCTCAAATGGGATCGAAGAGAAGCTAAATACTATCCAATAAATTTCGATCTCTATCAGAAAGGATAACAATGAGTGAAGTAAAAAATATGATGCTAGAAGATACAAAAGATCTTTTAGATAACATCGAGATAACGGACATAGCAACACAGTGTCAGTTATTAAAAAATAAAGAGGATGAAATATCTTCTTTAGAGGATCAATTAAAAGTAAAAAAAGCAGAAGCTGATCGTATAAGTTCAGAAGTAATTCCAGAGTTACTTAAAGAACAAGGACTTAACGAAATAAAATTATCAGATGGTTCTGCAGTATCAGTTAAAACAGAATACAGAGCAACTATTCCCAAAGATGATTTCAAAAGGGAACAAGCTCTTCAATGGCTTCGAGATCAGGGGTTAGGTGACATTGTCAAAAACAATGTTAGCGTAAGTTTTGGTCGTGGAGAAGATGACAAGGCACAACAATTGTTGGACCTTGCGGCGTCTAATGGCTTTCAACCACAGCAGAAATCTGATGTGGCTTGGAATACATTGACAGCCCTATATCAGGAGCGTGTTAAGGCCGGCCTTGACATGCCTTCTGATGTTTTTAGTCTATGGATTAAAGACAAAACAAAAATCAGCCGGAAAAAATAAATGGAGGATGTATAATGGCTAATGAAATAAAAGCTAAAACAAATGGATCGGTTTCGTTATTCGGAAACGATCTGTCTAAAGGTTTTGAAAACATGACGCAAGAAGATATGGCGTTACCGTTTATCAGAATCTTGGGACAACTATCTCCGCAGGTGACTGACGGTGATAGCAAGTTTATAGATGGTGCCAAACCAGGTATGATCTATAATACTGTTACCAACGACTTGTTCGATGGTAAGAAAGGTATCAAGGTTATTCCTTGTTACTTTAAAAAAGACTATCCGGAATGGTCTGATAGAGGAGATGGTCCAGGTGCGCCTGTGGCAACTCACAAACCAGGCAGTCCGGTTATCCAAACAGGTAAAAGAGATGGCTCTAAAATTAGATTACCAAACGGTAACTATTTAGAAGAGACAGCTTATTACTATGTAATGGTGGAAAACAAACAAGGTGGCTATAGTCCTGCTTTAATTACTATGAAATCAACACAGTTGAGCGTTAGTAAAAAATGGAATTCAATGATGAAGTCCGTTCAAATTGACGATGGTAAAGGCAGTTTCGATACACCACCTATGCATGGGGTTGTTTACAATCTTCAATCAAATCTACAAAAGAACGACAAAGGTTCTTGGTATGGTTGGGTTGTAACGATGGACAGAATCATGGAGCAAAAGGATAAATCTTTATACCTAACGGCTAAAGACTTTAATTCTAGTGTTTCTAAAGGCAACGTGCAAACAAAAGCAGATGTGGAAGAGACATCAACTAAGTCGGCAACACCGTTTTAGTTCTAGTGGAGGGGAATCGAGAGGTTCCCCTTTACAAATTAATTAGAAATGATAATGAAGACAGAAAAATTTAAAAATATATTTGAAGGATTAAAGATTGCATATGGACAATATCAAAAAGGCGACGTCGCAGCCAATGGTGACAAACAAAAAGGCAAAGCATTCATTGTTCGAAAGAATGTTAGCGATGATTTGTGGGAGAAGCATTTACAGGGAGAAGGTCCGGCTTTGGGCATCATCCCCATTCGTGAGGATAACACGTGTCGTTGGGGCTGTATTGATATTGACAGTTACAATCTCGACCACGGCAGCCTCATTCAAAGCATACGACATCTTAACTTCCCCTTAATAGTTTGCCGTTCTAAATCAGGCGGAGCTCACGTTTTTTTATTTACCAAAGAATTTATAGCTGCATCTTTAATGCAGAGCACACTTAAAAAGATTGCAAAAGTTTTAGGATATGAAGGATCAGAGATCTTTCCTAAACAAACAGAAATACTTGTAGAACGTGGAGATACAGGTAACTTCTTAAACTTACCTTATTATAATGGCACTAATGGTTTACGATATGCTTTAGACGACAAAGGTCAAGCAGCTAGTTTAGAATCATTCTATTCTATGTATGACCAGTATGCGTGCACTAACATACAAGTTAAACAAATTAAAATTGAAGAAAAAAAGATAGAAGAAGCATTTCCTGCTGGACCTCCTTGTCTAAACAAACTGGCATCAGTTGGTTTTGGTGAGGGGTCTAGAAATAATGCACTGTTTAATATTGCAGTTTATTACAAACAAGCACACCCAGACAGTTGGGAAGATAAAATTGTAGAAGCTAATATAAAACATATGGAACCTAAACTAAGTAATAGTGAGGTCCAACAATTAATTAAATCAGTTAATCGTAAAGGTTATGACAAGTATAGATGTAAAGACGCTCCTATCAACGCGGTATGTCAATCTGGTTTGTGTAGAACGAAAAGATTTGGTGTAGGTTTTGGTGAAGAGGAGATGCCACCACTAGGCAATCTTACTAAATACAAGTCAAGTCCACCTCAATGGTTTTTAGATGTAGACGGAACGCGGATCGAATTAAAATCAGAACAGTTATATAGCTCACCTTTATTTGCGTTAGCGTGTTTAGATCAAGCTAATTTAGTTGTACCTGTACCTAAAGCAAAAGATTGGAAACAACATTTTTTAAAACCTATGATGAACAATTTACAAGAAGTAGAACCATTAGAATCTTTAAACCCAATAAATCAACTTACAGGATTACTACAAGACTGGACTACTAATAGACAAGCAGCAAGAACTATGGATGATATATTTAATAAATTACCTTTTACAGATGAGAACAAAGAGTTTACTTATTTTAGAATGGATGACTTTTATGCATTCTTAAAAAAGAATAACTGGGAAGTAGATAAAATAAAAACAGGTAATCTGATCAAAAGATTAGAAGAGACTTTTGTATCAGAAGAGAGAGTAAGAATAAAAAAACAACAACCAAGACTAATAAAAATAAAAACAATGAAACAAACAGAAGCTACAGTTTCTAAAGTTGAATATCACCAGGAAGCATTTTAATGAAAAAGTTTTTAGGAAAGATAATAGATTTTATAGAAAAGGTAATTTTAAAATTAATAGGATTTAAATGAGCAAAGTAAAAAACATAGGTATTAATTGGAATCTAAGATACCGATTAGAAAAAAGCAGAGCAGAACTATTAGAGATGAAAATAGATATATTAAGAAAAAGATTAGCAAAATATGAAAACTATAATACTAGGCCCTCCCGGGACGGGAAAGACGACAACGTTATTGAATTTAGTCGATCAGTTTATCCAACAGGGGATTAGGCCAAAACAAATAGGATACTTTTCTTTTACTAGAAAAGCTGCAAGAGAAGCTGCAAACAGAGCTGCTGAAAAGTTTGGTTTGGATGCAGAAAAAGATTTAGAGAACTTTAGAACTCTACATTCTTATGCGTTTAGTCGTTTAGCTATGACAAAAGAAAAGATGATGACAGGAGATAATTACAGAGAGTTTGGTAAATTAGTAGGCATACCTATCAAGACAGCTAAATATTCTACAGACGATGGCACATTTAATTCTGACAATGAATACTTAACAATTATGAATACGGCTAGAGTTAAACGTATGGATTTACTAGAGTATTATGATTCTAGACAAAACATACTAGATATAGAAAGAGACACGCTATACTTGTTATCAGAAGAACTAAAGAGATATAAAAAAGAAAAAGGTCTAAAAGATTTTACAGATTTGTTAGAAGATTTTATTGAACAAACAACTAAGCAAAATTTTAAAGCATTGTTTATTGATGAAGCACAAGACTTATCTTTGATACAATGGGAAATGGTTAGATCATTATGGGCTAACGCAGAGAAAACATACATAGCTGGTGATGATGACCAAGCAATATTTAAATGGGCAGGTGCAGACGTAGATCACTTTATAGCTTTGAAAGAAGAAGTTAATGATATTAAAGTATTAGATCAATCATATAGAATACCTGGTGGACCCATACATGAACTATCACAAAAGATTATAAACAAAGTACAGAATAGATTTGACAAAGATTATAAACCTAGAGCTGAACAAGGTAAACTAAAACGATACTCTGACATTACACAAGTAGATATGTCTAAAGGTAATTGGTTAGTCTTATCATCAGCAAATCATTTCTTAGATGATGTAAAAGATTTATGTGAATTACAAGGTTGGTACTTTCAACATAGAGGTATTAACTCTGTGCCACTAAAACTTCTTATGGCTTTAAACAACTGGGAACATTGGCGTAAAGATGCATCTCTAGGTAATATAGAAATAAAAAATATATATGAATATCTTGGCTCTAATGTATTGCCAGGTTTTAGAACAGGTAAAACATTACACTCTGATACAAAATACTTAATGAGAGATTGTAGAGCGGAACACGGTTTAGTTACTACAGATGTTTGGTATGATGCCTTTGAAGGTTTAGATAATATCACAGAGAACTACATTCGTAACATGAGGGCGAATGGTGAGATGATAAATAAAAATCCTCGTATCATTATGTCAACAATACATGGAGCAAAAGGAGGAGAAGCCGACAACGTTCTGCTTATGCAGGACCTTACAAATGCAGCGTTAGAAACTATGAGTCATGATCCGGATGAACTACATAGATTATTCTATACTGGAGCGACGAGAGCGAAGCGTGAATTGCATGTGTTAGATCCAAAGAACTTTGATAGAGCTTATATATTATGAAGAAATGGATACAAAGATGGGAAGTATGGTCATTATATTATAGACAAGAGATAGTTTGGTTTATAGTAGGATTTATATTAGGGGTAATTATAGTATGAGTGATCCAAGAACAGAAATACCATTAGAAGACATAGACTCAAGAGTTAGAAAAAATAAATACACTTTATATAAAACAGGTGGCTATCATCCCATGGCAGATATAGGTGATATAGAAATATATAATCAACCTATTTGGCCTTATATAACTATAACTGGTGGTGTAGTTAGAAAGAGCGCTAACTATAGAAGGCATCCACAATGTGCTGGATGTATATCTGTAACAAAACCTTACGTTAATTATACTGTAGATTCAGAAGAGGGAATGGATGGTGTAAAACAACTTAGAAGAAAAAGAGTTAAAATATATTTTCACGTACTGGTGGGTAAATTGTGGGGAGCTAACCCTAATAATTTAACTTATCAAGCAGGTAAAGTCGTTGTTGATCACATTAATGGAAAAAAATGTGATTACAGACCAGAGAACTTAAGATTAGTAACTGTGGCTGAAAATTCTATTGGATATCCAAAAGATAAAATGATGCCAAGACATGTTCTATATTCAAAACTAATAGAAAGTGGGGACCTATGAAGTGTTGGCATTGCGAAACAGAACTAATATGGGGAGCAGATCACGACATAGAAGATGATGATACTTATGATATGGTAACTAATTTACATTGTCCTAAATGTTATTGTGTAGTTGACGTTTATTATCCAAGTAAAAAAACAATAGAGGAGTATGAAGAGTATGAAAAAAAACACCTTAACTAGGCAGGTCGGTGGAAATCACTATCGAGATTTTGTCATTCAGCCGGCAGATTTTATAAACAAGAATAGGTTGCAATTTGCAGAGGGGAACGCTATAAAATACATAGTGAGAGCATCTAAAAAAGGTGGGAAAGAGGACCTTCTTAAAGCTAAACACTATATTGATATGATAATCGAAAGGGATTACGAATGAGAAGAACACAGATGCCATTATTCACACCAGAAACAGAGTGGGTAATGCCCGATGAATTGAAAGATTTAGTTGGTCACAAAGAAATTGCAATAGATTTAGAAACTAATGATCCACACTTAAAACAGCTAGGATCTGGTAATGTTACAAGTAGAGGCCACATTGCTGGCGTTGCGGTGGCCGTAGAGGGGTGGTCAGGGTATTTCCCTATACATCATGAGCAAGGAGGCAATATGGACAAAAATTTGGTCTTAAAATGGCTCCAAGATGTCTTAAATCAAGAAAAAACCACGTTTATCTTTCATAATGCGATGTATGATGTGTGTTGGTTAAGGTCAGCAGGGCTTACCATAAAAGGACCCATTGTGGACACTATGATAGCTGCATCTTTGATAGATGAAAACAGAATGAGTTATCAATTAAATTCATTAGCAAAACATTATGTTGGTCTAGGTAAAGATGAAAAAGTTTTAGTTGAAGCAGCAAAAGAATATGGATTAGATGCTAAAGCAGATATGTGGAGATTGCCACCAATGTTTGTAGGACAATATGCAGAACGTGATGCAGAGTCTACTCTTAAACTTTGGCAAAGATTAAAAATAGAATTATATAATCAAGAACTAACCGATGTATTTAAATTAGAAACAGATTTGTTTCCATGTTTAGTTGATATGAGATTTAAGGGAGTGAGAGTTGATTTAGAAAAAGCACAAAATATTAAACTAAATTTAATTAAAAGGGAAGAGGCATTAATTAAAAAAATAAAAGATTTAACTGGTGTTGAAGTAGAGATTATGGCAGCCAGAAGTATAGCAAAAGCTTTTGATAAACTTAAATTACCTTATGATAGAACAGCAAAAAGTAATGAACCAAGTTTTACTAAAAACTTTTTACAAAATCATCCACATGAATTACCTAAAGCTATAGCTGAAGCAAGAGAACTTAACAAAGCTCACAGTACATTTATAGATTCTATTACTAAACATGAAGTTAACGGAAGAATACATGCAGACATAAATCAAATAAGATCTGATGCAGGTGGAACTGTTACAGGTAGATTTAGTATGAGCAATCCAAACTTACAACAAATACCTGCAAGACATCCTGAACTTGGCCCTATGATTAGATCTATATTTATTCCAGAAGAAAAACATGTTTGGGGATCTTTTGACTACTCACAACAAGAACCTAGAATTTTAGTACATTATGCAAAACTACAAAATTTAGAGGGAGTTGATGAAATTGTAGACGCATACAAGAGCGGAGACGCTGATTTCCACCAAGTCGTGGCCGACATGGCAGGCATAGAACGTAAGCAAGCCAAGACGATTAATTTAGGTTTGATGTATGGTATGGGTAAAAATAAATTGATGGCTGAACTAGGTTTAATGAAAGAGTCAGCAGAGAAACTTATAAGACAATATCATTCTAAAGCTCCATTTGTAAAAAAACTTATGGATAATGTATCACGTAAAGCAAACGACAGAGGTAAGATAAGAACTTTACTAGGTCGTGCATGTCATTTTGATTTATGGCAACCTGTACAGTTTGGAGTATTCAAACCTTTACCATTAGAAGAAGCTAGAAAAGAGTATGATGAACCATTAAAGAGAGCATTTACTTACAAAGCTTTAAACAAATTAATACAAGGTAGTGCAGCTGACATGACAAAAAGATCTATGGTAGCTTTGTATAAAAATGGTATAATTCCTCACATACAAATACATGATGAAGTTGATATATCAATAGAATCACCAAAAAAAGCAGAACAAATAATAGAAATTATGGAATCAGCAGTTGAATTACAAGTACCAAACAAGGTAGACTACGAGTCAGGAGCAAATTGGGGAGAGATTAAATAATGGCTTATCTCAACGCAAACATTCCTGCAACATATGCACAAATACGAAAGGAGTATTTATATGATCTTAAAAAACATCAAGGAGAAGTGGAAGACTGTATTGTCTTCGGAATTACCTCTATGGGTGGTCGCGCTATCTTATTTCATGCGATTATGGAAAACGGCGCAATCTTTTATCGCCTACCAATTTCGGCTTTTATTCAACGTGGTTTTCAACCGGATGCTGTTCCAATTCGCAGACTTGACGAGCTGGAGTTATGGAATTCTTTTAGTTATTTTCCTACTGTTACTTCTTGGAATATCTTAAGCGCAGCTTCAGGTAAATACATTGGTAAAGATAAGAAATGGCACCATGGTAAATACTTATTTACAGTTGACTGGGCACATCCAGATGGTAATATACTAGACACTGATCATTCAGAGATTCCGCACGAACATAAGTGCGCACACATAATAGCTTTAGACGATGGCAATTATGCAGCACAACCAAACAATAGATGTATATGGGACTTACCTTCTTTCACAGTGAAAGATAATACACCGGACTGGAAAGTGCAAACTAATGAGTGGAATGTTGAAGATACAGGTAAATGGAAAACAGAAGATACCGATAACTTCTTCTATGAAATTGAGGAAAAGAAAAATGATTAACTTTTTAAGAGATCTAAAAAACAAAATAACTCGTTTTATTTCACTAGCACACGTCAAAATAAAAGAGTCAATTAATAAATTTAATAAATAAATTCTTATTAACGTGATAAGATAGGGTGAGACGGGAGACTGTACTCACCCGGTACTAACTATGAAAACAATACCAGACGCAATAGATGATATGATAAAATTAATTAAACGTATAATAGATGTACCTCTATCTTGGATGGAAACTATAGGCAGTAAGATGAATGTCTATGCTTGGAACAAGAGATGGGGCAATAGGGAAAAAGGTTATGGCTACAGAAACGAAGACTTGTAACGACTGTCATCACCAATGTCATTGCGACCAGGACTTACACGCAGATGAATATGGTTTATGTCCTTGCGCGGAGTGTAAATGTTAACAAGGGAGTCCAGAGATGAAATGGATAAAAAAATTATGGAACCGTTACGTACAATGGTTATTCGAAGAACATGAAAAAAACAAAAAGTAAACTAGAGTGGTTTAAAAAGAATATTGTAATTGTTCCTGTTGTGGCAGCAATCATAGCCGGAACATTTACATCAGTAAGATATGTATTATCTTTAACAGATACTATTA
>WLWG01001532.1_pt1 | contig 20477 bp, 18 predicted proteins | sample 6712871 | NCBI WGS metagenome assembly WLWG01 (sample SAMN12718693, study PRJNA515312) | sponge metagenome | isolation source: marine sponge | host: Mycale hentscheli | place: New Zealand: South Island, Marlborough, Capsize Point | collected 2003-05-01
TTACTAAGAGTGATGGACATATTTATCATAATAAGAAGAATGTCATGATGGGAAGAAATGTTTCTGATGTGGTAGAATTCTTAAAGAATCCTCTTAATGAAGATATCTTAGATGATTTAACTAAGTCTTGTGAAACATATTGGAAAAGTTAAAAAATAAATACAATGAAAATGAAATACTATGGCGGAGGATCTGCTAAAAAAATAATGAAAAACGGTGGAGCTAAACCTGATTTTTTAGACTTGGATAAAGATGGTAATAGAACCGAACCTATGAAAAATACATATGGAAAAGGGGGTCCAGTAATAAAAGGTACAGCTTTAAGAAAAAGAAAGCGTGGTGGCAGATGTTTATAAATTAAATTAAAATCAAAAACTATGACGAAATCTTATTATACTACTGGCGGAATGAAAAAGGCCAAAGCTGGAATGGCAATGCAAGGTCCAGATGCTATTATGGCAGAGACAAATATGATGAAGTATGGTGGAGGATGTGGATGTGGCAAAAAGATGCCTAAGTATTCCAATAATCCAAGAACTATACAAGGAAGACAACTTAGAAAATCTGAAACCTTTAGTGGAAGAAAAACATATGCGGGTAATTTAGTATTTGAAAAGAAACCATGGTCACCTGCTGTTGCAAAAGATTTTATAGCAGAATTTACTGAAGGAAGAAACGCTAAGGAAACAAGAAGGCTATTTTTAATAAACACCGTTGCAAAAGAAATAGCATTTGATGAAGCATTAAACGCGATAAAAGATCCAAGTGTACTTGAAAAAATAGCAGCTACACAACCACAAGATATAATGGATAATTTTACAGAAGAGTTATCTAGACAAGTTGAAAGAGGTCAATTTATAAAATATTCGAAATCAAAATATGAAATAAAATATTTTATTTACCATGACTTATAAGTATAAATTTACTTGCTTGAGTATTAGCTTCTAATACTTGTCTATGACTTAATCTTGCAAACCATTGATATTTTGTTCTATTTAGTATATCATCGTCTGGAAGAATGATACAATATAACGAACACATACATAAATTTAATGATGATTCCTCTAATAAGTGATCCACTAAAATCACCTTATTTTCTTTATTTTTGGTTCCTAATCCTTTACCACAAATAATATTACATTTACCTTCTGACATTAGTTTTCGTAAATATCTACTAATATTTCCTTCAAAATTTGGTTGATCTGTATTATCTCTGGATATAAGTATCTCTAAATGTTCAGATAATTCTTTCATTTTATCACAACCTTTTACACAACCCAATACTTTACTACTTGGACCAAACCGACTATGAGCATTACTATCGCTTCTATTTAATAATTCTCCTGTGAACATCTTGTTTCCACTGACTTTCTCATCATATAACTTTCTTAAATCTTTCATAACTATTGTTGAATTAGGCAACAACATACCTCCATATGTATGTATTAGTTTTGTTAATGCTAATTTTCTTATTCTACTCTTTATAGGATCTGCTAGACCATCCAAACAAATACTCCATTCTGGAACTATTTTTTCAAAAGAACTATCATCAATTAAGCAAATCTTGAAACTATCACTACAGTGTTTCACTATTGATTCTACACATAAATCTTTATATGGCTGGTTCATTCGTTTAGTATTTCGTGAATAAAAGCTATCCCAATCTCTTGCATTTACTTTGTGTTTTGAATGAATCCATAAAAATGGTTTGCCATCTAATGAACTACTTTCATTTAATAGGTATTTTCTTACTAAATTATATTTATCTAATTCTTCATCCGGGTAAAACTTTTTACTGTATCTATCATATAACATACCTATTGCGGTTACTGCTATAAATACCAATACATAATTCACTATCTTCATTATATATATAATAAATAATTTATTAATTTTTTAATTGCTTTAAATTTGCCCACCATTTCTGATTCGCTTGTCCTATTTCTTCATCTCTTTTAATTAACCTAAATGCCCTTTCTGTATTTATCTTATCATTTTGCATATTTCTTTCTCTCATCATTCTTTTTGACTGTTCTAAAGAAACCATATCTGGTGTATTGTCCTCTCTATATCTCACATAACTTTCCACACTATCAAATTTCTTTTTTCCTGTAAAATCTTCCATTGTTACAGGAACTACTGTTTCTGTATGTGCTTTTTTTAAATCTTCGTATTGTAAATTACCACTAAATATATCGCTTCCATATTCGGTTGGTTTTTCTCTAGTCAACCCATAACCTCCACCTGACATCATTTCCTTAATACCATTATGTTTTATTAATGCTTTACTTTGTTTTTTCTTTCTATCAAATACTTCTCCCATTGCAGCCATACTCTTTATTTGTTCTTCATTTATATCATCATTTGATTTAAACCATTTACCATAACCTGTGTCCAGATCTTCATCTTTAACTCTTACCTTTTCAAACATTTCATTAAACCATACATTAAAATCTTTGGCACTTTTACCATCTAACTTTTTTAATAGTAGCTTGTTTTCCGTATCTACTTCAGCATTATACTTTTGTTTTTTAGCACATTGTTCTTTTTTATAACGATATTCATATATTGCTTCTAACATCTTGTAAGCTTTCATAAAAAATAAAAAAAAATCCTTAGATAACCCACTTTTGTCTGGATGAGTTTTCAATGCCATTGCTTTAGCCTTTTTCATACTTGCTCTATCAAATTTATAGTCTAAATGAAATAGATTCAATATATCTTCTAATTGATAATTGTCTATATCTAGATCAAAATCTTCCATATAAATTTTTATATTATTTTATATTTATTTATTTATTCACAATATATAATAATGGCGCAACAAGGAGGACCATGGCATCATATGCAAATAAGCTTCGATAATTGGGAAGAATTCCTAAGAACAAATAGAGAACAAGAAAGAGACCCTTTAAATGAAAATTTTAACTGGTGGTATTGGTGTGGTTTTAAAAATGATGAAGAAAGAAATAATGCTATACAAAGATATCAACAATCTATAGCAATGATACCTGAAGCATTTTATCAAGGAGATAATACTGCTATTGACCCATTGATAGCTAATGGCACATTATCTCGTTTTAGTGGAGAAATTGTTAAAAATATTATTCAACAATTACATCTTGATATAATTCAACGAAACCCTGATTCTAGAACGCTTGACGGAGTTCCACAACAAGTAGATATGCCTACAAAAAGATTAATATTTAGAGTTTTTTTTACTATTTATGGTAAAGAAGCTGAAAATGGTAAATGGTATGTACAAGGAGAGTCTGTGATTTTATATCGTTTATTTATTGCATTAAATGAAATTGGCTTTCCTGCTGATACCATCGAACCTTTATTATATTATATATGGGTGAATTGTATAATTAAAACTCCATTGAAAGAAATGTTATTTCCTTGTAAAAGAGGAACTAATGATTTAATGGATATGCTTAATGAAGAAGACCAAACACTATATCCAACGGATAAATTAAATGTTGATGCTTTTATTAATTGGCTTTTTGCTTTATTAATTATAAAAAAATACAAAAATAATTTTACTCATATACTTAATGGAAATAAACAACAAAGAAACCAATTTTTCAGTTTGTTTATTACTATGATACCTGTGATACTTCCCTGTCTATCAGGTATATTAGCACATGAAATCGTAAATGAAGGATTACGTCCTAATATTTTAAAAATATTTGGGGAATTACTTGTTAGTAAAGATCCTACTCAATTTATTGCTTATATTGCTAGTTATTGGTGTGCACACCTTCCAGATGAATTATTATTTGATAATACAGATATAGCAGATATGGATATTAATGACTATGTTCAAGTAGGCCAATTATATACTGCCAGATTGAGTGGTAGTAATATATATCAACATCCCATTGATGAAAATGAATTTGATAGAATATATAGATATTTTACTAGACCAAGAACTAGTAGATTTCAAAGAGACTCTAGACTAAGTAACAAAAAAACTAAATTTAATAGTTTAGTAAATTTAGCTATCAAAAAGTCGTGGAAAAACGGTAGAAAAATAGAAGGTGCTGGTGATATTGAATTATTTGTATTGCCTAAAAAATTTGTAATTGGTAATCAAATTTGGGATGAAGCATATAACCCTGGTGTAGATGCGGAGGAACCAGAAGCCGCCGGTATAGATCGACCAAGAGATAGTGCTGAACCCCCATCAACAGGTGGAGATGGACCACCAGAAGGACCACAAGGAGCACAAGGTCCACAAGGTGATGATGTTGGTGGCGATGGTGGAGGAGGACAACAAACACCTTATTTTGGTGCAAATAGTCAGGAATTTTTTATAAATCAATGGGGAGCATGGAGTGAGGCTAACATTGGAGATCCTCTTGCAATAGCTTATGGTGAATTTACTAATTTAGCAGCAGCAGTTGGAGGAGGACAATATGGTGCTAATTCGCCAACATTTGTTCCTTTCCTTTATTTAGTTGCTAATAGAAATGGTGGTAATTATGATATAACTCAGGGTCAAGCGCGAGGAGCTGCTGTAAATTGGCAAAATAATTTCAATGCTCAACAATTACAAGACTTAAATCAAGCAGCAGATAACTTTACACAATGGGCAAATCAGCACAATCCACAATTAATTAGAGTTTTAATGCAATTCTTAACAAATGTTAATCAAAACCCGGCTAATATACAAGCGGGTGGAAGAAGAAAAAAGAAGAGATTAAGATATAAAAGTTTCAAAAAATCTAATAGAAAATTAAATAGAACTATTAAATTACGATAAAACTCTATTGTAACTACTTTGAAAAAAATGTTTGACTCCTGCTATATCAGCCCCTTGAACACTTTCTACCATTTCTTTATTTATAAAACTTACTAATGTAGGGAATCCTCTTACCTTTAAAAAACTACATATGTCGCTACCTTCGTCTGCATCTACGATAATCATATCGAACCGACCTTTTATTTGTTCCCACGCAGTTTCAACTAAAGGTTTTATTGTTTTACAAGGACCACACCAAGTAGCAGTAAAATCTATAATAAATGCATTACTTGTGGTTATAAATTCTTTTAATTCTTGTCTTGTTTTTAAATGTACAATTCTACCAGGCATTATACATTTAATTAAATATTATTTTTAAATAAAATTTTTTATAAATATTTTTTCTTCTTCTGTTATACAAAATTTATCCCATACTAATTCTATATCATCACAAATAGGAAATGATTGTAGTATTCTTATGTTATTAAAATTACCCCATCTACAAATATCATTTAAGAATTTATAAAGTGGATGCTTTAATATATCTCTAATTTTATGAGCCTTAACTATATCATCCTCACATCTTATAAAGGCAATTGATTGTGTCATACCGCAATCATCTACACCTACCGAATAATAACTAGTTGTGCTAATAAATACCTTATAACCCGATTGATATTTATGAGGCCTACTAGCATATACTGTCTGTTTTGGAGTATGAATCAATCTATATGGATGAGCTTCATCTTGTTCTACTGATATCAAATTTTTCTTTGTATATTTATGCAAATCGCTAGATGTTTCTACATTGAACTTAGGTAAATCACTATCTAATGTTTTATGTAATATAGATTGAATTAAATTATTATAAACAAGTGGTATATATTTTCTAACTTCACTTTTTACCTTACTTTTATATGGAACACCTTTTCTTATTCCTTCTACTGTAAATTTTCTTTTTCCTGGACAATTTTTGATAATATACCAAGTAAAACTAGATCCTATCTTTTTGAAATATTTTTTTGCTGTATGAATATTTAAGTATAATATTTGTAATGAAGTTAGTTTTTCTATTAATGTATTTCTATCTGCGTATGACATCCAATTATCGGGTGTAATAAAAAGCAAGTAACCATTAGGTTTTAATAATTTTAACGATTTTTCTAAGAAAGGTTTTATTAAATTATGATTTTTAGATGCTCTTTTACCATTAGGCAATAATTTTGCATATGGAGGATTTGCTACAATCAAATCAAATTGTTGGGATTCATTATACTCAAGATAATCTTGAGTAGTAATATTCAAATTATACTTGTTTGCCTCAAAGATAGTATTAATCATAATTGTTCGATTTAAATCAACATCATTGAAATATAAAATGTTTTCTAAAATATTTTTTGGAGAGATATTTTTTTTAATTAACTTGTTATAAATTACGGAATGAAAATTTCCATTTCCACAAACTGGATCTAATATTTTTACATTTTCCAAGTCCCTATTCCAAAAGCTATTTGGTATTTTCTTTATCATTTCTTCTACACATGATATTGGTGTTGGTTCATCATTACTAGATTTGAATGAAGCTCTATCTTTATTTAAAACATCATCATAATGTGATTTGATTTCCATATAGGAATTATTTGTAATTTTTACCATTACATATAATTCAGTATAATGTTTAAATCAGTTATCTTCTTCTCTTTTTGGATTTTCTCTTCTTTCTTTTTCTTCTCCTCTTTTTAGATTTTCTTCTAGTTTTTCTCTTTTTTCTTTTTTTACGTGTTTTTCTACGACCTCCCAAAAAGCCAGCGATGCGTTGTTCCAAATGCTTTGATCCTTCCAGACGCGGTATCATTGATGCACCTTCGGGTCTTTTGCTTTTCTTTGGCCGCGCTAATGCAGTATTTAAAGCGGCTTTATTACGAGCCCGCAACCACTCCCTGAGCTCGCTGTACGACTTCATAGTCTTGTAGTCCCACCACCACCAGTCATATATTTTTCCACCAGGATTTTCAATTAAGAAATTTCGACCACCAGGTAATTCTTCCATAAAATTAATTACCTCATCTTTTATATGTTGTACTGCTTGGCCGTACGCATTAAACCGACTTGGTCCATAATCATTACCATCACCTGTGCCACCACCTCCCGTTGGCATATTTTGAGTAATATCTTCTGGATTTTCACTATTAACAGAAAAAAGAGAATCTTCTCCTATCCCATATGAACCATCAGCTTGGAGATTCATAGGATTTTCTTTTTTATCACCAACTATAGCCCATATATCTTTGTAGCGACTTCCTCTGCCACCAGGAGTAATTACTATTTTTTTAAAAGTAGCTATATTCCCTTTTTTTAAAGGTAAATTTGACTTATATAATTCTAATACTAATTTTTTTATTTCCTTTTGATTACTTTTAAAATCCGACCCTCTCCTTGGATAATCTAAATCGTGTAAAAGATAAAATATTCTTTCTAGAATATCTAATGCTTTTCCATAATCTTCTAAAGTTGGGTTTTTATTTTGAGTTGCAACGAATGCAGTGGAAGGTTCTTCAGTATGTTTATTTTCACCAGACATATACATATATACTTAGATATTTGTTACAAATTCTTCCAAGTCATCTAAATCTATATGTGGTAATTCAAGATGACTTTCCCACATAAACTTGCAAAATGCCCATTTTATATCATATTGTTCAGTGTAATATTCACTTTTTTCTTTTAACAATTTCTCTCCAATATCATTTGGAATGAGAGGCAAACTCTCAATTGGAAGAACATATGACAATTGCACATATGGACTTACATTTGTATGATTATTAGGTTCAATCATAATGGTATCAAAACTTGGTATAAATTTCAATAAATCATTAAACAATGGAGGATAATTATATCTATAATGCCATCTCCAATCAACACAACCTTTTGTATAATAATTCATTACCCATTCTAATCCTTCCATAAAATTAACACTTACTTCCTTTTTGAATTCGTGTGTTTCATCTGTATTAAAAAGAGCTTCATAATAGCGCTTTTGCCAAAAACTTTCATATGGATTTATGTATTTTTCTATTTCTCTGTTTTTGATAGGAATATGCAAGTATCTGTCTTTCTTTTCTTCTTCTGTTTTACTTTTAAAACTACGCCTTTCCCATTTTTGTCTAATTTGATATTCGTCCATTAAATTATCATATTCATTATCAGCCAAAAATTTTACAAGTTTTCTAACATTTTTCCAATATATCTTTTTACCATTTGTTAAGTTTTGGTTTGTTTTACCGATTACTTCTTTGTATGCTTCCAACATAATATCAACTCCATTAGTTCTAATATTAACTGAAGGAAAGTGTGGTAAAAAATCATTTCCTAGGAAAAAACACAGAAAAATATAGTCATATAATTTGTTTGTTTCTTGAGTTGATGATGGTTTTTTATATCCATTCATTTCTAATATAATCCTCTGTGCTAGATATGGAATATCTAATAAATAACTTTCATTGGGGTTTATACTTTTATCAATAGATTTTACAAATTCAGGAGTTTCTCTATATAAATAAATATTTTTACTAATTCTAAGATGATTTAAACAAAGCATAATCAAATCTGCGTCTAATCCATAAACAACAGTGACTTCATGTTTATGACATTCATAATCCCGGATATAACCAAATAACTTATGTTCTCCTTCACCTGGTTCATTCGACCCAGTAAAAATGAACTTTTCTATACCATATTTCTTTTCTTGACCTTTAAAAAAATTATCAATTGTAAAATTCAACTTATCCATAAAATTTGTTCCAGGAGTAATAGCAGTTTTATTCCATTCATTTTTCTCTCCAGAAATATGATTCATAATCTTATGTTCTAACATAGATTTATGTCTTCTAGTTCTCTGTTGTTCTAACTTTGCAACAGGGGCTACTCCATCAAATGCAATTAATACTTTTTTGTTAGGTTTAATATCATTAATATAATTTTCTAATTTAACACATACTAATCGTATTAACTCTTTTTCAAAAGCTTCTTCATTTTTATATTTGTCATAATCTTTGGAGAGAAATCGCAACGCATCATAGATTATAGAATTACTATCAAAATACAAATTATTTATTTGTTTTTTGAAGCCAGCCAATTTCAATATCATTTCTTTATGATTTCTTATTAAGTAAGCAAAATAGCTTGGAACACCCATTTAAATAAATAAGTGACAACTATTTAAATCATATTTCATAATTAAATCTATATGATATTTATTTCACCACCATTTGGAAATTACATTAACTTGCCTAATACAATCCCCATTAGAGGAAGTTTTACATTAAAAGAACGACCCGGTAAATGGGGACAAATATTAAAAACATTGAGATATATACCTGGTATGGGATGGGTTAATAGAATAGGATTAAGAAATCCTGGTATTGATTATGCTATTAATACCTATAAGAAAGGGGAAATAATTAGCATTGCTATAATGGAACAAAATGAAATAAAACAAATTGTTGATAAAATTCCAGAAGATATGGATATAGAACTAAATGTTAGTTGTCCTAATACTGATAACCATATGGTTAATAATGGGTTAAAATTATTTTTAAATCCTAAAAGAGATTGGTGTATAATTAAATTACCTCCCAAACCGGATGGCGAAATAATAGATAGATTATACACTGAAGGTTTTCGCCAATTTCACGCATCTAATACATTACCGACCAAATATGGTGGTTTATCCGGTAAAGAATTAATACCTTATACAAAAAGTACAATACAATTTTTGAGAAAGTTTTATAAGGATACTGTTATTATTGCAGGAGGAGGAATATATGATATTAAAACAATGGAAGAGTATAAAAATTACGGTGCTGATTATTTTTCTGTAAGTACAATATTTTTTAATCCAATAAAAACTTTTTCATTTTTTTCACAAATATATTTTTAATAATCGATAATTTTTATAATAAGTGTTTAGCAATAATTAAAAAATCGCAATATATATTACATGAAAGAACTGAAAAATAAAAAAATTAAAACTTCGCAAAAAAAGAAACAAAAAAAATCATCATCTAGAACTTTATGCTTAAAAAAAAATAAAACATATCAAAATATTATCCAGGACACTATATTATATGTTCAAAAATATAAAACATTAGATGTTTTGGATGCAGGAGAATTGAATATATGTATTCAAAGTTTGGAAAACTTATATAATGAAACAAAAAATATACAGACTATTTTATCTGGGAAAAAAAATATGATAGATTTTAATGATGTTATAAATAGATTACAAACTATAAATAATGATTTATCTGTTAATTTTAGATTATATGGAACTAAAAATATAGAAGATGTTTTGAATATATGTTTTGGTCATGAATATATATCACAAAATATAACATCAGATAATATTGATTTATATGAAGTAATAAAAAAATATGCACATCCTATTAATTATAAAATATTAGATTGGAAAGAAAAAAATAGTAAGGATACAAAGGAAAAAAAGAAGTTAGTAAAAAATAGAATAATCGAAGATTTTATGCTTGTTGAAACAGCCATTACATTAGATTGTTTTGATTTGGCTAGAACAACAAAAAAATTTCAAACAAAAGTATATGGAATAAAAATATGTTTTCAAAATCCCCAGAAAAGAAAAACAATGATAGTATCAGCAATAACTGATGATATGGTGATTAACTGTATGAATCTAAACTACTTATCAAATAAACGGTTATTACTGCAAGAAAAAAAACCTCAAGATCCTTCATTTTTAACAGAAGATTTCAATAGATTTTGCAATTCATTGACATTGAAAGAATTATTGGTTTATAATTGTCAAGAGTTATATCAAAGATACGCAGGCTACACAAATCAAACTGAATTGATAAAAAAGAAAACAATTAGCGTTATAGTAAAAGAATTTATATCAAATGATTTATTTGCACAAAGGAAAACATTAATACAATTATTAATGAAAGATAAAGATCCAGAATTTCAGTATCTAGCTTATTTGCTTTATGATTTATTATCCACTGAAAATAATGGAACATTTGATACAATGGAACAAACAATCTTATTTGATAGTTTGCCATGGACAATAAAAAAATATTTTCGAGATGCAATGAAGACAACTATCAAATATACTAAAAACTTATCGAATTTTGATACAAATAAAATACCAATTGAACAACAAATTTGTTTATTGAAAGCTAGTGATTCTGTAAAAGAAAAAGCAATGTTAAAATTAAAAGAAGTGAAAGCAAAATCCGAAGATTCCGGATCAAAAGCCCGACAATACCTTGATGGATTATTGAAAATACCATTTGGGATTTTTAAAAAAGAACATATTTTAACAATAATGAAAACAATTAATACAGATTTTTCAAACTTAGTAAAAGAATTAAAAAACAATGATAATAATTTAAATATTTCCGAAAAAAAACATTATTCAAGCATAGAAATTGAAAAACATATAGAATATTTAAAAAATGATTATCTTAATAATAGCAAAAAATTATCTATAAAAAAATTAGTGTTATTATTTACAACAGGTAAAAGAGACAATTTAATTTCGAATATTTGTTTTATTAATAGTATCGTAAAAAAACACAATTTAAAAAAACTAAAAATACTACATTCTGGGAAAAAAAATTCATATATGAAACAAAACATAGAAATTTTTTTAGAAAAACTTATGGATTATCCTATTTTACTAGACGAATTTATAAAACGATATCCAGAAATATTTACAATAGCTCAAAATAGTCATATAAAAAAAGAAATATCTATTATCGAAGATAAATGGAGTAATGTAAATAAAACTATGAAAGAAATAACTGATGTATTAGATTCTTCTATATATGGACATACAAGAGCTAAAAGACAAATTGAAAGGGTGATTGGACAATGGATAACTGGTAAACAAAGTGGTTATTGTTTTGGATTTGAGGGTCCTCCTGGAGTTGGAAAAACATCATTAGCTAGAAAAGGTCTTTCTAATTGTTTGAAAGACTCTGATGGAACAACTAGACCCTTTTCTTTCATTGCATTAGGTGGTTCAAGTAATGGAAGTACATTATCAGGCCATAATTATACTTATGTTGGTTCAACTTGGGGAAGGATTGTCGATATTTTGATGGAAAGTAAATGCATGAATCCTATTATTTTTATTGATGAATTGGATAAAGTTAGTAAAACAGAAAATGGTAAGGAAATAATAGGAATATTAACACATTTGATAGATCCTACACAAAATGAAAGTTTCCAAGATAAATATTTCAGTGGAATTGATTTGGATATGAGTAATGCGTTATTTATATTTTCATATAATGATGTATCCGTAATTGATAAAATATTACTAGATAGAATTCATAGAATAAAATTCGATAATTTAACTCTTTATGATAAACTTGAAATTACAAATAAATATATTTTACCTGAATTATATGAGAAAGTTGGTTTAACAAATGTAATTGAATTCAATGATGATGTATTAAAATTTGTAATTGAAAAATATACATATGAATCAGGTGTCAGAAAATTAAAAGAAATATTATTTGAAATAATAAGCGAAATTAATTTAGAAATTTTAAATCATACGGAAGATTATGATTTACCGATTAAATTATCAATAGATGATATCAAAAATAAATATTTAAGAGAAAAAAACGAAACTAGACACAAAATTATTCACAAAACTCCTACGGTTGGAATTATAAATGGATTATGGGCAAATAGTTTAGGTATGGGGGGAATTATTCCTATTGAATGTTTCTTTTTACCATCTAATAATTTTTTAGATTTAAAATTAACCGGTATGCAAGGAGATGTTATGAAAGAAAGTATGAATGTTGCAAAAACATTAGCTTGGAAATTAACAAATAAGAAAAATAAAGATAACTTATGTAAATCTTTTAAAAAAACAAAATTACAAGGTATTCATATTCATTGTCCGGAGGGTGCTACCCCGAAAGATGGACCTTCTGCTGGAACTGCTATTACTGTTGCCATATATAGTTTACTGAATGATAAAAAAATAAAAAAAGATGTTGCTATCACAGGCGAAATAAATTTACAAGGAGAAGTATCCGCTATTGGAGGATTAGAATTAAAAATTTTAGGAGGAATAAAAGCAGGGGTTAAAACTTTCATATATCCTGAAGAAAATATAAAAGATTACAATAAATTTGTTGAAAAATATAAATATAAGGATGTTTACGATGATTCAATAACATTTATTCCTACTAATGATATTAACGAGGTTTTGAAATTAGTATTTGTATAATTTTAATATAATAATATATTATACAAATATGCCATTACAATTAGATTTGGAAAATGTATTACAATTCTTTACATTTTTATCTCCTATATTCATTTCAGTTTTTCTTTTATTTCAATCAATAATGAAAGGAGACATAAAAGGTATTGTTTGGATGTTAGGTTCGTTTATAGCATGGATATTCGGGATGGCTGTAAAAAGTATGTTTCATAAAATGGACAATAATGCAGTTGCAGCATTTGTATCTCGCGGAGCAAATGTTCCTGCTGGAACACGAAAGTGGCAAAGAACTCCTATTAGAATGGATATGCCTTTTATGCCAGGTTCAACAAGAAATAATACACCAGATTATTGTTCCGTTTTTTCAGGACCCTTTTCAAATAGTCTTATTTATAATACTAGTATGCCTTCATTAAATGCTCTATTTCACGCATTTACAATTACATATATTGCTTTTGGAGTTGCTAATAATCCCCATCCCTCTTCCAATGGTATTGCGTTTTTAATTATACTTGGTATTACTGCTATTGTGAATTGGTTATTTAGATGGAGATTATATTGTGACAACCCTCTTGATATTTTTGTTGGTGCAGCACTTGGAGTATTATTTGGTTTTGCGTGGTTTCAAGCAATATTTAACTGGCAACCAACTTGGGTTTACTATGGAAAAGAAGAAGAAAAGGGCAAATGTGTATTAGGCAAACAAAAATTTCAATGCACTTACGACTAAACAAAATGAGTTCTTACATTATTAAAAAAAGTATAATATTCTCCCCTTATTTCATTTTTTATCCAATCATCAAATTGTCGCCTTCCTATGTAAGAATGAAAAAAGCGTGCTTCAAATAAGTCAAATATTGATTTTATATTAGCATTTTTATACTTATTCAAAGTAGAAATATTTTCTTGTTGTTTACCTGTCCTAGAATTAACTGAATTATGAAAATTAAATAAAAATCTTTCTAATTTTTCACGAGTATTCACTTGTGAAATATTAATATTTTTTACATAGTTTGTTGCATGTTTTTGGCAATGTGGACATGGCAAATTAAAACATATTTTTTTTATAAAATTCCAGATATATTCACAATTTGTTCTATAATAATCAGGATTTATTCTTGAAGCTACTACATGAAAAAAATACCAGGTTGGTTTTCCCCAAAATGATCTGGTTGATTTATTATTAACATTTAAACCCGTAGGAGGAGGAGGCGGAGTTATTTTTGGCTTAGGATTATTTATTATTCTATTTGGTCTATTATACGAATTTTTGTTACTCCATATTGTTCCTAAATTCATTGACATTATATAAATCATATAAAGAGAAAAATTTAGAATAAATATATGCAAAACCATCAGAATCAAGATGATGAGAATTATGATTTCCAAAAAGAATTATTTGAATTATTATCAACAGAAGATACTGTTAATGATAATGTATGTCTGATATCTAATCTTCCATTAGAAGATACTTGTGTAAAATTAGCTTGTGGTCATAAGTTTAATTATGATTCAATATTCAATGAAATTAAATATCAAAAAAACCCAAATCATTTAGAAACACAAAAGTTATATACTAATGAATTGAAATGTCCATATTGCAGAACTATTCAAAAAGGTCTTTTACCAAGTAGAGATAATTTTCAAAATTTACACGGTGTCAATTGGCCCAAGAAATATCAATATATGGCAAATAAATGTAAATATACATATATATCTGGTAAGAGAAAGGGAACTTCTTGTGGTAAAAAATGTTTCAACAAATATTGCACTGCACACGAAAAGATTATGATAAAACGTGAAACTAAACAGCTTGAAAAAGAACAAGAAAAATTACTCAAACAATTGACTAATGCAACACAGAATATTAAGATTGAAAAAGAACAAAAGAAAACAGGTATTCCTACTTGTCATTGGATTTACAAAAGAGGAAAAAAGAAGGGTATGCGATGTAGTTGTAAAAAACCTTTTCCCTCTCCACCAATGGACCTAATAAACACTCCTTGGTATTGTAAAGCTCATCACAAACTAGTATTTAAAAAACAACATGCGCTAAATACTATTAATTCTACACATACCTTAACTCAAAATGTAGTCATTACTGTTTAAAATACAATTTAATCTTAACAGAATAATTTATTTATATTAATTACTTAAAAATTTATAAGTATTTAATATAATATGAGCACTCAACAAGAATTACTCGAAAATGTTAAGACATGGTTAGATATAGATAATCAAATTAGAACTTTGCAAAAAGAAATTCGCGATAGAAGAAAATTAAAGAAAGAACTTACAGATAGTTTAGTTGGTATTATGAAAAATCAAGATATTGATGCATTAAATGTTCCTGATGGTCAACTTATTTATAATAAAACAAAAACAAAAGCACCATTAAGTAAAAAACATTTACTTGTTTCATTAGCACAATATTTCAAAAATGATTCGCGGATGGTGGATGAATTATCCAAATTTATAATGGAATCTAGACAAGAAAAAGAAAAAGAAAACATTAAAAGAAAAATTAAAAAATAAATACTATTTATATAAATGAATACACCTAAAATAAAATTACAAAATATAAGTTCTGGAAATTCAAAACCTTTTAGCACCCAACAAAAAAAATATTTACCCGACAATTATTTTACTTATGATATTCATAGACATCTAAACACTGATTTTCATAATATTAATATCAAAAAAGGCACGCATATAAATATTTGTTGTTTCAAGATTGTTGAAAGTAGACCAAATAAAATAATACAAAAACCCTTTTTACAGTATTTATTATACAAGTATCCTAAAAATATACAAAAAAGCAAAAATCTCTGTGTTTTTCCTTTTCAAAAATACAAATCTGGAGAGATTTTAAATATAGGAAAAAAAATTATAAAAACCCTTTTCAATCAAATATACAATCCATTAGGATATATTGAAAACAAAGATGGAATATTTTTATTTTACAATATTGATTTTGAAGGTATAATAGTTAGAAATACATTATTAAACAATAATGAACCTCATTATATTTGGTCATTAATTGATGAAATATGTAATCATAAGAAATTTATTACATTCCCTATACATAAATCTGTAACTAATTTGTTTCTTCACAATCCAAAAATTATTTATTTAAAAGATAAACAAAAAATGTGTATAGAATCTCCATCTGTTGCATATATAGGCGAATCACATGAATTATTAAATTATATTGCTACATTAGGTATCAAAGCAAGTGCAATTAGAATGTTTGGACCATATTATTATTTTCATAATTTTAAAAGCAGTGTTAGATACGCCGGATGGAGTAGTAATTATGAAAAAAGACAAGTATTTAATAAACAAATTTCTGATGAAAATGGACTTTACTATCAAGGAGGATTTGTAAGGTTTGCTTTATTTTTGCAAAATTATAGAGTTGTTTTAGACAGAAAAACAGATCCTATGATGAAATATGTTGAAGCATATGATAACACAAAACTACCACCCAAATCATTTCTTGATAAAATAAAAAAAGGAAAAGGAAAATGGACTGAATCATATGATACAATTGTTGTTTCTAATTTTAAAAATAAAAAACGAAGTGGATATTTTATACCTGGAACAGAATATATTTCTAAAAAATTCAATCATTTTACATCCTTATCGATACATCTTTTAGATAAAGAAACATTAAAACCTAATTGGGATATGCATTATGATGGATATGATATAAAATAATATAATTATAATATATCTATGAACAAGTATTTATGGATTTTAGCTTTATTTTTAGTTATTAATGGATTTTTTCAATTGACTACCTTTTTATTTCCTACTCTTCCAGCAGACAAAGTACTGTCTATACAATTATGGATTAATGCTTTGTTAATATTTTCTACATTTTTACCTAATACGGTTGCTTCATTTTTACCTAGTATTTAAGTTCATTTCCAGAGATATATGAAAATTGATTTTAACATATCTCGTTATAATCTATTTAATTATGGAAAAGCGTATTAATCAAAAAACAAGAACATATCTTCAACAATTTAAAAATGATATTCAAGGAGTTGTAACTCAATTAAGTGATGAAGGATTGTCTCACGATAATGTAACTTCATTATTACAATTTATTTATGATTATCAACCACTTGAATTCACTAAAACAGATTTTCAAAAAAGGAAAAGGGTTAAAAATGTTGTACCTTATTTTGAAAGATGTTGTGCACTTAGGGCAAACGGTGAAAGATGCACAAGGAGAAAAAAAGAGAGTGATAAATTTTGCGGAACTCATATCAAAGGTATTCCACACGGAGAAATAAATCAAGTAGAAAAAGCACCAACACATACTAAAAAGACAGTTTGGGCACAAGATATCAAGGGTATTATTTATTATATTGATGATGAAGAAAATGTGTATCACCCACAAGATGTATTGAATAATACAGAAAATCCCAAAATTATAGCCAAATATGTTCGTAATCAAGGAGAATATAGCATTCCTTCATTATCTAAAAAATAATTTAATATAATTAGTAATAAATTATTTTTTTCTTCTTCTTGTTTTCTTTTTCCTTTTATGTTTTCTCTTTTTAGTTTTTTTCCTTTTTCGTCCACCACCTTCTTTTCGCCCCTCCTGCGCTTCCCGCTCCCGCTTCTCAACTTCTCGAGCCTCGAATTTTTTCCTGATATCCTCATCACAACAATATTTTTCTAGAAATTCATTTACTACATTTTGTTTGATGTCTAATGGATCGTTAGGAAATTTTTCATCAAACACCTTCCCTACATATAGCTCCAATTCCGTCCAGGTAGTATCAATCTTTTTATAAGAAGCAATCCAGTCCAGTGTATTTGAGAACCCTCCCTCTCCCTCCCACTTGAGTTCCTCAAAATATTTCGCAAATTCACTGACTGCATCAGCTATCTTATCCTCTATGTCTACTATTTTAGCAACATGCAATACTTCAGACGTATCCACTTTCATTATAGCAGAGGAATAATAAGTGCCACTACTTATTTTTCTTTTCCTCATAACCCAACTCATATTATCATAAGTTGTACTCCCTGAACTGTGGCTTGCTCCACCTGGAACATCCATAAAGAATGTGTTATAATATTCATTAAGGTGCATTCTGCCGTAATTAAAATTACTGGTAGAAGCATTATTACTATTAAAAAATATATTTGTTCCGTACTGGAAATCCGCTCCTGAAACTGTTGGATCATAATTTGATGGGGCGTTTTCTGCTACATCAGGAATTATAAGCCCACCACCATTAAGCATCATTTTAACTGTAGAATAATTATCGTTTTGTCCTGAAGCGTCTACTGACTTACCTAATCTATATTCTGCACTTAAATCAAAAGCGTTTGTATTAGGATTAGTATATCCGTTCATTTGTATAACATGATGCCACCTAGCTGCTGATCTCATTTCTATACATACAGATCCATCGTCACCTGTTACAGCACCTAGATTTTTTAATAGTAAAGCTGTTGGTCTTCCGTTTGCATCTAATGTTGTTGCAGTACCGCCAATTACAGCAGCGCCGTTAACCTCTAGGTTACCCGTGAAAGTTCCGCCCGCAGATTGTAAATCACCTTTAAAAAATGCGTTACCACCTGTATCTATATAAAATTCCTTAGCGTGTATCGAACCATTTTTATTTAAAGTCATACCACCTGTAGTATAACCTGAAGCATCAGGGGCAGAACCGCTGTATATATTATTAGCATCTAATTTCCATCCAGCTACAGTACCGGATGTTGCTGCACCTACAGATCTTATAGTTGCTGTAGAATTATTGTCTACATTTCCTAAACCTACATTCCCCTTGGTTGTTCCAGCTTGTATAGTCGCTGCTGATTGATTATCCACATTTCCCAAACCAACATCACTTGCTGTGGCTGCCGCTAGAGTTGAGGATTGTATGTCTGCATCGGATGTATTATCTACGTTCCCAAGCCCAACGTTTGCTTTTGTAGTACCGGCTTGAATATCTGCCGCCGATGTATTGTCCACATTCGCTAAACCGACTTGTGCTTTAGTAGTATTCGTGTTTAATGTGTTTGTAGCAGTAAGATCAGTATTCCCTAAAGTTATAGTGCCCGAAAATCCGGCATCCCCATTTGCTTTTACATAAAAGTTTTTAGATTCAATACTACCATCTGCCATTGCTATTTTAGTTCCCGCACTTGAAAAATCACTGTTTGCTAATGCTACATAATTTGCACTTTGTATTGCTCCAGTCGTTATATTGGAACCATTAATAGCTGTATAATCAAAAGCACCGTTTATAGTTGTACCTGAAAAAGTAACTAATCCGCTAAAACCAAACATTCTTGTTACAGACCCAAACACAAGTGTATTAGAAGGCGACGCTTCTACTACGCTAACAGGTATATGCCAATAGTTATTGCTACCAGATCCAGGTGTTGCTTCTGGCGCTGTTTCACTCCATCCAGTAGGCAAACTACTAAAAGAATTGGTACTAAAACTAAATGTAACGCCCGTTGAATTAAATGTTGGTGCTGACGTTACTGCTGTACTATAAAACAAATATTTACTAAAAGATCTAGCTCCTGATGGTCCTATTCCTCCATCTGCTCCATCTGCACCATCTGCTCCATCTGCACCATCTGCACCATCTGCGCCATCTGCTCCGTTGCTACCGTTTGATCCATCTGCTCCAGCCGCTCCTGTGTTACCTTTTATAGATTTAGATAATGTTTGTACTTTAACTATAGTAGCTTGGCCTTCACAATTTACAGAAAAACTAACTGTTGCATTATTTGCCGTCATGTTAGTGTGATCTGCAAAAACAGAAGGATTACCCGTTACGGTTTGTGCACCTGCTGTTATATTGGCAGCAGTAGCAGTTACTTTAAATTGTCCCGTACTTGGGGTTCCTGTAACACTATTTAACTGTGTTATACCCTTATACACATCAACTGTTGTTCCAGACCCAGTATAGGTTGCTGCATTTGCTGCGGTTCCTGTTGCTGGTAACGTGTGTGCTTCATTTGTTAATATTACAGCATATGGAGAAACACCATCGTTACCATCGTTACCATCCGATCCATTCGAACCATTCGATCCATTTGAACCATCCGAACCATCCGAACCGGGTTTGATACCGAACATAGTTATTTGGTCTCTAGCCACAATTGCAGCATTGGCTGCTCCCTCTCTTATTTGCACTTCGATTTTTTCAGGCATGTTACTATAACTAGCTTGAGGAGTGTATGTATATGTGTTAGTAGTCGCGGCTGCACCTGTACTAACATCATTCTTAAAGAATTCGTAATAAACAGTGCCCGTAGCATTAACTGCGCTTGCCGTAACCGTTACTGAACTTGGGGAAGGAGATGCACCAGCCGCAGTATATTCAAAACTTAAATCTGCTGCTGTTAAGTTAACCGCCCTAGCATTAGTTCCTGCCGAGCCGTCAGCTCCGTCTGCTCCAG
>WLWG01001535.1_pt1 | contig 20439 bp, 30 predicted proteins | sample 6712871 | NCBI WGS metagenome assembly WLWG01 (sample SAMN12718693, study PRJNA515312) | sponge metagenome | isolation source: marine sponge | host: Mycale hentscheli | place: New Zealand: South Island, Marlborough, Capsize Point | collected 2003-05-01
AGGAAGCGTATTAGGAGAAACATTATAATGGAAAAATTAACAGCTAAAGATATGTTAAAATTACAAGATGGAATTGATGAGAGAAAAGTTGAAGAATTCTTCACGAAGATGTATGAATGTGCCTATAATCATGCCTTCAAAGTTAAGGATCGTCCACAAGTGGGAATAAACATCCCTAATAGTGCTTTGGCAGGTGAAGCTATGGATAAGATGAAGAATCTAGGATTTCATGTATATCGAGATAGTTCAGATGATAGACGAGTAGTCGTCAGTTGGGCAAAAGAACATACCTCAAAAAAAGACAGTAAATAATGAACAACCAACAAAGGACAATAATAGAGGTTCCTACATTTACCGAGGATGATGTTATAGATGTGACAATGACAGCATGTACAATATTTGTTGTACTGTTTTTAACATATGTACTATATTTTGTAAAAGATTAGGGGGTATAATGGCTGCCAAAAAGACCAAATGGACTATCAAAGATATGACACATAAAGATAAGATATTGCTTTCTGAAGCATATCATCTATCATACCGTAACCCCGGTAGTTTCATATGCTTTGGTAAAACCTACTATAAATTCAAGGATTTAAAGTTAGTAGGTGAGGATTATTGTGTTACTCGTAATGGTATCAAGTATTTACAAGATTATTATGAAGAGGCCAAATAATGGCATTCGGAGGAGATGATGAATATCAATATTAGAGGAAGAAAAGGAGCATAGAAAACTATGAAACTAATCTTATTATTATCCCTTATATTGCTTGGATGTGGTAAACCTATGCATAAAGTTGAAATGCTGGGATGTATAAATAGTTGTGTGGGTTTACACAGTGAACTAAAGTATAATGATGTATATAGACTATGTAATGAGAAGGCCAAGACATATAAATATTGTCTAACAAGAGGTAGAGGATTTTGGTTTAGTAATGATGGAGGGCGTACAGATGAATAAAGAAAAATTAAAAGGAAAGACCTATGATAAGATTGTACTGGAAATGACTAATCAAATTGAAAGTTTAACCAGAGGACTGAGGACTCTTCAAGTGAGAGTTAAATTTCTGGAAGACAAAATAAATGAAACAGAAAAAGCTGAATTTGGATACACCTCAAATCCTGTGGAGTGATAAGCCCATCCCTGGACGTTCTGTCCTACCTTACCCCTAGTACCTATTTAAAATTAAAATTGAATACAAGCCTTATATGAGCTTCTCAGACCCTACTGTATATTTGCAGTGGGGTTTTTTCGTTTGTATATTTCACAATTTTAGGGTAGTTATTGTGAAAAGTGTATTCGATTTGATTATATTTTCTGGACCTTGTAAATACTGTAAGTTCCACGGGACATGTAAACCACAGATATTCTCACCTTTTAAGGGGATTATATGATCCACATGATAATCTCCATCTGGTCTATTTAGGTATATTTGTTGTATGTCTTTTTTGTAATATTGTGATATTTTCTGATGTTTACACCTTCTTATAGACCTACGAAATGCTTTATCCTTTTTGTAAGATGGCGTACAAGACCTTTTGCAGTAGTATTTATCATCTCTAGTAGGTTTGAATGGGGTGTTACAATTTAAACAATTTCTATTTCTATGATCTACCTTATTGTACTTATTTTTTGTAGTCTTTTTTGGAGGTCTGCATTTATCTGAACAATATTTCGATCCTGTATGCCCTTCAAAGTCTTTGAAACAAGTCAGACATACCCTATCTACATTTGGTATTCTACCCATCAACACTTTGTGAGACTCATACCAATTTCTGTAGTAAGAACGTAACCCCGAGATTCTACACTCATCTGAACAATATATGCTTTTCTTAGATTTGGTTTTAAATATACTGCTGCATTCAATACATTTAGCATCTATCCAAGGTTTAAGAGTACACTCGTAGCATATTTTTCCACTCCAAGCATTTCCACTATCATCAACATATGAATATTTATTTAATCCTCGACGAATAGTTCTTTTTCTTTTTGACTTATTACATATTTTACAAACGGCTTGTCTATCCATTACAACTCCTTCTTTGTGGGGAACGATATTCAGTATTACTTTTACTTGTTAAATTTTAGGGGAAGGAAATAAAAATAGCCGTATATAATGTGAGGTGTATGCAACTTAATAGTGTATTTCAAATAAACACCCCCCCCCACACCTTGACATCTCACACTCACACCTGAACTTACATCTTGACTCACTGCGTATTGACATATGAATAATACTCCTATCCTGTCTCAACCATAGTATGACACACTGCATTATAAACAAGGTAACATCTATCTCATTATACCATGTGTATATGATGGTACTACACTTTAGTAAGTGTGTCAATATACGGTGTGTCAATTAAGTGAGAAAAATCAGTAGGTTGTGTGGTGTGTCATAGTATTGTTGTTTTTTAATTGACAAATAAAATAAAAAAGTTCATCACATCACCACTACATCACTCTCACATCACCCCTCATAATCCCCTTATCCCTTTCTCATCTATCCCTCATTTCGTTCTCATATCTAACATACTCCTTCTAATTCAGATGCATTCTAATAGCTCTCATAAATCCTCACCGCGAATTTCCAAGCCACACCTTACATATATATAGACGCCATGATGTGTCATCTCAGCCATGAAATATCACAATTTATGAATTATCCCTATTGACAGCAAGTGTGAACAATGCTAGTATGAATACATAAGGAGACATACACATATGAAGTTATTCAAAGTTACATTTGTTAAATACTGGTCAACCAACCCTACTAAGATTGAATGCTGGGTTAAGGCTAAAACTAAGACTCATGCTTGTGCATATGTACATCGCAATAGCTGTGCAATTTCTTGTGTTCGAGCAAACTTAATCAAATAGGAGACACAAACCATGGGAAGCAAACAACTAATCATATTAAAGTCATTACTCTCATCAATTGACCAACTCAGCGAACAACTAGACAATCTTAATCAATTAGCCTTAGAAGCTGTTAAAAATGACGATGATGGTACATATCCAGATGAATTATCATCACTTGATTGGCAAGTAATTTTAGGTAAAACTGCACAAATGAAGAGAGCACATCAACAGACTTGTAATGGTTCTGTTATCCTTGAAAAGATCATCAAATTATAAGGAAAATAATCAAAATGATATCATATAGAATAACTTTTAAAGGAACACTCAAATACGAAACCCATCTACCACCGACAAAACATAATGTGGTGTATAATGCTGACTCAAAAGCAAAAGCAATAAAAGATGTAATAAGGCACTACAACATTTTAGTATTGATATCTTGTGAAGAGGTTAAAACGCTTGCAAAGTATCCTCCTAGAGTAGACAAAAAAGAATTTTGGAAATGGTGCGAATATACTCGAACTATTCGACATATGCCTCAAAATTATTGTGTTACAGTCATTCCAGATCATGGAGAATATAATAGTAATGCTATAATTGATGGAGCGATGAATAGAAAGATGGTTATAAATCTAATTGCTGCGGCTCCTGACATGTTGAACACATTACTCGAAGCTAAAAGGGTATTAGATGAAATAGACAATAGTAAATTATTAGTTTCAATCGATACCGCAATAGAAAAAGCAACAAAAGGAGACATACTCAAATGATTATATTCTTACTACTTGTCATTATATTTCTACTTATCAAGCTGGCTTCTAAACCAGTAATAGAATTTCCTAATGTTTCTGTTATATTTTGAGGTTGAAATCCTAAACCAGTTACTTGATTTGTTACATTTTGTAATCCAGTATTTAATCCAGCTAATGCTGGTACTATTCAAAACGTAATGGGTCCAACAGACACTTACGGATCTTTATTTACATAAAACAAAAAATATGCCAAGTTACGGAGAAAAACAAAAGCCATGTGGTGTTGCTCTACAAAAAGAAAAGCCTGTTATAGGAAAAAGAGTTATGACATCTAAAGACAACACTATAACTAATAGTTTAGTTATTGATAACGTTGTCTATAAAGGCAACCCAGCTTTAGAAGCTCAGAAATAATGGGTTTAGAAGACTTGAAGTTATACTGTTTAAATATAACTTCAGCTACGGTTGTTGGTCTTGGATGGCTAGAGCCGATACTTTCTATAATGTTATTACTTACAACATTAGGATATACTGCTCATAAGTGGTACTTATTAAAAAATAAAAAATGAGATTAATAAAAGAAATTATTATACATTGCTCTGCAACTAGAGAAGGTCAAGATATATCAGTTGATACTATAAGAGAGTGGCACGTTGATGGAAGAGGTTGGTCTGATATTGGTTATCATTTTTATATTGACATTAATGGTAAGATATGGAAAGGAAGAGATATAGATAGATCAGGGGCTCATTGCAAGAATCACAATCGTAATTCTATAGGAATTTGCTATTGCGGAGGCGTAGAAACTGATGGTAAGACACCTAAAGATACTAGAACACCAAAACAAAAAGAAGGTCTGATACATGTGCTTAAAACACTTAAAGCTATGCATCCAGAAGCTATTATTTATTCACACAATGAGTTTGCTAATAAAGCTTGTCCAAGTTTTGATGCAACTTCAGAGTATAAAGATTTATAAAATGAACAAGTACGATAAAGATATGATGCATGAAAGAGAATTAATCTATGATGCAAAAAAAGAAATACACAAAGAAGATATTGCTAAGAAAAAATCTATGCATCCAGGAACGCATAAGATTCTAAAACATATGAAATAGTGAAATCAAGAGGTCTAGGCGACACGATTGAAAAGTTTACTACTGCAACTGGTATAAAAAGATTAGCAGATAAAATACCAGGAGGTTGTGGCTGCGACGAGCGTAAACAATGGTTTAATAATAACTTTCCATATAATATGAACAAGTAATGGCTAAGAAATTTCCAGAAATAAAAGAAAAAAACGAAGGTAAGTTTACTGCATGGGTTAAGAAAAATATGCCTGGTAAATCTACTTGCGCGGCTGCTAGTAAGATAATGAGGAGTAAAGACAATTATAAGCCAGCTGTAGTTAAGATGGCTAACTATGCTAATAACTTTGGTTGTAAGAAAAAATAATGGCATTTAAAATAGAAGCTCCTTATAAATTTAACCACGTACCTGTATACAGAACTTTAGATGAAGATGGTGTATTAGGTATAGCTACTAAAAACGGAGCAATACGAATCAACAAGGATATAACTGATCCTGCACAGTTAAAAAGTGTTGTGGCTCATGAGTTGGTTCATTATGATCAAATGATGCCTAAGAGTAACGATACTGGTAGATTTGGTTATGATAATGAACATATGTTTTTTAAGCCTAAAGGTAGCTCTAAAACTATAACTACTAAAAGAAGTGAAAAAGTAGATGGTGCTCATTATTTAGCTCATGAAAAAGAAGCTTCTAATCCTAAAGTACAAAAGAAAATTAAAAACAAATATAATGAGTTATAGTAAAGATCATTCAAGAAAAAATCCGCTAGCACCTAGTAGAATGTATGGTATGAATTCTTCAGCTAATACAAACACAACTCCAATAGACAGTGAACCTGTTGTAACTAAAGAAAAAGTTGCTAGAGATGGTGAAACAGGAATTTTAACAACTACTAAAACAAAACCAAGAAAATCTAAATTACCTTTAGTAGGCATGGAAGAAGCTTACGATAGAGCTTTGAAATTAGGTTATAGAGATGAAAATGAAAGTTTTGAAGACTATGTGGTTAGAGCAAATAAGTTTAACGAAGGAGAAGTAACAGAAAAGTTTACGCCTGAAATAACAACAATGAAGTCTAGAGGAATAAAGAAAATCGATTTACCTGAATCTGATTTACATATGCAAACAATTCCTTTTATAAATGAAATTCCAGAAGAAGATGTTTTTGAAGAACCAGAAGATGATCCTGAAAAAATTCCATTTAAATTACCGTTTGAATTAAAAGGTCCTAAAATTAATTTTAATTTAAGAAACAGACAACCAAAACCTAAAATTCTTAAAAAAGGAAAATTTATGAAAGCTAATAAAAGTCAAAGAAGAAAAACAAAAAGAAAATTTAGCGGTAGATTGTTTGGATGAAATTTTCTAAAACTGGTTATTTAAGAAATAGTCCTGATGTTAACAAACAAGTTAATTATATTGAGGGAGGTAATATAACAATGAAAGGTGTTGACTTTCCTGTACTAGCTATACCAAGTTCTGGTAAAGCTAAAATAATGCAACCAGGTAATGATTATGAATTTCCTAATGCTAAGTGGGTGAAAGAAATTAAATTAAAATGAGCGAAAAGAAAACATTTAAAGAAACTAAAATAGGTGCATTTTTAGCTAACAAAGCGCCTAAAGTATTAGCAGCTATAGGTGATGTGTTACCTGATCAAGGTGGATTAGGCGTAGTAAAAAATATTATATCAAGTGATACTAAGATTAAAGCTGTAGATAAAGAAGAAGCTATGAGACTTATAGAGCTAGATGTGCAAGAGTTAAAAGAAATATCTAGCAGATGGAGAGCTGATATGAAATCAGACTCATGGCTTTCAAAAAATACTAGACCTTTAGCTTTGGTGTTTTTAACTGCATCAGCCGTGTTGATGATGGCTGTAGATTCATTTCATTTACAATTTGACGTAGATGAATCATGGATAAACTTATTAAAAACTTTACTGGTTACAGTATATGTAGCATACTTTGGATCTAGAGGTGCTGAAAAAATTACAAAAATAAATAAATAAATAAAATGGCAATAAGAGGATTAGAAGGTACGCAAAACGCAGAACCAAGAGTTTTTGCTCACGATGCTTTAGACTTAAAACCAGGTAACTACACTCTAGGTGATAGAATACCTAATACTGATAGTATAGGCGTAGCTTTATACATTGGAGTAGGTATGGATATAACTGTTACTATGGAAGGCGGCTCAACACCTGTGTTATTCAAAGGTGTTACAGCTGGTTCATTCTTACCGGTTTTGGTTACTAAGATAAACGCTTCTAGCGCTACGTTAGATGCCGCAGGTGGAGAGATAATAGCTTTATACTAGTATAGTATGTTTATGGGACTGGGGATGCCGATCCCCGATTTATCAAATAAACCAGGACCGGGTAGACCAGGATGGGGACCGTTAGGCTCTTATGACTTTCAGTTTGAAGTAACTGGTGCTGTAACTATAGAAGCTTTTCCAAATACCGCTGGACAATCTTTTACTATTAAATGGCAGGATGGGACTACAGCTCAAACGACTGGAAGTTCTACTATAAATAGTCCTGCTGGCGCCGGTATTATTTCTATAAATAATGAGCTTGATAACACTTATGCTGATGAGTTTAAAATTGTTAGTGGGCAAACAAATGTAACTAAAGTTGTATCTTGGGGTAATAATGCTTGGAGCGATGTATTTGAAGCTTTTAAAGATTGTGTAAACTTAACAGATATAAGCACAACATCATTTTTAGCTTCTGGACAAGGGCCAAACACTGGCCAAGGTACTTATATGGAAAGTATGTTTGAAGGATGTACTTCGTTATTAGAAGTAGATATTAGAAATTGGAATTTAGAAAATGGTGTTAGTTGGAGATATAATGGTCCATTTATTAATTTAGCTAATCTTGAAAAGTTAGATGCAACAGGTTTAAAAATACAATTTAAAGATAATGCATCTTATAGTTATAATGCTTTTACTGGTATAGGAACTAACGTAGCTACAGGTTGTGAATTTAAATTATCAGGTTTAGATCTTTCTACTAGTCCTTCTAATTACGTTTACCTTGGGTTTTTTAGTAGTAACAAATTTAAAGATGGATCAAATTTATCTAATATCAAATGGCCAACTGGTTTATCAAACCCTAGCGGTGACTATGCGTTAGGAAGAACCATGTTTAACAGCTCTACAATATTAGGTACATTAAATTGTTCTGATTGGACAACTTGGAATTCTAGAAACTCACCATCATTTGGTAGTGTTAATATTTCATTAACTTCTCAAGATGGTTCTAAGGTAAATCTTTCAAATTTAAATCTTTCAGGCACTTGGCAGTTTTATAATATGTTTAACAACTGTAGATTATATGAGGTAATAGGGTTAAACACTTGGACAGCAACAGCTGGTGGGGCAAACCTAAGAGCTATGTTTAAAGATGCTAAGTTAATGAGAATAAATCCAAATGATAATTTCTCTTCTGCATTTACTTCTAGTTTAAATCCTACATACAATATTACTGGTAATTTATACACCAATCAAAGAAGAGGTTTCTATGAGACGTGCTTTAATATGGGTAGCTTATTACTAGATTCTGAAGCAGGAGCACCGCCTAGTTTTGCAAATGTAGATTTCACAGATTCTACTTTAGCAAATCAATCAATTTTTTATAGATTTGGTTATGGTGCTAAATTAACTAATACACCAGATCTAACCACAGCAGCTTTTGCTAGTTCTGTTCCAATTGGTTTTAATAACATATTTGAAAGAGGTGCCACAATAACTGATACCAACAATCACTTTGTATTAAACAATCAAAACCTAAAAATATCTGCAATTTACCAAGCTTTTTGGGGTACTAATATAAGAAAAATTACTATTGGTGACAATGTAGACATGTCGGCTATTACTAGTTTTGACTTCATGTTTTATACATCTGGCTTACCAGTTAATAGTATATTCTTACCTTCAAACGCAGACTATAGCTCTTTAGCTACTATTGCTAGTAATTTAAATTATTTTATGGGTGGTAACGCAACTGGCGCTTTATCAACTTGTCAAGTAGATACATTTATTAGAAGAAACAGAGCTACTAACTCCAATACTAATGTTAATGCTAATTTAGAATCTAACAAAATAACAGCTGTGCCTAGTGTTGCTAGAGCAGATGCAGATTATTTAGTTAATAATCAAGGTTGGACTATAAATGTAGGTTCTCCAGATACTCCTTTACCATTTGCTTATGCAAGTTATGCTGTAGATCCAACAGGTATAACAACTATTTCACCTACTACAACGCCTCCGGCAGGTTCTGTATTTACAGCAACTAATAGTTTAAGTATTAATTCTTCTACAGGTGTTATAACAATAGGTTCATTTAGAGGTGGTTCTACAATTAGATGTACATATCCTGATGGTTGTTACAATGAAGTTGTTATGTTAATACAAGTTCCATTTACAATGAGAACTAAAATACCAGCAGGTAGTTCAAGCTTTATACTATCCCCTCAAATGTCAGATGGTGAATGCTTTATAGACTGGGGCGACACTAATTCTGAAACTTTAACTGGAAGTACAACCCACTCTTATGCTACATCTGGAAGTGACCAAGAATATGATATAAAGCTTTTTGATTCCCCTAGTGGTTCTAAGTTTACAGGCTTTGCGTCTGCACTCGGTGATGAGGAAGCTTCATATGAAAAAACTATATTAAAATGGGGAGATATAGAATGGCAAAATAACCAATGGTTTGGAACAAATACAAGAGGTGCTTATAGAGTTAGAATAGGCGCGCCTAGTGGAGTTGATCATAAACCTAACTTATCTCAAGTAACAAGTTTATATAGAATGTTTGGTACATCTGAACCTGATGATACTGATATTGGAACCGGCTTTTTTGAAGATACTAATGATAATCTAGAACACTGGGACGTTAGTACTATTACTAATATGTCCTATATGTTTAGGAACCCTGACCCGGTTACTACTAAAGATGATGGAAATCCAAATACTCTAAAATGTTCAAACTGGGATGTTAGTAATGTTACAAACTTTAACAACTTTATGAGTGGTTATTCAGGAGCCGTTAGAGGAAGCTGGAACACTAAAACCAATATTGAGATGACTAATTGGAACACGTCTGGTGCTACTGATATGTCTTATATGTTTTGGCAACATCAACAAAATAAATTAGGTATTGAAAATTTTAGAACAGAAAATGTAACAAATTTAAGTCATTTTTATGGAGGTGGAACTTGGAATGCTAAAACAAAAATGTACAATAGCGTTCTTAGATGGGATGTAAGTAATGTAGAAGATTTTAGTAGTGCTTCTATAGTTGTTGGCACAAATGAAACAAATGTTAATGCTAATTTTCCTAACAACTGGAGATTCTCAACTGATGCTAGTAAGAATTTAAATTTTTACAATTTTTGTGGTGGTGATTATATGAGACTTGGCGCTGGGCCTTACTATTTAACAGATCTTCAAGCTTTTGCTACTAAAACAATAAATGAAACTTTTTATGGAGGCACTTCTTATACAGCGTGGAACATGGATAATGCTTCTAGTATTAGTAATTTTGGAGGTAGTACTTTTAGAGGAACTCCACCACTTGGCTTGTTTAGAAATTACAATATAGCTGACTGGAACATAACGTCTAAATGTACTAGTTTTTCTAATCTTTGGGTTTCTGGTAGAGCAGCGGGTGGAGCGGCGATACCTTTTGACCAAAATTTAAGTGGTTGGAATGTCACGAGTATAACAGGTGATCAAGGTTACTTTATGAGAGGTCAAGAAAATACTCCTCTTAATCCTGTAAACATGTCTACATCTAACTATGACGCTACTTTAGTAGGTTGGGGAGCTTTAGCTGCTAGTGTTAATTCAGGGGTTACTGTTAATTTTGGAACTAGTAAATACTCACCTGGAAACGCCTTAGCTGTTTCAAGAGGTAATGTTAGTAATCCAGCAGGTATACCTTCAGGGCAAATGTTTGTTTATGACGCAAACGTAGTTCTTAAAGATTTAACTAGTGTTGGCGATATAGTTCAGCTTATGAACGGTGGTAGCTCTTATGGGGAATTTGCTAAAATAACAGGTTACTTATCTACTGATGATAGAGTTGCTTTTGTAGATGTATTAGGTGGTGCTAGTTTCCCAGTTAATTGGCCAGGAATAACTTGGCAGTATCAAATTTATGACTCAGATGCCGCTAAAGGAAGATATGCTTTACTAGAAGCCGGTTGGACTATAACAGATGGTGGTGTTGATATACCATTTGAATCTGCTGAAATAGAAATAGAATTAGCACCAGGCGAAGAGGCTATGTCACTTATCACGCTTGGTCTTAATACTAAGATTGACTGGGGTGATGGCAACGGCTTTGTTAACAACCCATCTACTGGGCAGCCATATACAGGGACTTACGCTTTTTTCACTTACCCAACAGTAGCAGCTGGAACTACAGATATATACAGAATAAAAGTAAGAGAAAACGAAACTGAAACATTTAGTGGTTGGAGATTTGGTTTTGGTTACCAGTATGGAAGCGCTTATTCAGGAGGGTACAGAGTTAGAAAAATAATAACTTGGGGAAGTCATAAAACTCAAAATTATAGTCAAGCTTTCCAAGGAGCTGACTTAAATAAAGCAGGTTTTACTAACACACTTCCTGTTGACGCTAATGGTAAAATTGCTAAACCTACTTGGATAACTAGTATTACTAGCTTTAGCCAGGCTTTTAAACAGGCTAACTTACCTGCTAATGCAGACTTTTCTAATTGGGCTACTGGTTTAGCTGCTACAAACTTGAATTCAATGTTCACCGGAAATACCAACTTTATTGGAACTGGATTAGCTAATTGGAACGTAACTAAAGTAACTAACATTAATAGTTTTTTATCAAGCACAGCTTTTAACTCAGATATATCTGGTTGGGATCTTCAAAGCTGTACAACCGCTTCAAGCTTGTTTGCTAATACACCTTTTAATCACTCTAGTATATCTAACTTAAACTTACATAATATTACTAACATTGCTAGTATGTTTGAAGGTTGCACTGCACTTAACCAAGATGTTAATACTAAAGTTGTAGGAAGTGGTGCTAGTGCTTATTTAGCTTGGGACACTGACCCTGTGACAGAGATGTATGGTTGCTTTAAAGGTTGTAATAATTTTAACTACTCAATAGGTAAATGGAACATTGGTCAACTAAGTCAAAGTTATGGATTAGCTTCTTTCTTTGCTTATGTAGCTACTAATGTAACTGGTGGTTATACTCATGATTTATTAACAAAAGATGTTACAGTTGGAGCTGGTACTCCAGTTGCTAAAACATATGTAGCCTGGGATGTTGGTCAAGTTAATGGCTTTGGTATTTCATCACAAGCTTATACAACTACACTTGGTATGTTCTATTATAGTAATTTTAATGGAGATATATCAAATTGGGATATGAGCGGTTTAGGTGCTCAAGGTGGTCCTGTTTATTCTGCAGCCGGTCAATGGGGTAGAGTTTTCCAAAATGCTACTTTATTTAATCAAGATATAAGTAGTAAAACAATTACAAATGTAAGTGGTAAAGGTACGTATACAGCTTGGGACATGAGTAACTGGACTGCAGGTAGATATGTATTCTACAACTCTAGTTCATTTAATCAGAATCTTGGTAATTGGCCTTTAAGTACAACCGACACATCTAGTGGTGATATGTTAGGTTTCTTTGGTTATTCTAATATGTCAACAGCTAACTATACAGATACTTTTTCTGGTTGGGCTAATACTGCTAGATCTAATAGTGGTTTTCCAAAAAATAAAGGTTTTGGAAGACAATATAATAGAACTTTTGACACTACAAGAACTAATGGCATTACAGCGTTTACTGTAAACACTGCTGGTAGAGCTAGAAGTTATTTAACTTTAGATGTTCAAGTATCTAGCGGTTCTTCAGACGTTAATGGAGTTTACTATTATGATTATTCAAATAGTAAATGGGTTAAAGAGGCTGATGCGAATGCTACAATAGAATGGAATGAGGAGGAGTCATCTTGGGAGTTGAAGTTTGAAGGAGAAATTCAGCATGCTGGAAGCGGTGGAAGTCAAGCGGCTGGTCCTGAAAGTTCAACATCTTGGTCAGGTGGAATATCAGTAGTTGATTCAAGTTTAGGATGGTCAATATCTAATGATACAATAACAACTTAATTATGATAAATATAATATCAGCAACACAAGATACTTGGTGGATAACTTATAATAGTGATAAATCTGTTATACACTATGGGAGTGCACTAACTGGAACATCTGCAAGTAGTGGCCAACCCTTAAACGATCCTTTTTATTATAATGAGGCAGATTGGGTGGTTAGACTAGCAGAACTAGGTATTAATCCTTTTGAAGAAAATAACGAAGAAGATGAGTAGTATAGCTTTTCCAAACCCTCCTTTGTATTGGATTACATGGGAAGACAACACTGAAACAACTGTTCAAGGATATGGGCTTGTGACAACTGAAGAAAGGTTAGATACTATAAATCACTTAACTAGCTATGTAGATGAAGTTGTATGGAAAAGTGTTTTATTGCAGCATGGTATTGATCCAGATCCAGACGAAGAAGAAGAATAAATGTAAAAAAGTATTATGAGTGGTAATATTCCTATAGACAACCCTGCTATCAGAACTTATTGGATAGCTTATGAAAACTCAATGAAGGAAGTAGTTGAAGGTTACGGCTTTGTAGATCCTCATCAAAAGCTTTTGTCTAAATGGTTTATTGATGAAACTATAGACGAAGACGAGTGGTTAGCTGAGCTAAAGGAGCATGGCATAACACCTGATCCAGTACCAGATCCACCAGAGTAAAATAAATATAATTAAATTAAATCAAATGAAAATTAAAGAAGAAGAATTAAAATTAATTCAAGAGCAACAAGCAAAGCTTAATGAATTGGTTCATAACATCGGTTTATTAGAAAGCCAAAAGCATGGTTTATTACACGATATAGCCGGTATTAATAAAGAAATAGAAGACTATAAAGAAACATTAGAAAACGAATATGGTCCTGTAGAGATTAACCTAGAAGATGGTACTTATACTAAGATAGAAAAAGATGTCGAAAGTAATAAGGAAGATTAGTATAGGTTCTGACTATAAGAACGATGCAATGCATTATTCAACTGGTCAGGAAGTATATGGCGGACACATAATTAGTGATATTCTTTTTGAAGATAAAGACCAATCATATAATATTTTTATAACTAAAAATAATGAAGTCTTACCTTGGAAAAAGTTTAACTCTAATATGTCAATATCTGTAGAATATGATCTTAAGTATTGATGCAGAGTTTATACTATTTCATTGTTAAACCACTAGAAGAAAGGTATGACAATATACGAAGAGTTGATGGTAATAACCTTATTATCAATACTAGCATTGAAAACCATAGATTTATTAGTAAAAAAGCTGTAGTAGTTTCAACACCTGCAGCTTATACTACTAAAATAAATGTAGGAGATGAATTATATATTCATCATAATATATTTAGAAGATGGTACGATCAAAAAGATAGAGAACGTAATAGTTCAACTTATTTTAAAGATGACCTTTACTTTGTTTCACCAGTTCAAATCTATATGTATAATTTAAAACCACATTTAGATTATTGTTTTGTAAAACCACTTAAAAACCAAAACTTATTAGAGAACAGGAAAGAACAACCTAATGTTGGTATAGTGAAATATACTAATAACGCCTTAGAAGCTGTAGGAATCACTCCTGGAACACTTATTACGTTTACACCTAGCTCTGAATTTGAGTTTATTATAGAAGGTGAACGACTTTATTGTATGAAATCAAATGATATAGCTTTAACGCATGAATACCAAGGAAACGAAGAAGAAAATAATCCAAGCTGGGCAAAAAGCAATTGAGGAGTTAATAAAGGTAGCAAAAGAAAAGATCGTAGACTCAGACGATGATGTAAGCGCTGATAGATTAAAGAATGCTGCCGCAACTAAAAAGCTAGCTATAATGGATGCTTTTGAAATATTAACTAGGATACAAGAAGAAGAGGATATGCTAAATAATAAACCTAAAGAAAAAGTTGAAAAAACTTTTAAAGGTTTTGCAGAAGGGAGAAGTAAGTGAGTTATAATCAAACTCTTTGGAAAGAAATTAAGGACGTTGTAAATCCTAAGATATTAGCTAAAAACAACAGGTTTAAAAAATGGGAGTATGGTTACAACCCTGATTATGATTTTATAGTAATAAGTAAAACTGGAAAAATTGGACAGATCATTGAAATACAAAATCTCAGGATTGCTTTACCAGCAGCAGATGAACCGTTTAAACGAAGCGAAAAGAAAGCTGAACAATATTGGGAAAAACAAAAGTACCCAAAAGAATTAAATAAAATTAAATCAAGGTTTGACTGGGAGGAATACCCATCAGATTTTAAAGAAGAGTGGTATGACTATATCGACGAAGAATTCAAAAGAAGAGAAAATGGTTATTGGTTTTACAATAACGGCTTGGCTACTTACATTACTGGTACTCATTACATGTACTTGCAATGGTCAAAAATTGACATTGGAGCACCAGATTACAGAGAAGCAAACAGACTCTTCTTTATATTTTGGGAAGCATGTAAAGCAGATACAAGGTGCTACGGAATGTGTTACCTTAAAAACAGACGATCTGGATTCTCTTTTATGTCAAGCGCAGAACTTGTTAACCAAGCTACAATATCTTCCGACTCTAGATTCGGTATATTGTCCAAGTCTGGTGCAGATGCCAAAAAAATGTTTACGGATAAGGTTGTACCCATATCAGTTAACTACCCGTTCTTTTTTAAACCCATTCAAGATGGTATGGACCGGCCAAAAACTGAACTGGCTTATAGAGTTCCAGCATCTAAACTTACTAGAAGAAAGCTTGAGTCGAATGAACAGCTTAGAGAACTAGACGGACTTGATACAACTATTGACTGGAAAAATACTGGTGATAACTCTTATGATGGTGAAAAGTTAAAACTATTAGCTCATGATGAAAGTGGTAAATGGGAAAGACCTGATAATATATTAAATAACTGGAGGGTTACAAAAACTACATTACGTCTTGGTTCTAGAATCGTAGGTAAATGTATGATGGGCTCAACTTCAAATTCTTTAGACAAAGGTGGAAACAATTTTAAAAAACTATACTACAATTCAGACGCTACAAAAAGAAATAGAAACGGACAAACATCTTCTGGACTCTATAGCTTGTTCATTCCTATGGAGTGGAACTATGAGGGATTCATCGATACTTATGGATTACCTGTCTTCATTAGAGGCAAAGCTCCAGTCAAAGGAGTTGATGGTTTTGAAATTACAACAGGAGTTATTGAACATTGGGAAAACGAAGTTGACGGACTTAAAAGCGATCAAGACAGTTTAAACGAATATTATAGACAGTTTCCAAGAACTGAAGCTCATGCTTTTAGAGATCAAACAAAAGAAAGTTTATTTAACTTAATTAAAATATATGAACAAATAGATTTTAACGATGAGTTTAATAATAAAGCAAATGTAACTAGAGGTAAGTTTATATGGCAGGGTGGTATTAAAGATACTATAGTTCAATTTGTACCTGACAATAACGGTAGATTCAATATTAGCTGGGTACCACCTAGCAACTTACAAAATAAAATTATAATAAAAAATGGTGTTAAATATCCTGCTAACGAACATATTGGAGCTTTTGGCTGTGACAGTTACGATATTAGCGGTACTGTTGATGGTAAAGGCTCTAATGGAGCTTTACACGGACTAACTAAATTTTCTATGGAAGATGCGCCACCTAATCATTTCTTTTTAGAATATATAGCTAGGCCTGAAACGTCTGAAATGTTTTTTGAAGAAGTTTTAATGTCATTAGTATTTTATAGTATGCCAATATTAGTTGAAAACAATAGACCTAGACTATTATATTATTTACGCAGAAGAGGTTATAGAGGGTTCAGTATGAATAGACCTGACAAAGTATGGAATAGGTTATCAGTTACAGAAAAAGAAATAGGTGGAATACCTAACTCAAGTGAAGACATTAAGCAAGCACATGCAGCTGCAATAGAAGCTTACATAGAAAACTATGTTGGTATAACTAACGATGGTTTTGGTACAATGTATCATCAAAAAACATTACAAGATTGGTCTAAGTTTAACATAAACAACAGAACAAAGTATGATGCTACTATTAGTTCAGGTCTAGCTATAATGGCTTGTAATAAAAATAATTATAGACCAAATGCAATTAAAAATAAACAACCATTAAATTTAAGTTTTACAAAATATGATAATGATGGTTTTGTTTCAAAAATACAAAAATAAATGATAGAAACTAGTTATGGAAGTTCATTTCCGGATCAGGTAGTACCTGATGCAGTTAAAGCGTCTTATGACTATGGATTAAAAGTAGGGCAAGCAATAGAAGGTGAATGGTTTAGTGGTACTAGAACAGGAGCTGGAGGATATAGATTTGCTACTAACTACAATAACTTCCATCAATTAAGATTATATGCTAGAGGAGAGCAATCTGTTCAAAAATACAAAGATGAACTATCTATAAATGGTGACTTATCTTATTTAAACTTAGACTGGACACCTGTGCCTATTATTTCTAAATTTGTAGATATTGTAGTAAATGGAATGTCACAAAGAAACTATGATATTAAAGCTTATGCTCAAGATCCTTCATCTACTGGAAAAAGATCTGCTTATGTTCAAGGCTTAATGAAAGATATTTATGCTAGAGAATATATAGCTAAAGCAAAAGCTCAACTAGGTTTAGATGTTTCAACTGGTGGTGGTAAAACAAACATGCCAACAAATCCTGATGAGGTCTCTGTTTACATGCAGCTTAATTATAAACAAGGTATTGAAATAGCTCAAGAAGAAGCTATTAACTATGTTCTAGATTATAACAAATACGATTTAGTTAGAAGAAGATTAAATTATGATTTAACTGTTTTAGGTATTGCTTGCTCAAAAACTGAATTTAATTTACAAGAAGGTGTTGGTGTAGCGTATGTTGATCCTGCTAATTTAGTTTATTCATATACTGAAGATCCAAATTTTGAAGATTTATGGTATGTAGGTGAAGTAAAAGGATTAAGTATGGCTGAACTCAAGAAGCAGTTTCCAATGCTTACACCTGAAGAATTAAAAGAAATAGAAAAATACCCTGGTAATTCCAATTACAGAAACGACTGGAACGGTAGATACTTTGATGATAAGATACAGGTTATGTATTTTGAATATAAAACATATACTAATCAAGTATTTAAAATTAAAGAAAATCCAAACGGTTTAGAAAAAGCTTTAGAAAAAACAGACACTTTTAATCCACCAGAAGAAGTTAATTTCAGCAAAGCATTTAGATCAATAGAAGTACTATATACTGGCGTAAAAATATTAGGGCACCCTAAATTACTTAAGTGGCAAATGTCTGAAAATATGACAAGGCCAACTGCTGATACTACTAGAGTAAACATGAATTACAATATATGTGCTCCTAGAATGTATAAGGGACGTATAGATTCATTAGTTAATCGTATAACAGGTTTTGCTGATATGATTCAATTAACGCATCTTAAACTGCAACAGGTGTTATCAAGAGTAGTTCCTGACGGCGTTTACATGGATGTAGATGGATTAGCTGAGGTAGATTTAGGTAATGGTACTACATATAATCCTCAAGAAGCTTTAAACATGTATTTTCAAACTGGTTCTATTGTTGGTAGATCATTTACCCAAGATGGTGATATGAACCCAGGTAAAGTTCCTATTCAAGAGTTACAGAGTGGTAATGGTGGAGCTAAAATACAAAGCCTTATACAAACTTATCAATATTACTTACAACTTATAAGAGATGTAACCGGATTAAATGAGGCTAGAGATGCTAGTAATCCTGATAAAAACTCTTTAGTAGGTTTACAAAAAATAGCAGCTGCTAATTCTAATACAGCAACTAGACACATACTTCAAGCTAGTTTATACTTAACACTTAAGAACTGTGAAAATATATCACTAAGAATAGGTGATGCTTTAATGTTTCCATTAACCAGATCAGCTTTACAAACCAGTATAACTAAATTTAATGTATCTACACTAACTGAGCTTATGGATAAGAATATATACGATTTTGGTATATTTTTAGATCTTGAGCCAGACGATGAAGAAAAAGCTAAATTAGAAGAAAATATACAAATAGCTTTAAAAACTGGTGGCATTGATTTAGAAGACGCTATTGATATTAGAGAAGTTAAAAATTTAACATTAGCTAATCAGTTATTAAAACAACGTAGACAGCAAAAGCAAGCGGCTGAACAAGCTATGAAGCTACAGCAAATACAAGCTCAAGCACAAGCACAAGCTGAAGCAGCTGAAAAACAAGCATTAGCTGAAACACAAAAACAACAAATACTTACAGAACAAAAAGTACAGTTTGAACAAGCTAGAGTACAGTTTGATGTTGAAAAATATAAGCAAGAAGCTGAAGTTAAAATAATGCTTATGAGCCAACAACACAAGTTTGATTTAGAATTAAAACAAATGGAAGTTGACGGTATGAAAACAAAAGAAAAAGAGATTGAAGATCGTAAAGATGAAAGAGTGCGTATTGAAGGTACTCAACAATCTCAACTAATAGACCAAAGACAAAACGACTTATTACCAACAAGCTTTGAAACTAGCGCAACTGAAAAAGATCAGCCAACACCTAGTGAAGAGCCTATGCCAATGCTCAATCCTTTTGGAATGGGTTAATTATTAATTATTATATTATATTATGTCAGAAAAAGAAGAAGTAAAAGAGGCTCCTGATGGAACCTTAGAACAAGGTGACTTTAAAATGAAAAAGAAACCTAAAAAATTAGTTAAAACAGAACCTACTACAAAAGTAGATTTAACTAAAAAAGAAGAGAAAACAGAACAACCTGAAGAAACTAAAGAAATTGTACAAGAAATTGTAGAAGAAAAGGTTGAAGAAAAAGTAGAAGCTAAGGAAGAGCCGGTTAAAGAAGAAGAGTTTACTGTTATAAATGAAGTAACAGAAGAAGAAGCTCCTAAAGAAAAACCAGTTGTAACAACACCTGAACCAGTAGTTGAAAAAGTAGATTTACCTGAAAATGTAGAAAAACTTGTTGACTTTATGAAAGAAACTGGAGGTACAATAGAAGACTATACTAGACTAAGTAGAGACTATACTAATGTTGATGAAGATGTTTTACTTAGAGAATACTACAAACAGACTAAACCTCACTTAGACAGGGAAGAAGTAGATTTTATATTAGAAGATAAATTTTACTTTGATCCTGAGGAAGCTGAGGAACGTGAGCAAAAGAAGAAGAAACTTGCTTACAAGGAAGAAATTGCAAAAGCCAAAAACTTTTTGGAGGAAACGAAAAAGAAGTATTACGACGAGATCAAGTTGAGACCGGGCGTTACTCAAGAACAACAAAAGGCAATGGACTTTTTCAATAGATATAACAAAGAACAAGAGGTAGCAAAGCAAAGTCATGAGAGCTTTAAGACTGCAACTAAAGATTATTTTACTAATGATTTCAAAGGTTTTGATTTCGAGGTTGGTGAAAAAAAATTTAGATATGGTGTTAAAGATGCTAATGAAGTTGCCGAGGCGCAATCTGATCTAACAACATTTATTAAGAAGTTCTTAAACGAAGATGGTACAGTTAATGATCCAGGTGCATACCACAAAGCTA
>WLWG01001537.1_pt1 | contig 20427 bp, 24 predicted proteins | sample 6712871 | NCBI WGS metagenome assembly WLWG01 (sample SAMN12718693, study PRJNA515312) | sponge metagenome | isolation source: marine sponge | host: Mycale hentscheli | place: New Zealand: South Island, Marlborough, Capsize Point | collected 2003-05-01
GATATTTTTCTCTTCAACTCATGTTCTTCTAACTGAATACTTGAAACTCTTTCTTTCATCATATCAATCATTTGAATTAAATCAGCGGGTATAATCTCTCCTATTGGTATAGACATTCCTAATTCATTTTCTATTTGATTTACAATTTTATCTCTCTTAATTTCTGCAAGACTTGAAGTGCCCATATACGCGCAATCACTCATTTATATTAACTCAATATAATTATTATTGATATACCCATTTTAACGGCGTCGCTTAGTGCGTTTTTTTTGGTGCTTTTTTCCACGTCGAGTTTTTCGCTTAGATTTCTTATTCTTTTTGGTGCTTTTTCTGCGTCTTGACTTAGTTCGCACCTTACGAGCACGCATAGTTCTTCTTTTCCCACCCATCAAACCAGTCATACCTTGTTGCTCATCAGCATGTGTCTCATCTTCATTGATCTGCTTACTTCGCAATTTAGTTTGCTCTTGAGGCGGCAGCTCCATAAATTGTTCATATGTCATAAGGTTGTTTTCTAGTATACGCGCAACTAAATCTTCATCAGCTTGCTGATTCCTTTGTTTTAATTGTTCCATATCTCTACTATTTCTTTCTTTTCGTTGTGCTTCTAATTTGTTTTTTCTTAGCAACCACTATTTTGGTTACTCTTGCTGGTTGAAATTTATCTTCAGGTGATGATCTAACTTCAGTGGACCACTGGTAAGCAGAAGCTTCTAGTTCCTTATTAATAAAGATTTTATTTTCCATCTGTCTTTCTTGGGCAATAATGGTTTTCTCCTTACCATTAATGATAAAGTATCCTCCTTGTCCATATGGACATTCACCCATTTCACGTAAGGTTGATTTTCCATGTCCAGCTAAGACACATATATCAGATAACAACATAACTGGAATTCTTCCAATAGGAACACTCTTAAAATGTTTAATAACTGAATCATGGTTTCTATAAATGTCTTCACTAACTCCTAAATTAGTGTTAGGTGGAGTACTAACTAGATCTGCTAGTTGTCTTTCATATTCTGAAATAGCAATGGTAGACCCATCTTCTTTAGCTTCTCTGATAAATTCCACATAAATATCACTATATAACATTGAAGCATAAGTTAGGTTACGGAGTCTTGCTTCATTAGGATACAATTGTTTTTTTATTTCATTTAATTCATGTAAGTTATAGATATTAACTGTTGTAATAATTTCAAGTTTTACATTTTTACACTGACTAAATTCTTTATAATAAATATTTAAATTTTTTATTATAGTATCGTAATGGATCAAGATGAAAACATAAAAGTGACGAATAGTGACTTACTTGCCAATAGAAATAAATATTCAATTGATATTCTGGAAAAAAATATTGTGGAAAATCATCTTGATGAAAAAATACTTTTAGCAACACAAACGCTTACACCCGAGTTTTGTGTCAAATATATATTAGATTTAGATATAGAAGGAGGTGGTGAAGAGTCGTATATATTTGACGTGTGTTACATATTAGAGTTCCAAAAACATATTACTAAAAAAGAGTTGAAAGATTTAATAAATATTTCTGACGATGTTGTCATGAAAACTGCGTTTTAAATATTCACAGGTGTAATAAAATTGAAGCATTCTTTAGTAAATATAGTATTGTATCAACATACTAGAAATTGTCATTATAATATGAAACGGGAATCAAAGCATGACATTTATACTGGTGGAACCATTAGATATGTTGGTAATATGAAGTATTGTACGAAAGGACTAGTAGAAGTCTATCGCAGAGGAAAATTATACACATATAAGAACAACCATCTGCAGCATTGTCTCAAATGTGGAGGGTCGAAATTTTCTTGCAAAGGTCTACCACATGAGGCCAACCAATATGGTAATAAGAAGTGGACACCACAAAACAAACAGGTATTCGTTACATACACTGAATACTAGAAATTCTATAAAAATTATTAATTAAAAAATTTATATTTAATTTTGTAATATCTCTCTATAAACTCCTTCTCTTCATTAGTTATATCTAGTAATTCATATATGCTTTTTTTATTTAGTAATTCTTTTGGTATATTAGAAAAATCAGGTATGAAATCGAAAACATACTTCTCCAAGTATCTCATTCTATATCTTGTAGTCTCAAATAGAAATAATATTAACTCGGTAGAGAGAAATTCTTTAATTAATTTTAATTCAGATAAAGATTTATTTTTTATTATATAATTATCTCTCGTACTAATACCATACTCTCCATCTTCATCTATATATGCAAATCCATACATTTTATGAGCCATAATCAATTTACACTCTCCATGATACATCAAAGGTTCATTACTATAATTTATTTCCAGATATGGTTCTTTCTCTGCATTTAGTTTCGTTGTTTTTATGTTTTTAAATGGAAAGTATTGAGAGAAATTATTATTTATTTGCACATTCTTTTTGGGCATATTTGTTTTTATTATTTTTAAATTTCCATATATTTCTGTTAGTTTTAGAAATTTATTTACTATAGATACAAAGCATAATGGTATTGGTATTTTATTTTTCAATGGAAAGTATTCATAATCCTTTTTTACTTCATCGTATAATTCAATAGTCCCTTCATTTTCTCTCTTTGTTAATAAAAAATAACATATTGGCGTCTGTACATGAAATCCAAATATTTTATTTGTTTCACTAGAATTTAATGTATGCAATTTTTCTATTTTATAATTTAATAACATATCATACATTCCAGCTTTATCAGGTTTCATCCATATAGAAGGAATTAATATATTCATAATCCCATCATTTTTTAAGAGAGAAATGTTTTTTTTAACAAATTCACACCATATTGTTTTACCATCCTCTTTTTTATTTATATTATTTTTTGTAGGAACTTTTTTAACACCATTAAAATTATAAGGGGGATTACCTATAATAAAATCAAATCTTATGTTGGTTTTCCATTCTAAATAATTGGTTTCTATTATATTTGCATTATCTCCGAATTTCTCTCTAAGAAAAGGTATATTATCATTATTTAATTCAACCATATAAATCATATTATCAATTATATGTTTTTTTCTCTCTTCGTCCTTTGGAATTGATTCTTTGAGAGATTGAAATAAAATAAAAAATAAACAAATGCTATAATTTCCATGCCCCGCCCCTGCATCTAACCATTTTAGATCCTTATTTTTAAAATATTCTTCTGGTATTATCATTAACATTCTATTGATAAAGAAAAATGGAGTATTCACTTCTCCATATTTATCCTTTAAATCAGGATTATAATCTAGATACTGAGAGAAAATATCTTCTAAAATAGTATTTTCATTAATATTAATCACTGACATTAATATTAATTTATTTTTTTTAATAATAGTTTTAACTACATTACTTTTTTTTAATCATATCTTCATATTTACTATGATTGTCATTTCCACAAGGACCACAATGGTCTTCATTTGCTAAATCTATACGACGATCCATTTGCTTTCTATTATCTAGATAAACCCATCTACCTAATACTTTTGGAGGGTCTTTTCTTAGAAAATAAACATATTGTTGAACATGTCTAACTATGGGCTGGTATAAATGTTTGAATTGTGTTCTTGTAACAGGCATCTTATATTAATTATTATAATATTTAATATTTAATATATATATTTAAATCAATTTTATTTTTTAGATTTCTTAGATTTCTTAGATTTTCTAACGCCATTATGTCTTTGTTTTCGTGTATATTTATTGGATGATAATAATTTACCAGATATATTTGATTGTTGTTTAATAATTAATTCTACTATATTTTGATAAAAACTTCTGAATTCTTTTTTCTTGTCTTTTAATTCATCATAAGAAAACCATTTAATTTTAGCCTTTTCTAATAAACCATTATCTTTTTTATGTTTAACATGAGGTAAGTATCTAGAAAAAAATTCATAATTATTTTTATAATAAGTAGGAAGATTTTCATCAAAATCCATTTTAAATATAAATGTGGTATATTCCTTGAATTTAATGGTTACTATTTTATTTTGTTTTACTCGTTTTCTAAGTTGTTCTGCAGATCCTAAGAATCCATTAATCTCCTCAGAACCTTCTCTTAATGCAGTATCGAAATGAGTTTCACCTTCTTCATGTCCTCCACCGAAATCAGCCCATCCAGGCGTATCATCTAATTCATTTTCCTTTCCAAATAAAAAATAAACTTTATCATTTTTTATTGCTACGGGTAATATACCTCCTCCCATTATACTATATTTATATTTTTTTATGCATTTCCACAAATATTTTGAGTCATCCACTTTTTAAGTTCTTCATTTCTATTCTTTTTGTAAGATGAATTTTCTTCATCAATGAGAATGCTATAACTATCCTCTGGACCACCAAGCTCAACATCATAATATGTTTCATCATCATCATGATTAGTTGAAATACTACTTGGTGTTCTAGGTGGCATATGCAATGGAGTATCATCATCATAATCATCATATAGCGTACCAGACATATCATCGCCTGTTTCAATATCACCGAAAGTCTCTATATTTCTGATAGTTTCGTTTGGAATAAATTCCCTCTTAAATAGTTCTTCATAAACCGATGAAATTTCTGTTTCAATATTGCTAATTCTATTGTAACAATCGTCAAGTGTAAATTTATAACTAGTATTTTTTCTAGTTTTAGAATTGTTGGGTAAAACAATCCAATACCATGGGTCATCATAAGCTAATCTAGCTTCTAGGTTGGGATCTTCAATTCTTCTTCTCAAATTTTCAGCTGCACTATTGTAGTACCATCTAGAGAAGTGAATAAAAGCCATTTTGTATTCACTACCATCCACTCCAATTTTATAAACAATGTCCATTTTATCTACTTTACCAAGATTTAAATATTCAAATGTATGAATAATTTTTTTATCAGGAATATTAGCAAAGATGCGGGGAATGCAAACTGAGAAGGTAGAATTAGACATTTTAACTGTAACTTTCTTGTGTATTTAATGCAATAACTAATGTTAAGTATTTGAACTTCAATTTTTTTAATAATGTAATTAAAAAAATGCTATTAAAAAAAAATTGAATTAAAAAAATATTTATTTATTTATTGTATTAACATAACTTAAAATGGACTACAGATCTACTAAGCGAAAAACGAAGAAGGACAAGGAAAGAAGAAATCATGAGATTAACGGGAAGTACAGTGCAAAACATATTAGGATTCAAGAACAATGTCAAGAAAATCATTTAAAAAATATTCAACAAGAAAAACTTGAGAAATCTAAGAAAGGAAAAAATAATAAAGATAAATAAATAATATTCTAACAGAAATAAGAAGAGAAAGACACATTGGAATTTCCATGTCGGGTTCTCATCTTTTTTTTTTTCTCCATAATTGAAGAAATCTCACTAGATACTTCTTTTGAAATATCTCTAGCAACATGAGATGATGTAATGGATTGTGTTTCTGATCTTCGTTGTGCTCTGGTATTTCTATCAATAATTTGTTGTTTTACTTTTTGTTGTTGACAGCGTTGTTCATAACGGATTGCTCTATTTGTTTGTGTATTAAGGCCTGTGGTCATTATATGTTTAAATATCAATACCCTTTTATATTGATTTATTATATTATTTATAAGTCTATTACTTACTATGCTGTTATAAATATATTTACAATTAATATAAATACATTTATATATAGAATAATACAATGACTGAATATCTAAAAGATGTTACATATAAAGACACCATTCCTTTTATTCCTCCTGTTACAGAAGGTAAGGTAATTAAAGTATATGATGGTGATACTATTACTCTTGCTAGTAAATTACCATTTGATGAATCACCACTCTATCGTTTTTCGGTAAGAATTAATGGAATTGATTGTCCTGAAATGAGAACTAAAAATGTCGATGAAAAACAATGTGCAAAACTAGCAAAGCAAAAAATTATTGATGCTTGTTTTAATAAAATAGTTCAATTAAAGAATGTTAAATTAGAAAAATATGGTCGAGTATTAGCTGATGTTCATGTAGACGATGTATCATTAGGTGAATTACTATGTAAATGTAATTTAGCTGTAAAATATGATGGTGGTACAAAGGTAGTACCAGATAATTGGATGGACTATTATAATAGTAATACAGAAGCTTAACTAGTATATAAGCATTCAAACATAAGAGCACAAGACCAATCCATATGATTTAAATCAACAATTCTTCCATATTCATCATATAGTGTAATCCTTAATTTTTCAATATTAACTGGACCAAAATAATTTCTGCTTCTGTTAATCTGTGTAGAAAATCCATCATCTTCTCCTGTTTGATATACACCATTTGTTTGTTGTATAGATGCTAAATTAATTCGTGCAATTATGTTTCTATTATTAATAGAATCATTATATGCAGACACATAATAATTATTTACATTATTATTATAATCATCTATAGCAACAAAAATATAAGAAGGGCCTTTTATATAACATATAGATTCTGATACTATTGCTGATGGATACTTATAATTACCAGATGAATCTTTTAATGGTGGCCCGGACTTATATAAATTAACTCTAAAACCTAAATTCCATCCTAAAAAGAATGGTAATTGTAAAGTAGTTTGATTAGTACCTTCGGGAGAAACTGCACATTGAATTGCAAAATTGTAATAAGTTGGATTATTACTAATATCTGTTAATGATACATTGGATGAATCTATTGCGAATATACTTTTACCACTAGTAGTATCTACTGTATATATAATAGCCATGGAAGAGTCTATCATGGTCTTTGACCCCTTATTCATTCTATTATTCTTATTTTGTAATCCAGCATTTATAGCGGATTCTATTGTTGAACCACCAATGCGGTTATTAATATTTGTATCATAATTTCCATCTGGTATTTTAACAATCATTTCGTTATTATATTTTGAATCATCAGGTTCTGATGCATTTCCGGATACATCCCACCTTACTATAAATACATTATTCCCTAATTTCTCACTTATGGTATAATAAGTTAAAGGCAATTCAATAGACGCTAGTCTCATATTAATAATATTATCAAATTTATATGGTAAGTTTATTTTTTGATCAGATGCAGAAGTTGTATAATAATTTGGTCTAAACCGCGAATCAATATTTAATGATCTTTTGATTGTAGTGTATTTAATAGGATTAATTATTCCAGGAGGTGCACCTCCTGAATCATTTAAAGTTAATCCATTTGATGATTTTAAATTATATGCTTCTTCTTCTCTTTGTTCATTTTTAATTATATAATGATTGTCTACTTCTTGAACATAATTTTTTAAGTTATTGAAATGAACTGGCTCATTAGAAACCGATTTTGTATGTAATATTTTTTTTGATATTGTAGTTATTAATCTATTCGAAATATCATTTAAAAATTTATGAATATTTTGCTTAGTTGATTCATTAACAGAATTATCATTAGTCATTTTTACAAGCATAGACGATTTTTGCATAGCAATATCTTCTTCTTGATATGGGTATGTAAGTTCCAAAATGTCTTCTATTTCCTTATCAGAATAATCTGTTTGATTTAAATTAAGTAAATCCATATATAAACTAATAAGGTTTTTTTATATTTATATAAAACAAATTAATAACAACATTTATATTTCACATTTGTTATATTAGTAATTAGTCTATTCTCATCGTTAAACATTTGTATGCCACCACATGGAATATTAGTTGTCTTTACTAGCAAATCAATTAATACATGTAATTTTTGTTCTAAATTATTTTTATCGTCTCTTTTACAAGATATTTCATAATAAATTATATTATTATAGTTCTTACATAAATAATTTACACAAGATCTATCAACTAATATTTCCTTATCACTTTTATTACCTAATAATAGAATTGGATGTTTATGAGAACATGTATTTTCATAATCAATCATTTTTATCCATTCTAAGATAGACTCAAATGATTGTTTATTACTTAAATCAAACATCAATATTATTCCAGCAACATCTCTAAAATATCCTCTAATAATAGATTTATATTTTTCCTGACCTGCTGTATCCCATATACATATTTTTATGGTTTTATCATCGTTAGTATGTTTTATTAGACTACAAAAATCAACTCCTATAGTGCTAATACTTGTATCACTATATGGTTTATCGTTTAATATATTAAAAAACGATGACTTACCTACCATCGTATCTCCAATTATAATTAATTTATATTTTGCATCATAATTTAGTCCATTCATTATATAATATGTTATTATCATTTTATATTATTCATCTAATAACATTATAGCCATTGCTGAATAATTGTGTAAATCTATTAATGTATCGCGCATTCTTTCATCGTCAACTAATGTTATATTATTTTTGTCAATAGTCTGTAATCTTTTTATTTTATCACCCATTCTAATTAATACACCAATTACACCATATTCGGCAAACGCATCCCCATAATCTTGATTTTTCTTTTTAAATAATTCTAATCCTTCTGATTGAACAGCAATCATTTGTTCGATGCGATTTTTTTCTTCCATAATAACAATAACATATTATTATATTTATATCCTTTAACTAATAAATTTTCACAAAAAATGTTATAAAAATAAACTAAAGACACCAGTATATTATAAATACTAATGTCAAGTGACACAATATTTATAATAATAGTAGCCATAGTACTATTCTGTGGATGTATTATTTGTTGGATTGAATGCTGTTCAGACATTATATGCATTGAAGATGAAATAGCAACTGAACCTGACATAGTTAATCCTGTTATAGAACTATAATAGTGCATTTGATTTGAAAACACGTATATCTATGTGTTTTCAAATAATTTTATACTCTTCTTTTTACAGCACCCAAGTTTCCGGCTTGACATGATGCCCCTACCATTCCTCTTGCTGCTTGTTTATTGTAATAATGATTGTTACTTTTAATAAATGTCATAGGTACATTGGGTAAATATATATTTGATGCATTGTAGCTTCTACCATAACTTCTCAATACAAATTGATTACCACCAGCTGATGGATTGTTTGAAAATACTAAACTATTCTTCATATATATATACTACCATTACATTATTTTAATGTGCAAATATTGTCGGGTTTTAATATAATTTATTCACATCAATACCGTCATTCCGAATCTTTTATAATTCCTTTTCACACATCTCCATAATAATATACCTATCTTCGCCCTCCTCATCCACAAGATGCACCTCGTGAAATAAAGATTTGGCTCATATTACCTAACCCTAATGATACTGATGATGGCATATTTACTCTACCATTACTAGTAGTTGGTCTAGTCATTATTAGTGAATTTGAATAATTTGCATTTCTTGCAGGAATTAGCATATTAATTTTTTGAGGCATTATATAATACATCAAGAAATTAAGCTATTACATCATTGTCATTATTATCATTTGACGAAATATCTGTAGATTCAGGTTCTTCTACCACTTCAGATTCAGATTCAGATTCAGATTCAGATTCATTCTTTATTTCGAAAATAATTGTCTCTTTTTCTATATTTTTATTGCTAAACTCAGGTGCCTTTTTTACAAGATACGATTTTTTATATCTATTATTTCCATATAATTTCATACTAAACATAATTTATTATATATAATAAAAAGTAAATAAATTATTAACAATAGCACAATGATGACCCAACAATACCAAATTTTTTGGTTTTATTACCAATTACCTTGTTCTGTAATGCAGTTTGTTGTCCTCCAGGGAATACGGCAACTGATTTTGTTAGACTAGTATCTTTTTGTCCTCGTAACGGTCCTTTACCCTTTAATCTAGCTAAATATCTAGCATAACTACCATGTTTAATATCTACACCTTTTCCACCAGGTCTTTGTGATCCTGGTCTTTCTCGTGTAATAGAGTAACGGGTAGAATTACCATGCGATGGAACCGTTGTTATAGGTTTAGATACATTTAAATTAGCAGGTAAAGCACGATCACTCATTTGATTCCAATTTACTTTACTATATTTTGGATCATTTGATGGTTCTTGGTAAACGGATAAACTAGCAAGATTCATTGTATATTCTGATGCAGGAACACGAACAGTATTCCATATTCTTTTTTGAGTAATATTTATTAAATTGGCGGGACTACATCCAGTACCTTTCCATCCAATTAAATTTTTACTAGAATCATATACAGGTACATATGTACATCCACATGTCGTACATTGCGATAAACCACATATTTTACCTCCTATATAATTACAACTGCAATCATTTATATAATTAGCCATTTATATATATAAATAATAATAAAATTGAAATATAATTTCATGATACTAAAATAGTAAATTAATAAATAAATGTCTTCAAAACAGATTATCAATTGTCCGTCTTGTTTTAAATGTTTCAAAAAAAAGGGCTGTTATGAAAAACATATTATGTATTGTGATCGTGAATTAAAATTAGATAAAACGCCATCAAATAAAGAATTGATGGAAATGATAGTTAATTTGACAAATAAATATAATGATGTTCAAAATGAAGTTACATCACTTAAAGCCCAACTATATAAAAGAAATAAGAAAATAGATGTAATTAAATGGTTGAATGATACATCAAAATATGAATCTAAAATATCATTTCTAGATTTATTAAATGAAGTAGATATAACATTTGACGATTTAAATATCATATTTGAAAAAGACTTTATAAATGGTGCTTATGAAATTTTGATAAATAATATTAATATGCATAGTAAAATCAATGATGTTTTAAAATGCTTCAATGAAAAGAAAAACATTTTGTATATTTATGTAAGTGACAAATGGAGGCAAATAACAGACGAAGAGTTTGTAGATATTTTAAAGAAAATGAATGTGAAATTGTTTGAAAAATTCAAACTATATCGCGAAGCTAATAGTGATAAAATATTCAACAATGATGGATTTCAAATTGAATACAACAAAAATTTGAAAAAAATAATGTGCGTATCAACATCATTTGAGTCAAAATGTATACGAGTTAGAAATAAGCTTTATTCAGAACACAAAGAAAGTCTTAAGACCATTACTGAGATCGAAGTTGTGTAAAAGTTTTTTAAAAAAACACCTTATTAAAAAAATTGAAGTTAAGTTTTTTTTATAACTATAAGACATATTCAAACACAGAATAGTTTAAAGCTTAATAACATGTCATCCACTCAGTTCTCCGTTTTCATTCCCCGTGTGTTTTCCAACATTCGTGAGGAGCGTATTTCAATGGTGTTTCGTGACCAAAACATTGGTGAGACCAGCAAGATCGATTTGATCAAGAAGACCAACGCAAAAGGTGATCGCTACAACATGGCGTTTGTGCATTTCGATGCCCTTTTCGACACAGATGCAGCAAGGTCTTTCAAGCAGGATGTTGAAGACCCAGAGTTTAAGACCAAGTTGGTTTACGAGGACCCATGGTTTTGGCTAGTCCTTCCTTTCGAGGAGAAGCAGCCTGTTGAGCAACACCAACAGCCTATGATTCAGCCTCATCTCAACTACTACGCCCCAGTTTATCAGCCTCAACAGCAACAATTCCAGCCCTATTCAATGGGACACGGAATGATGATGATGACTTCCAATGGGCCAATGTGGGTTCCCGACATTCCTGCTGAGCAGTTGCAACTCGTTCCTCCTCAAGTCGCCTACGGCAATAGAAAGGCTGGTCGCGGACATCCTAGAAAGCGCATCAATGTTCCTAAGAAGGAGGAAACCGCGGATGTCAAGAACAAGGAAGAAAAGAAGGTAAGTGAAACCCTAGAAGAGGGTGAAGAAGCGTAGATATTAGATTTTAGTAGTTTGTTTTGATTTAAAGTAATAAATAAAAGGAAGGGAATAAACCCTTTTTTATTGTACAATTTAATTAAAATATTATAATTATTTTTTAATTAAATTAAACTACAGGATAAGAAGGTTGCATAGCAATTCCACATACTCCTGGATCATTTGTACTATCACTTCTTTCGATCTTGATATAGCCTCCATCTCCCCATGAAGGTCCCCAACTGTTCTTTACAAGCCAATATTCTGTACCAGATTCTTCACCATAACCTACAATAAGTACACCGTGATCTAGATTAGTACCACAAGCATCACCTGTAAGAACTCCACTAGTATATAATTGAAAGGCCTTTGTGTCAGCTTCAATAGCAATAGAAACAGGTCCCATAGATACAGCTTCTTTAAGATCAATTTGATTATTTTTTGTAACATCAACACAAGATGAAATTTCTACAACAGCATCACATTTTTGACAATCACCACCCTTAGCAGTATAAGGGTAAGCACTTTCTAAACACATACCATTATCCATAGCATATTGAAATGCATCATCCATTAGACCACCATAACATCCGTGATTACCATATGATTTGGAGCAATCTACAAGTTGTTGTTCAGATAAACTTACAAGATCTCCTTTAGAAATTGCCCAAGCTCCCTCCATAGCTCCAGTTGCGCTAAATGACCAACATGATCCACATTGGCCTTGATCCTTAACAGGAGTTACTGCTCCATGGGTTCGCCAGTCATAAGAAGCAGCTACAGAATCAGAGGCGGATTTAAATTTACCACATCCACTAGAAAAGGGACCTTCGGTACGGATTCCTTTAAATGAAGCAAATTCATCCCCAGTAAGATCAGCAAAAGGGGTCACGCCTAATTTAAAGGAATGGCCCTTAGAGTTTTCGTGTTCAATATATTCCATATTAGACTTAAAGATTTCAAATCTTTTTTCTAATTGTCTGAATGACTCGTATGATTTGTCAAAGCGATGAATAAATGTTTGGAATTTATCCCAATGATGCTCGGTGGCATTAAACGCGGTTGCCATAGTTAGGCACAAAGTAGAAACAATAGTAAATAATTGCATTATATACATATTCATATATTATTCTTTTTATATCGTTTTATAATCTTCTAACTACATAAATTATAAATAAAAAAATTTGTATTTGATTTATAATTACATTATTCTAGGTAAATATTAAATAGATATATCATATTTTTCTGTAAATTCATTTAATGAATAAACCGGAATATCTTTAGTTTTTGCTGCTTCTAATTTGCCTGAATCGTCGTCTTTATTCTCCACAGTCTTAACAATTACAGCAAATGTTCTTTTAGTGACGGTTGATGATTCATTTGCACCAATTAACTTTAATTGCTCACTTAATTCTTTACTTCTGAACCCAGTAATAACTATTGATTTTTCATAAAGAGGATGACTTTCATCTTTAGGTTCATATTTTGGAAGATCTTTCATTTTATCTTCTAATTTGGCTGTTTTTACAAAATCGATAAATTTTGGAATATTATTAACAAATCTTTCAGCAGTTTTTTTCTCCATTCCTTTAATCGATTTAATTAAATCTATTTTATCTTGATCACTTACACTAGATGATAATATTTCAGGATATTTTTCTAATATGGGATTTATCCGTCTTTCACCAAATCCTCTGCCAAATATATTAGACACAGCCATTATTTTAGATAATGGTGCTTTGTCTATCTTATCGTGAATAGATTTATATACCTTCTCGGCCATTTTCTTTTTAAATCCTTCTACATTTAAGAAGTCTTCTTCACTCATACCAATTATTTCTGCAACTGATGTCTTACCTGATTTGATTATTTTTTTAACATTACCTGGCCCTAATCCATCTACTTCTAATCCTTTAAAGAACCCCATAATATTTTTTTCCCTTACAGTTTCATCTTGTTCCATATCTTCTAATATAATATCTACATGTGTTTCATTCCATTTATATGCTACATCAGGCATTTTTGCATGTTCTGATGGTTCAATTACATCCATTATATGTGGAATAACATCACCACTTCTTACTAATTTTACTACAGATCCTATACCTAATTTATTATCTTCAACAAAAGCTGCATTAAATGCAGTAGCATATTCTATCTTTGCGCCACCTAATACTACTGGTTCTATTTGAATTCTAGGTTTTAAATACCCGTCCTTACTAGGAGACCATAATACATTTAATACTTTTGCTTCGGCTATTTGGTCAGATAATACCATCTTAAAGGCAAAACCATGTTCAGGATTTTTTGTTGTTCTAGGATAAATTTTATCATTCGATACAATAACCCCATCTATAGTATATTCATAATTTTCACGCCAATCAACTAATATTTCGGATAAAAGAGAGTTGTCAATATCGGTTTTTGTTTCATTTATAACTGTTATTACATCCTCTTTTTCTAATAATTCCATTTGCTCACTTGGTTTTAAAGATGGTTTAATTACCTCATATGCAACAAAATCCATATCTTTAAATCTCTCAGGTTCTATTTTTTTTTGATTTACTAATCCAGCAACTAAATTACGAGAATTGGAAAATTTATCATTATATTTTTCAATAAATGTAGTTTTCTTCATAATTAATTCGCCTCTTATGGTTAAATTAGGTGTTGTTGGTAATCTCAAAAATGGTATTAAATGACTTATATCTTGTCCTACACTACCATTTCCTCTTGTATACAATTTATATTCCCCATTTTCACTACTATATAGACCACTAATACCATCTAATTTTGCAGAAAGTACATATGGACCACTATATTTTTCTTTCCATTTAGGTAATGCATTAGTATCTGGTTTTATTTTATCCATAGACGCCATATGATATGGTAATTTAACTTTATTTTTATCTTGAATAGGTGCTCCAATTTGATCTAACACCTTATTTTTGGGGTATTTAGTTTCCATATATTCTTTTACTATATCAAATTCATTATCACTCATTAAGGGGTCTTCATTATAATATGCTTTTGAAGATTCATCCAATATGGTCGCTAATTGTTTTTGCGATAATAGTTTTAATGTATCTATTCCGTTTTTTTTGAAATCTAAAATATGTTCTTTGTATCCTTCCTTCTTTATCTTTACCTTTAATGTTTTGTTATTACTTTTTTTTTCTGGTTGTTTTATTACTGTATCACCATCAATTAATTCAACTGATTTATATCCTTCTCTTTCATTTGGCTCTTTGTATTTCATACCGAGAAAGTCAAATATTGATTTCTCATCAGTAAATTCAATATCAATTTTATCCCCTTTTTTTCCAGAAACCATTTTCGATAATCCATGTTCATTTAAAGTATAACCCATATCGAGTGCTCTTTGTCTCATTACAGTATTAAATGCTTTGCTTCCTGTAAAATATAAAACAGCAAATGCATATTCAGTTGGATTTGTATATAAGAAATCAATTCGTCGTGGAATAGAACCGTCCAATTCTCCTATCGTAAGACTCTTCGTTTTTCCTCTTGTTAAAACTTCAATAACAACTTTTTCAGAAATTAGTTTATCAAGAAATTTGTCGAATGCGTCAATATTATTTTCATTGTTAGTAATAATTATATCAATATCTCCAGAATTCTTTGCACCTCTTCTATAACTACCCACAACATCATATTTACTACCTTCGGGTGCTACTTCTTTAAAGATACTAGCAAATTTTTCATTAAATTTTTCTATTTCATCTCTAGGAATTCTCTTAGTTAATGGCTCATAATATTTTAGTCCTATTTTTTGTGTATCATTTAATTTATCTTCATTTTCTTTTAACTCATCTATAGTTGTTATTCCATCCTCTATCAATTGTTTTGCCTTTTTTGGCCCTACTCCATAAATACGAGTAAATAAATTTAAAGGATTTTTTCTTTCTCTTTCTAATATTCGCAAAGTTCCTGTTTTTTGATATTCTTCTAGCTTTTCCATAATAGTTTTTCCAATACCAGATACACCATCTAATTGTTTTGCATTAGTTACATCATTAGGGTAAGCCATTATGGCTTCAGATGCCTTTTTATATGCTCTAGCTTTGAATGGTTCTCCTTGTCTAACCATTATATCAGATAATTCTTCCATTATATCAATAAACTCCTTGTTCATTATTTTACTCTTTGAAGAAGACTTTAAGTCTATTTTTGAAGGTTCCTCTATACTTATAGGACTTTTTGACTTCAATTTTTCTGAAATTACTGGAGATTTTGACTTAGATTTTGACTTGGATTTTGATGGGAACTTTTCTACAATTTTTAACTTTCTTTTTTTTTGAGTCTTATTTAGTGCCTTTTTTTTAGTGACTTTTTTTAAGCTCTCATTTGATTTCGATCTCGATCTCGATCTCGATCTCGACATTCCATTTTTAGACCCTTTTTTACAATATCCATATGTTTTTAATGTACCTCTATCACTTACCGATGTTGCACAAATCTCACCCTTTTCTGTCTCTGCACAATTATTATATTCCTTCCATTGATATTTAAATGGAAATATACAATCCCCTTCCTTTATCTTTTTATTTTTCTCTTTTTTTCCATACTTATTTACAAGCTCACCTTTCATATATCTTTTAAACATATTTTATTCTAAAATATTAAATAAAATATTTTTATAATTTATATGGAACATTATTTACAAAATTACGGACAATTTAAAACGGTTATAGATGGTAATATTATTGATGATACTAAATGGAATGCTATTTATGATGGAGATGTACTTGATTTAGAAGCAATGCGAAATGATGAATCACTTTACATACAACTCAACAATCATGAAATCCAAAAATTATTTGAAGTTCCATCTTACAACAGATCTATTGTTGATAGATTAGAACATGATTTACATAATCCTATTAAAATTGAACCTATTATTATTGAACAAGTTCATCACCCATCTCATCATAAATCCAAACATAAATCCAGATCTAAATCCAGACATAGCCTCAAGTCTAAATCTAAATCTAAATCCAAACATAGAACTAGATCTAGATCTAAATCCAAAAACAAATCTATTAAACCCGATTATTTAAAAACCATATATTAAAATTATTTAATAATTCTTTTTTAATATATCTCTCAATATGTAATAATCTGTATCTGAGAATGACCTGGTTGTACGCCTATGTTTATAATCATCTTTCTGTTCTTTTTCCATTATTGACATGTAATAAGATGATGCATATATTAAACTATGACGATCTATATCATATATTGATTCAATGAATAATTTCTTTTTATATTTATCAATTACATCCTTTAAAAAATTTGACATCTCTGTAAATTTATCATCATCAAAACAAAATACAATCACCTGTGACTTACGCTTTAATCTACGAACCTCGCCTTCACATTCAGAAAATTGAAAGTATCTATCACATTCATTATTTTCTGCTATTTCCATTGCGCCATTCATTACCGATATTACATTACGCTCCTTTCTCAGGTCCAAAGACATCTCTATTTCATACCCCATATACTATAACTAAATATTTTATATTTATTTATATACCTACATCATGTAGGCGTGTTTATATTACGGTTTTATACTACATAATTTTATACAAGTATTTATTGAATATTTTATTACATTTATTATATATAATGTCAGGAACGCAACAATCTTTTGCATCTAATTCTTGGAAAAAAAATGGCGGTATTAATAGAACAGCTACTAATAATATTGTTAGAACACCAAAAGCTATTACTGGTAAATTAAATATTTATGAAAATATAGGACCCGATGAAGGAACTAGTAATACTGTTTTTAACAATTCTATAGTACTTAATAATGGTTCTGGTATTAGAAGTATACCAAAATCTGATGCATCTAAAAATTATCTTAATATTATCGATTCTTATTCTTTTAATGATTTATCTTATCCAACTCCTATAAATATATCCAACCAATCTACATGGTCAGAATTAATTCACCCTGATAATCTTGATTTAAAAAAAATCTCACAACCCGGTACACACACCCCTATTACTTCTCACAGTGACCCTCTTTATGGTAATTGTTTAGAATTTAAACCAAACTCCAATGATATTAGTGGTAATATTGCTTTAGAAACAACTACGGATTTATCACAAGTCACTATTTATGGAAATTCTAATTATTCATATAAATATTATTTTTGTGCAACCACCTGGATATATCCTACTAAAAATGAATCCAATGATACTCATATTCCTTTATTTGTATTCGATACTTCTGATCAATCTATTATAAAAAGTATTGACTATCAATCCAATCAACCCAACCCATATGCTGTATTAGACGCTTCTGCTACAGATACATGTTTGTATTTATGGTTTCCCAATAAGAATGGTGATATTCAAATATTATATTCACCTTCAAATAGACCTTACTCTGTAGATACACCTTCAGGTGATGTATTTCAGCCTCAACAACAAATTTATTCCAAAACTATAAGTGCACAAAATTATATTAAATATAATGATTGGAATTTTGTGGCATTACAATTAGATGGTAGAAATATTACTCTATTTGTTAATGGTACAACAATAATTAATGACGCTATTTCAAGTAATAATATTAGTAATGGTACTTATGTACCTATTACACCTTTAAGTTTTAATCATGGACCTTACTGGGTTGATACTTCATCTAACTTTGCTAATGGCGCCATTGATATTAGTTATAATAATAATTCCTTATATAGATTATTGGATTTTAATTTTTTTAATGGTATTTTACCCCAAAAAATTATTAATGATTTATATTTCCTAGGACCTTTAAAACCTATAGAAGTTATTTTTAATTTATCTGATACTGGATTGTTTCTTCAAACGGATGCAGTTGTTGAAAAAGACTTATATGTAGCTGGTAATACAAGTACAACAGGTACGTCTAATAATTATTCCACCTCTAATTTTTTTCAAGATGTTAATTTTTATGGTAATATCATACAACATTCACAAGGTACTATATCTACAGATGTATCTACAAACAATATATTCCAAATCAAAACTTCGACTGGTACTAAACCATCATTTACAATTTTAAATGGTTCACCAGATTATTCTATGCTTGTTTATAATACTGATAATAATCTCACTACTATTAATACACAAGACTTACAATTTTCTATTTCAAAAGATAATAGTAATGTTTCAATTGGTCCAGTGTTTGGTACTAATACATTTGATGTTTGTGGAAATTCTTCATTTTACGGTGATATAGATATAAAAAAAGGTGATATTAATTTTACTGATGGATATATTGGAATTAGTCAAAATTCTCAATTTGGTCCTATAAGAATCGGCAATGCTGCGGGTCAAACTGGTCAAGATGTACAAAGTGTTGCTATTGGTATTGCTGCGGGTCAAACTAGTCAAGGACCTGGGAGTGTTGCTATTGGTGATAGTGCGGGTAATAAGAATCAAGGAGAATATAGTGTTGCTATGGGTTTTGAAGCGGGTAATACTGATCAAAGCAATAATAGTGTTGCTATGGGTTTTTTTGCAGGTAATTATAAACAAGGTAATAATAGTGTTGCTATTGGTAATCAAGCGGGTTATGAATATCAAGATGCAAGTAGCGTTGCTATAGGTGGTTCTGCGGGCAGGACCAAGCAGGGAGCTAATAGTGTTGCTATTGGTCATCAAGCGGGTAATACTGATCAAAGCAATAATAGTGTTGCTATTGGTTTTCAGGCGGGTTATACTGGTCAAGCTACACAAAGTGTTGCTATGGGTAATGGTGCGGGTTATAGTGGTCAAGATGCAAATAATGTTGCTATTGGTACTGGTGCGGGTAATAAGAATCAAAATGCAAATAGTGTTGCTATTGGTAATGGTGCGGGTAATAGTGGTCAAAATGCAAATAGTGTTGCTATGGGTAATGGTGCGGGTTATAAGAATCAATTAGCAAATAGTGTTGCTATTGGTAATGCTGCGGGTTATACTGGTCAAGCTACACAAAGTGTTGCTATTGGTTATGTTGCGGGTGAAACTAGTCAAGGTGTACAAAGTGTTGCTATTGGTGCTTCGGCGGGTTATACTGCTCAAGGAACACAAAGTGTTGCTATTGGCCTAAATGCGGGTCAAAGTAGTCAAGGTAATAGTAGTGTTGCTATGGGTTATGCTGCAGGTTATTATGATCAAAGCAATAATAGTGTTGCTATTGGTTATGAGGCGGGTTATGGGACTCAAGGAGTAGGTAGTGTTGCTATTGGTTCTAATGCGGGTGAAAATGGTCAAGGTAATAGTAGTGTTGCTATTGGTGGTGCTGCAGGTTATGCTGATCAAAGCTATAATAGTGTTGCTATTGGTAATAATGCGGGTAATCAGTATCAAGGTAATAGTAGTGTTGCTATTGGTAGTTCTGCGGGTTATGAATATCAAGATGCAAGTAGCGTTGCTATTGGTGCTTATGCGGGTCAAAGTCGTCAAGGTGTTAATAGTGTTGCTATTGGTCATGCTGCGGGTCTAAAGGATCAAAGCAATAATAGTGTTGCTATTGGTCATCAAGCGGGTTATACTGATCAAAGCAATAATAGTGTTGCTATTGGTCATGCTGCGGGTCATACTGGTCAAAAAATAGGTAGTATTGCTATTGGCCTAAATGCTGGTTATACTGATCAAAGCAATAAT
>WLWG01001539.1_pt1 | contig 20410 bp, 6 predicted proteins | sample 6712871 | NCBI WGS metagenome assembly WLWG01 (sample SAMN12718693, study PRJNA515312) | sponge metagenome | isolation source: marine sponge | host: Mycale hentscheli | place: New Zealand: South Island, Marlborough, Capsize Point | collected 2003-05-01
CGGAAACAGCAAACCAAAACCCAACTTTCAAGATCGACAAGGCTGGTGGTGTTATAAACTTTAGCTCTGGTGTAGCTGGAGAATCCATAGTACTAGAGTATGTATCAGATGGTATGCATGAATATGAGTATGTGTCAGATGGAAACGGTGGATATAGAGTAATACCAAATGATGATAAAGTAGGGGTTAACAAGTTATTTGAAGAATATGTTTACGCCCACATCAAATACATGATACTAAGCAATAAGTTAGGTGTTCAAGAATACATTGTACAAAGATCTAGAAAGGAAAAATCAGCGTTGCTTAGAAACTCAAAACTAAGACTGAGCAATATACATCCAGGTAGGTTGTTAATGAATTTAAGAGGTCAGCAAAAAATAATAAAATAAATGAAACTATCTTCTAATTTTGTATTAGGGAGAATGAACAAATCTATAGACGAAAGACTTGTTCGCCCTGGAGAATATATCGATGCGGTAAACGTTAGGCTGGGTTCAACTGAAGATACAGAGATAGGTTCAGTAGAGAACTCAAAGGGGAATACTTTACTTGTTAACGCTGGTGAATATAGAGGTGCAGATTTAACTAACGCAAGAACTATCGGAGCATATGAAGATGGAACTAATGAAATTATCTATTGGTTTGTGACTTCTGATGAATATGATATGATAGTATCATACAATGTAAGAAACTCGCTATTTACACATCATGTTGTTTCAACTACAGTTTTAAACTTTGATAAGCAATACCTTATAACAGGAGTGGTTTTAGTTAATGACTTATTAATTTTTACAGACAACTTAAATCCACCAAGAAAGATAAACATAAACAGAGAATATCCTACGCCTCTCGCTGGCGTAGATCAAATAACAAAAGAAGACATTAATCTTATTGTTAAGCCGCCAGAAAACCCACCTTCAGTGTCTTTATTTAACAATTCTGGAACAGAAAACTTCCTAGAAGATACTTTTGTACAGTTTGCGTATAGATACAAGTATAAAGATGATGAGTATAGTGCAATATCTAGATTTACAGATGTTGCGTTTTCACCAGGTGTTTTTAATTACGATCCGTCTAGGGCTGGTAATTCTGGAATGCAAAACACTTTTAACTCGGCTAAAGTTACCTTTAATACCGGAGACTCAAATGTAGTAGGTATTGATTTACTTTTTATAGAAAGCAACAAGCCTTCTGTAAATGTTGTAGAAAGATTTGATAAAAAGCAATATGGGTACTCAGATAATCAAGAGGTTGATTATGTGTTTAGTAATGGAGAGATTTACACTGTTTTACCAGAAAGCGAAATAGTAAGACTATTTGACAATGTGCCGTTAAAAGCCAAGGCTTTAACTCTTATGGGTAATAGGCTGATGTTTGGTAATTACACTGAAGGATACGATTTGGTTGATGAAAATGGAGCTCCAATTAACGTGTCTTTTCAAGCAGATTTAATTCAAGAAGAGTTTGGGTTTGTAGAATCAACACATAGTCTTGATGAAGTTGACTATACTTTAAGCGGATCAAGCGTACTAGTAGACGAAGCAGCTATAACTGTATCTTTTGTTGATCAGCCTAAAGTGACATCTGGATCAGTATTATCTTTAGAGTTTAATATAACCGGAACTCAAATCAATGGGCTTTCTGGAAACGCTACAGTTAATAATGAAACTAAGACCATTTCTTTAATATACACCACAACTAAAGACTATAGCAGTGTATTTGAGCTTGTTAATTCACAAGAATTTATAGACGCTGTAACTAGTGATCCTTTAACACCTATAACTGATTGTGGTTCAGCTAATCAAGGAACAACTTGGACAGATACATTGGTTTGCGCATTAGCTTCAACAGAACCTATTGATTCAATTAATAATTGGGTTGCCGATGAATATGGTATAACATCTATAGGGCAAGGTATACAGATTGAATCAAACATAAATGCTCCTAATCAGTTTAAGTTGATTTTTCCAGCAATAAGATTTGTTAATGCAACATTTAACTACATTTATCAATATTATGAATTGTCGGCAGCAGATGCTTTATTTATAGAACAAGGAAACCCAAGTTCATTGCATAGTAATAGAGATTATGAAGTAGGTATTGTTTACATGGATGATTACGGAAGAAGCTCAACAGTTCTTACGTCTATAGATAACTCTGTCTACACACCACCAAATTCTTCTATCACAAAAAATACCATACAAGCAACTATTCCAGTGCAACAAAAACCGCCAGGATGGGCTACTAAATATAAGTTTGCTATTAAAAGAGTTCAAGCAGACTATGAGACTATATACTCTCAAAACGTATACACATGTACAGAATGTGAAAACACGTATTACTATAAACTAGAGGGGGATAACCAAACCAAAGCGGCTAAAGGAGACACTTTAATTGTAAAGGTAGATGCTAACGGTGCTGTGGAGCAAGAAGTTCAAACTGAAATTCTAGATATACAAGCAGAAGGCAAAAACTTTTTAGCTGACGATCCAGCTACTCCAGGAGATCTTGTGGCTCCAGCAGGTTTATACATGCAGTTAAAACCACTTGGTTTTAATGGATTCCCTAATGAAGAATATGCGTTTATTGATAATGGAGAAGAAAGTACATCAGGTAATTTTCCACTTATATACTATCCAGCGTTTATTGAAAATGCTCAAGCCCCATTTAATGAATCTTATGATGTGCCACAAGGAAGTGTGGTTAGCTTTTCAATAAATTTTAACAGAAACAGCGGTCCAGGGGCTTGTGGAAAAGAACAATATAGATATCAAAAAACTTTTGTAGCTAGTAGAGATTATGATGATTTGTATGATTTTGTTATAGGAGAAAATATAGATTTTACTGGTGGAGAGGAACTTTATGTTGGAGAAACACCCAATGAAAATATATTTTACACAACTAAAGCGGTTAAAACTGATCCAGCCAATGAGCTGCTAAACGGAGAGCAAGGAAAAAATAAGTATCAATTTGTAACCGATCCTACTTCGCCCAATGGATTGTCTTTAGGTGTTAGATCAGGAACAAGAAATTGTGGAAGTTTTGGATTTAAAACTCCAAGGGCTAGGCTAAATATGCGCATAACAGTTGAAAGAGCAGGGAATTTATTTGCATTTGAAACCAAGCCTTTAAATACAGATTTAGACTTGTATTACGAAAGCTCTGAAGCTTATGACATACAAAATGGATTTCATTTGTCTGGTGGAGATACTAGTGGCGGAGAGCAAGATCAAACCACATCTGATCCAGCTGTAGTAAATTTAAGTTTTTTCGATTGCTATTCTTTTGGAAACGGAGTAGAGGGGTATAAAATTTTAGATGAATTAGACGGCAATTCTTTTTCGTTAGGAGCAAGAACCACATCTGTTGCTGCAGAAGAATACAAGCAAGCACATAGACTAGCCTCAATAACTTATAGTGGCATATACAATAATGAAAGCAACATAAATAAGCTCAATGAGTTTAATCTTGGTCTAGCTAATTTTAAAGATCTAGAAGAGTCGTTTGGTGCTATTCAAATATTAGACTCTAGACAAACCGATGTACTTGTATTGCAAGTTGATAGAATATCTTATGTACTCGCTGGAAAGAATTTACTTTCAGACGCTGCAGCTGGTGGAGCTGTAACTTCTGTTCCAGAAGTATTGGGAACTCAAATAACAAGAATTGAAGAGTATGGTATTAGTCAAAACCCAGAAAGCTTTGTTTCTTTTGGTTCAGACAGATACTTTACAGACGCAAAAAGAGGTGCGGTACTAAACATAAAAGGAACTACATATTCTTCGGATTCGCTTATTCCTATTTCAGAACTAGGTATGAGATCTTGGTTTAGAGACTTGTTTGTAGCTTCATACAACACATTTAAGTTGGGTGCATTTGATCCTTACATGAACGAGTATGTTTTATCTAGCACAACTCAAGAGCTTCCGTTGCCTCCACAAGTTATTCCTTGCGGATCTCAAATTGACGATATTGTTATTAAAAACGGAGACACTCAAATATTAATAGTAGACGTAGGAAATGCTATAGGGGATGTTGATTTTACTTTAACACCAGATAGAACTATTAGTGTTGTTATACAGTCTGGATCTACTGTACAAAACTATACAATTAATCCAACAACTGGAACATTGACTTTTAATAAACCTCTTCCATATCCAGAAGAATTAACAGTTTCAATTACAGCGGCAGCTGGAGACACAACTATAAACCCTTTATTTTCTTGTATTGAAAATGGAGAGTTGACTGTTATTAGTGTTTGTTTAACTGATCCAGAAAGCGAAGGACAAACTATAACTAATCAATATTACTGGTCTGTAACTGGATTTGCTTCTCCAATACAATCTCAATTTATAAGTTTTAATTCTGGAGATAGTCAACCTTTAATATCAGGATACAATATAAGAACTGGAGAGAAATCAGTAGGCGCAATACCAGCTGATAACTCAACTATAACTATTATATCAAACAAGCTATCTACTAATGATTTTGTTTTCGACACATCTAATAATAAATTAAGATATTTATTGTCTAGTAATCTATACGGAAACACTCAAGCAGATATGCTAAGTCTTCTTTCAAATGTTGGATTAACAAATGCAGCGCCTATTTATAATCCTTCAACTGGTAAGTATCAGGCTTCTTTTGATTATAACACCCCAAGCACATACTTGTATTTGGTATGGGATTATAGAGAAAGGTCTTTAGTGGATTTATGTTCTGCTAACACTACAGAAGACGCTTGTTGTGATTGTGCTTCTGGTCAAAACTATAATTTAATAAGATGCGATCAAGAAATAAATAATACAGAAGTGGTAGCTAATTATAGTGAACCTATTGCGATTGGAAGTTTTGTTGAAATATCTACTCAACCAAATTGCGTATACAGAGTTTCTTCAACCAGCGATCAAACGCCTACAGAAACTATATCTAGTGTATTATCAAATATTACTGACTGCACTGATGTTTGTAATCAATATAACCTCATAAACACAAGCTTAGTTGATAGTCAAATAAATTACACCGATTGTAATGGAGTCGGTCAACAAATATCTATAGCTGCTGGAGACACCGAGTCTATATGTGCTACAATAATACAAACTCCAGATCCAGAGTCTAAAAGTTATCTTATTAGTGACTTTACTCCAACAGGATCTCCAGTTTATGGCGGCACTGGATCTATACCATATGGATATAGTATACTTCAATACGAAATGAATGTTATTATTTCAAATGTTGATATTGCAACTGCAACATACACGATAGAAGTAGAAGGAGCAAATACCTTCACTAGGGTTCAAAGCGGAGAAGGAAATCAAACATTTAACTTTGTATTTTATACATCTCTAAATTGTGGCTCGGGTGATACTTTTATGGTTACTCCTATCATAAGAATATATGACGCAGAAAATTTAAATTCTTTTGATATAGATATTATTCTATATGAATCGGTACAAGATTTTGTTAGCCCTATAATAATTTGTCCAAATTATATACCTCAGAATACTTATAATTTTGCTGCACTAACAAATCAGTCGTTTGCAAATACAACAATAACCTTAACTAACTGCGGAAGCGGTAGTTGTCCATAAATAAAAATAAAATGTCAAGAGTAACATTCTACATAGACGGAACCGATTTAACTAATTCAACTGGAGTTTGGCAGGATGAAAACCTAACAATTTGTGCTCCAGAAGGCTATTATTCTGACTCAAATGAAGGTGGAAATACAGTTAGGTTTTTATCTCATGAAGGAGGACTTTGTGTGTTAGGAGCTATAGAGCCTTGTCCTAGTTGCTTATCTCCTTGTGGTTCTGAAATAAATCCAGGTGCACTACAGCAGGGATACTATTCTTTAACGTTTAGTACTGGAAGTAGTTTAGGCGCAACTGTTATTTATTTTAATCCGCGAAGCATACCAGATGGCATAAGAGTTACACATGACGGAACGGTTTATAATGCGATAGCTTCTGAAGATTTTGGATACTTATCTAGCTCAAACCCAGGTAACTTTGTTTTAACAGGAGATAGCACTGACACTAGTACTTGTACTGGAAGTGGAGCAGGTAATTTAGAAGGAACCTACGATTTAGATGAATATGTGTGGAGTGGCACAAGTTTTTCACCCACAGGAGACACGAAAATAGTAACCATAGATGCTGGCGATGTTGACTTATCGGCTGGTGATCCTGGTTTTGGAGCTATAGTTATACCTAAAATTAGTAATGCTACTTCTCAGTTACCAGTAACTTTAGAAATGATAGGCGTTTGTGGATCAACTCTTTTTGATGTAGAAGCTAGATGCCCTATAGCTTTAACTGGTATTTCAACATCTAACGTTGGCGCTACTTGCGGAACAGCAACATATCCAAACACATATTATAACGTACCTAAATATAGCAGAAGAGCAGATAACACAGCGTATGGAGATCCAGAAGTAAATGAATGGTTTTTTCAAGACGAAAACGGAGAAACTGTAGTTGCTGATGGAGATTATAAGGTTGACGATGGAGCAACAGGAAAATTGTTAACCGTAGCAAATGGAGTAATAACAACTGTAGTAACTTGTCCTTAAAAATATAAATTATGTCAACATATCCAACACCAACACAATCACCCCAACTAGGAGAATTAAAAGAATACACTATAACTTATAGTGAGTCGGCTAAAGGCTTTCCTTCTTTTTATACTTACTATCCGGACTTTATGATTGGCATGAATCAGTATTTGTATTCTTTTAAGAATGGTGCGTTGTATAGACATAATACCAACGAAATAAGAAATAATTATTATGGAACTCAATATGATTCTCAAATCACTGGAGTCATAAATAAATCTCCACTAGAAGTAAAGCTTTTTAAAACTTTAGAATTAGAGTCAGATTCTCAGTGGACAGCTTCTTTGGTTAGTGACCTTCAAGTTGGTAATATAGATGCAGAATACTTCAAGGAAAAGGAAGGTTCTTATTTTTCTTTTATACGAGCTGATGAGGAAATAAATTTTAAGATGCGATCTGTAAATGGATTAGGTGTAGTACAAAGTGTTCAAACCAACGGAACAACATCTGTGGTTAGCTTTTCTGTAGACGTTGGATCAATACCGAGTATAGATGATTTGGTATTTAGAGCAATTCCTATACCTAACACAAATCCCCAACAATATACAGCTACACCAGAAAGAATAGGAACCATAACAAACATAAGTGGATTACAAGTAACCATAGATACACAGAATTATTCTGCACCAGTTACAAACAACATTTTAATTAGTGTAAAAAATCCAATTGCAGAATCACATGGTGTAAGAGGATACTATATGGAGTTTACTTTAGAAAACACAGATACTACAGCTACAGAACTATTTGCGGTAAGCTCTGATATATTCAAAAGCTATCCATAAATATTTGTATATTTGTAATAAATTTTAACATATGGCGTTATCAGCAGCATTAACAATAGCAAGCATCGCAACTCAACTTGGCGGAGCAGCACTTTCTTTTGGTCAAGCAGCTAAGCAAGCAAGGATGATGAGAGAGGCTGATGCTAGAGCAAACAAATACATTGAAAGTGCTAAATCTAATATATCGAAAATAAGATCAGAAGAAGTGCAATTGCCTTTAAAACAAAGAGAGCTTACTGAAAAAGCTAGAGCCGTAGGCATGAAGCAGGCACTAGAAGCTTTCCAAGAGACCGGCCCAAGAGCTGTTATAGGTGGTGTGCCAAAAGCACAACAAATTGATGTAGCTGCAAGAGCTCAAGAGCAAGCTCAAACAGAACAGCAATTATTTCAAAGAGAGCAAGCTATAGCAAAAGAAAAAGAAAGAAGAGACTTAGCATTAGCTGAGGTAGATCTTATGGGTGCTCAAGGTGCGGCTCAAGCAGCAGCAGACGCTCAAAAGCAAAGGGCAGCTGCAATAACTGGTGGTGTTACCGCTTTAAGTGGCGCACTACAAACTGGTGCAGACTTAGTTGATTTGTATCCACAACAAAAATTAAGCAAACAAGTAGACGCTTTAACTAAAAGAGCTGGATCAGGAGAAGGCGTAGCTGACTTGCTGACACAAGCACAAGCAACTGGAGCTATAACCGCAGAGCAATTTGCAAAGTTTGATTTACCAGCTATACGAAGTGCAAGTGGTTATAATTTAAACCAAACATTAGAAGATCAATTTAATTTAATAGGTATAGATCCGAGGTTAATTGACTTAAATCCGTCTTTATCAGGAGAACAGTCTCAGTTTTTACAAGAAATAACTCCTGCGCTTGGTGGTACAATTGGCACAACAAGAAATTAAATAGGTAATGGCAGATAAAAACTATGTAGGATACGTTAAGAGAGAGGCAGACTCTTTTATAGATTGGTCTAGTATCGGTAAGCAATTATCAGATACTCTTATTAATGTCCGAGATTCTAGGGAACAGCAAAAAGCACAGATACAACAGCAAACTGATGATTTAGTAAAATCTATCAACGAAGCTGAACTTGGTCAAGATTCAACCTTCAATCAAAAAGTATTAGATGGTGCAGCACAATCACAGCAAGCACTGTTAGCTGCATATAAAGAGTTTACCTCTGGTAGACTAAAGCAACCTGCCTACGCTAGATTTAAGCAAGTTTTAAGAGACGATTGGTCTCAGTATAACAATGCAATCAAAACATATAATCAAAAGTATGACGAGGCTTTAAAGAAGGTAGAAGACGGAACTATGTCTGCTTGGGGAGAAGATGCATTTCAAAAAGACTCAGACTTTTTAAATTACCAGAAGTATAATATTTTTGTAAACCCTACAAGTGGTAGATTATCTTTAGCTGAAGTGGACCAGGATGGAAACATTATAACTGATCCGTCTAAAATGCTTAGTGTAAATAACATTACCAACATATATTCCGATCAGCCAGAGAAGTTTAAGATTGATGCGTTTACCACTAAAGTTGCAGATAAAGCTGGACAGTTTAAAAACGCTCAAGGAAATCTTACTGTAGAAGACGCTATAGAAAGTCCAAGGTACAAGGATTATGAAAATTCAGAGATAGATGCTATTGTACAAAATAACCCTAGAGACGTAGCAAGTATTCTTACAGATTTTAGCGGAGAAAAGTATAACATTATATACGACAGCAAAGCTTACGATGGGTTAAGTCAATCAGAAAAAGACAGAACAATACTACTTGAGCGTGACGCTTCTAACAGATACCAACCTAAAATGACTGATGCTTTAAAAACAAAAGCTGAAGAGGTATTAAGAACTCGAATAAGAGGTCAGATTGATCGAACATATGAAGTAAAGAAAGACCGACCAACAGCTGGAACACTTGCGAAAAAAGACCAAGAAGATACATTTTCTCTTATAGATCAAATTGTTAAAGACGGAAACAGAAATAGCTTGATAGCATTAGTTAAAGATAGAAAATCTGGCTTAACAGATTTTACTATTTCAGACAACGGTATTGTATTTACAAAAACCGATGGAACCAAAACAGCTGCTATACCAATTGGTACGGAAGTTACAGCAATAGATGTAGGAAAATTACTTGCCGCAGATTTAGGTCTTAATGCAGAGACATATGCACAAAACTCTACGCTAAGAGGAACAGAAACACTATTAAATCCTGAAGTATTAAAATTTGAGTCTTTTGAAAAACCAAAAAGAGCCTATACCAGCTTAAGCTCGCTAGGGGTTTCTGTAGAAGGTTCGGGAACAAAGGCAAAGATAATATACGCAACCGACCTTTTAGAAAAAGAGGATGAAGACAAAATGGCTGATAAAGCCAATCGAATAATAGATAGAGCTAAGGTGCTTTATGATAACATTCCAGATATACAAGTGACATCAGAAGATTTAAGTGGGTTTTACGATAAAATATCTATTACTGTAAATGGCGTTACAGTTAGTAACAAAGGTAGTCAAGCAGAGAATTTAAGTTGGTTAAAAACAAACTTAGATAGAGCACTAAAAGGCGCTCCAACAACAGGAACTGAAACCCAAGAAGCGTTGAAAGGCGCTCCAACAACAGGAACTGAAACCCAAGAAGCTAAGAATGGTGAATTAGACGTGATTTAAGAATATGGATAAATTAAAAAAACTTTACGATGTGTTAGTAAGAGACGGTTACTACACAAAATCTTTTGATGATTTTCAAAACCAATATTCCAATCCATCGTATCAGGATAAAGTGTTTAATGTTGTAACTAGAGACGGATTATTCACTAAGTCTAAAGAAGAATTTCTTACAACTTATTCTCCCACTCAAAAAAAAAATCAAGTCGGCACTCCTTCCACTTTAGAAGAGGTCGCTACGGAATCAGTTATAGAAGCAGAAACAGAACCTGGTTCTTTGGTATCTGCAGACTTAGCGGTTGATGGAGATCAGTATCTAGAAACTGATATAGAACGCTTATTGGAAATCGAAACTATTCCGGAAAGAACTTTTACACCAGGCGCTTCAGCTAGAGCAAGAGCAATGCGAGAGCAACAAAGAGAAGTAGATCCAGAGCTAAAGCGTAAATTCCTTTCTGATTTTAATATATCTGGTGCAATAAACACAGGTATTATAGATGAGGAAGACTTGAATTCTGCACTTCGTGGAAACAAAGGTAATATTGAAAAGCTCAAACAATTAGCTGTAACTTCTCCAGACAAGTACACTCAAAAAATATTAAACAAAAGACTAGACAAACCATTTGCTTTTGAGGAATCATCTAATTTAGCTGAAATCGTTCCGGATGAGCAGTATGAGGTAACAGAAGACGAAGTAAAACCAACTGGTTTTGAAGGATCTGATGTGGATAATATGTACGACACTCAAAAGCTAAAGTCTGTAAAAGGGTTTAATATAAAAGACTTTGACGGTTACTTGAATGAACAGGGGTACAAAAAAGAATACTTAAGATTATTAGAAGCGGAAACCATTAGTGAAGATGGAAAGGCTTTTGATTATTCTACACGATATAATCCGTCTTTAGCCGCTGAAAGAGTTAAGTTACAATACCTTACAAACTACATAAACAATCAGATAGAAAGAAATGTTGAGTCACAAGTTTTAGATTATCAATCAAAAAACAATGGAAGACACCCTTCATTTGATGGTGTACAACTTTCATTTAGCTCTGGTGTAGATGATAAGCAGCTGACCAAGTACATTGAAGAAGAGTTTCCTATAATGACATCCAAGCTAAAGCAGAGAGACGTTAAAAATGAAGAGCTTTACCAAAGCATGAAAGAAGGTGAGATTAGAGGTGTAGGCCAAGCATTTAAGCAAGGATGGAGATCTGTTGAAGATAGAATAAATAGTTTTAGCGCAGGAACATATGACTTATTGGGGTTAGATAATGTAGCTGATGAAATAAGAATGAGTCAAGAAGAAACAGAATTAGAAAGAGAAGACTTCATGCGATATACTTATGCAAGTGGTAAAGAAGCAAATGTAGACGGTACAAATTATTTGGTTGACAACAAAGGACAAGTATACGACACAGACTTAGGCTTGAGAGTTACAGAGGTCCTAACACCTAAAGAACTTGGCAGTATAAAAGCAGTAGTAGAAAATACAGGAGAAGACTCAAGTACGTTTTCTACGGCTGGAATGATAATTCAAGGCACTGGAATTGCTTCGGATATGCTACTTCAAATAGCTCTAACTAAAGGTGTTGGTAATGTCGGTAGAGGTGGATCTGCATTTTTAGGTGCTTTTGGAAGAGGTAAAAAAGTTGTAGACATTATGTCTGCAATACCAATGAAAGCCACAACAGCTTCTGCTATGGTTGCTCAAGGAACTTTATTTTCAACGAACTTAGCGGAACAATCTTATAAGCAAGCATTAGAAGGTGGATTATCAATTGAACAAGCAGAAGAAGTTCAGTCTATAGCAGGAGCTCAAGGTCTTGCTTTAGGAGTGTTGACAGCTCCAATATCCACACAGACTTATGCAATGGATAAAATATTTGGTAGAGGTGCTAATGACGTTCTTGTAAAAGGAGCATTAAAAGCCTATGAAAAAGCAGGAGCAAAAGGAGCCAAAGCATTTTGGAGCAAGGCAGTTCAAAAAGCCAAATTATACGCCATGGAAAGTGGCAAAGAAGTTGTTCAAGAAAACGTTCAGCAAGTAGGACAAACATATGTTATTGGAGAAAATGTAAATGAATATGCCAAAAAAGAAATAATGGCTAACACCATTAGTGGCGATGATTTTATAAATACCACTATATTGTCTGCTGCTGCTGGCTTTTTTATGCCTTTTGCCGGAGACGTTTCATCTAATGTAAGAACCAGTGTTAGAGATAGATTTATGCCTGGTGCAAAAGCTATAGATAGATTAACAGCATTGGATGTTTTATCTAAAAATGTAGACAAAACAACTCAGCTTTTAAATAGTCAAGTTACTAAAGGGTTATATACAGAAGAGCAGGTAAAAAACATATTAAAAGACATTGATGTTTACAGAAAAACAATCAACAGTATACCGCCAAACTTAAGTGCAGAAACAGCGTTAAGTATTATAACTGATGTTCAAGAAATAAGAAAACAAGAAGAATTAAAAAAACAACGTGATCCAGCTTTTCATCAAGATATAGATAACAAGATCCAAGAGCTGCGTGATGGTATAGTAAAGAAAACAAATTTTGATTACCTAGATAATCAAACTAAAATAAAGTTAAAAGACGAAGCATTAACAGAGCTTACAAAGGAAGCTGAAGATAGGGGTGAAAAGAATTTTAATATAGATGACAGTCAAGCAACTTACAGAGCTATAGAAAACTTTAACAAACTAAGTACTCAAGAGAAGTTAGACCTAGCTAAAATAAAAAAAGTAACTCCAGAGGCTGCTCCAGATGTTGATGAAGATATTGAAATAACTCCAGGTGAAATGGCAGTTAATGTTGCTCCATTTTTTGCAACAAGCGTTGAGAATGTTGCAGAGGCTAATGACGTAAGAAAGGCTCCTGAGTACCAACAATACAAACAAAGCCTTATAGATTTAGCAAACGACATAGGCGTAGAAGCTGAAGTTGATGAGGCTGTGGGTGGGTATGTAAATGATGCTGGAACAAAAATAAGAGAGGTTAGCAATGTAGTAAGACTGCAAGATGCGACATTAGAACAAGCGCAAGAATTTGCTGCATTAGCTGCTGCTTTAGCTCCTGAAGTTCAAGAGTCAAGTATAGCTGCAACAACCACTGAATTAGAGTCTCCAACACATAATGCAGACGCTGTTACAATCAGGGTGTCAGATCCTCAAGCTGCCTTTGAAGCTTTACAAGAAGTAGGAATTGATGAATTTACTTTGAATGAATCAACTAATTTATTAACTTTGCTAGACGTACATGCATTTAGAAATGATAATTTCTTTGAGCAACGTGAAGCTTTATTACAAAAACTAGATGAAAAAAATGTCCAATACGAACTCAACGAGCTTGAAGCGCTTAACTCCGAATTTATCGGAAAAGACAAGAGAAGGCAAGTATTATCAAATGCTCGCAAACGCCTCATACAACAAGGGCAAAAAGAAACAAACGTATATCGTAAAGTCCTCTCAGCGATAAAAAGAGACGCTGAATCATTGGGTGTATCTCCTAGTGAATATGTAAGCGCTATTAAACCAAAAGAAGAAGTCGATGTCGTTGAAGAAGCTGAAGTAAAATTATCTCCTACAATATCTAAACAAATTGATAATGCAAAAAAAGCATTAGAATCTGTAGACGCTGATATTAAAATTATAGTTCACAAAAATGAAGAAGCTTACGCAGAAGCGACCAACGAGCAAAATAGACTCGTAAAAACAGCTGGCGAGTATAATCCTCAAACAAAAACAATAAACATAAACCCTGAGAAGGCCAATGAAAGAACTGTGGCTCATGAGGCGTTTCATGCTATACTCCTTAACTTAGTAAAAACAAATGCTGAAGCTCAAAGACTTACAGCAGCTATGATTAAAGCTGTTAACAAAGTGGCTTCACCAGAGCTTAAAAAATACTTAGATAATTTTGCTAAAAATTACGAGAAAAATATTCAATCAGAAGAAAAACTTGCTGAGCTTGTAGGTAAATTAGCTTCCGAATACAATAGCCTTCCTAAACCAACTCAAAATGTAATAAAAAGATGGCTTAATAGACTTGCTAAAATATTTGGTTTAAAACCATTTACAGATACCGAAGTTATAGATGTGCTTAATACTATATCCGGGAAGCTAGCAACAGGAGAAGCTATAACACAACAAGATTTATCATCGGTTCAATCTAACGCTAAATATGTTTCTACAGACGAAGCTAAATTATGGGGAACAGTGCCAGTGAAAAAGCAAATTAGAACTAAGCCAGATCCTAAAAAAACAGTTAAAGCCTATAAGATGTTTAGAGTTAAAAAGTCTGAGCCTGGCAAATTGTTTCCTTTATTTGTAAAAGCTGATGAAGAAGTTTTAATGAACACTTGGATAGATGCGGAAGTTGGCGAGTTAACTAAAGAAGGGAAAGTAAAATCTAAAATAGGTAATCTAGCGTTTAGACCAGGGTGGCATATGGGTGACACACCTATTGCTACTCACATAGGCGATAAGTATAATTTTGAAAAAGGTGAGACAGATAAAAGCTTAAAAAAGCCAACTGCTAGAAGCGCTAATCATGTGTGGGCCGAAGTTGAAGTATCTGCAGATGTAGATTGGCAAAAGGAAGCAAACTCAAGAGCTAAAAAAACAAAAGACGGAAAGATTATACCTCGCACAGCACAAATAAGCGATCAGTTGCCAGAGGATGGATATTACAGATACAAGACCAATCCAAACATGACAGGAGAATGGCTTATTGGTGGATCCATAAAGGTTAACAGAATTCTTACAGATGAAGAAGTAAAAGCGATTAACGATGAAGCAGGTGTTGCTGATTTACCTAGAGTTAATCCACTAAACTTACAAGAACTAGGATTTGAAACAGAAATTGTAGCTGATAAAGATGTTAGCAGAGAAGTTGACACTGAAGAGCTATCGGTTAGAAAACAAAAAATAGGAGACTTTGAGGTCTCTTACTTTGAAGATAGTAAGGTTTACAATAAGTTGCTAAATTCAGGATTAGTAGAAAACAATGTTAATATTGCGGATTTAAATGGAATTCCTGTAGCAGTACATCAACCAGATAACATGTTTGTCGGCACTATATCTTTTAAAGGCCAAGATATATTCATAGGTCAAGGTGGTGTGTTTTATGTGCCTAACACTGGTAACGTATGGGCTTCTGGATCTAAAAATTCTGCCAACCAATTAGCTAAATTAATAAACGACAGCGAGGTTGATGGTGTAAGAAGAATGGCGCTTGTTAGAGGTACAGATCCAAAGATGCTATCATCGTCTGAAGGTGTTAAAGCCGCTATGTCTATTGTTGAACTTATGGTAGATAAAAACCTTATACCAAGAAAAGATTTTAGATCTTCGCTTATTAGGGTGGGTAAAAAATATGGAATAGATTTTTCAGGTTCTGACTCTGCTTCTTCTATAAGAAAGGATATTGAAGAGAAGTTTATGAAGCCTACTGATTCTACATTTCAAAAAAGAGGTACTTTCTTTGAAGATCTTATTGGTGATTTGGCTCAAACATCAACTAAAACCAAAGAAAATTCTGACAAAATCAGAAGATTTTTAGGATACGATAAAAGAAAAATTACTTTTGGAAAAGCTGGAATAAAAGACGCTATAGGCAATATATTAACTGAAAGACTATTAACAGGTTTACCTACTAGTCATGTATATGCTGTTGTCGAAACAACTAGCGAAGTGATTGTAAGACCAGCTACAAAAGAAGAGTTAGCAAATCCTGATCATGGAAGTTACCCTTTTGTGTTAGTTACTAAAGATGGATCTAAACCTGTCTTAAAACTGCTTAAAAACAGACCTCACGCTGTAAAGGATAATGTATTTACTTTAAAAGACGGAAGTCAACCAACGCAAGCAAAACTTGGTCTTGCTCAAAGAGGTATGGGCCAAGCAATTTTTTCTTCAAGAAAACAAATATCTGATGGTGATGCTAACTTAATTGAATCGTTTGCAAACAGAATTATAACTCAAAAAGGTATTACTGAATTTTCTGAAGAAGCATTACAGTTTTATGCAGAAAACCAAGAGGCCATTGATACTTTAATTTCTCAAAAAAGAAAAGGCTTGCCTAGAGATAAATCAAAAGAGAGATCTTTAGCTTTAAAAATAGCTAGAGGTGATACTGATTTTTCAGATGCAGACATAGACTTATATGCGTCTTCCAAAGAAAATGTTCAAGCTGAGGTTGAAGCTATAGGTAGAACAAGAAACAAAACCATAACTTCTGATACATACAAATCAATTCTGGCCGCAACAAAAAGCACTACCAGAAGAGATAAGGCCAAGCCTGAAAGTGAGAACGTTCAAAGAAAAAGGTTTTGGGCTTCATGGAATAGATCTGCTAGAGAACAAAAAATGAGTTTGGCTCAAAAAAGAAAGAGCTTAAATGACGCTGTAAAAGCATACGCTAAAGATAGAAAAGGAACCATTACTACAGCTCAAACTAGAGCCGTTATAAATAAAATAAATACCGTAAACCTTGACAATCCTGCGCAAGTTAAAAAAGTCCAGGAATATGTTGAAAAGGTATTTAAGAACGCTGACTTTGCTAACGACTTGTCTATTGCTAAAAAACTAACTGAGTCTGCTACTAAAAGATTGAACTCAGGAAAACTAGGCGACAATGGCAACTTTAACGCTGCAGTGTCTCAATTAATTATACTTCCTTTAGCTGATTTAGATCCTTCAGATTTAAAAAACTATAATGAGTTCTTGCAAAAAATAGCTAAGCGCAACAAAAAAACAAAGCTAGATAACGAACTAGTTAAGGAAGCTAACGAGATATTGAACTCTATTAAGTCAAAAGAAATAGAGAGCGAATCTGAATTGCAGTATGATGAAACAAAAGGATTTATATATAAGGAAGGTACTCAAAAAGTAATCAATAAAATACTTGATCCTAAAGTTGGCGGTGAAACCATTATAGAAGAAAACTCTGAGTTTTTAGAAAACAAATTAGACGCTTTAGACTCTGGTGTTTTAGAGGTGCTGGTTGAAAAAGTTAATCTTGCTGAAAACGAAAACAACGCTGAAATTGTAGAGCAGATAAATGATTACGCCAAAAACAGACAAAACCTTATAAATAATACAGTTAGAAAGTCAAGCAAGCTAAGTTTAGGTAATTTAAATAAATTAACTAGAGATCAAAGCATTGGTCCAAGAACCCTAAGAAACTTAAATAAAGGACAATTGGCAATGCTAACAGGTACAGAGTTAGCTGAACTTGGTGTTCATTTAGATAACATAAACGAAGGGTTCTATACTTACTATGCCAACAAAATAGCTCAAAGGGTGGAAGCTAATAACAGAGCAATAAACACAAACCCTGTATTTGATAAAATGTTTACTGCTAAAGGTAAGTTATCTACCGTTAGACAATACATATCTGCTAGTGTTAAAAACAATCTTGGTAAGGTAGGTCTTCCTTCGTCACAAGCAGCTAGAAGGGTAGGAATAAGAGGTCAGATGATTAGATCAAACCCACTAAGTGTTATAGATCAAATGTTTGGAAACTACAAAAACAATGATGTATATGATAATGTAATCAGACCAACTGCTGAGGCTCATGCCAAATTCCAAAATTGGATTAACAAGCAAACAGATATATTAGAAGCCGTTGAAAGTTTATTGGCTCCCACACTAAAAGAAAGTGTAAATGCAGCTGTAAAAAGAAGGTTTGAGCTAACAACGTATTTACTTCAAAAAGAATTTGAATCAAACCCTAACAAAAAAGGAGTTGCTCCTGCGATTAACTTTATAGAAGGAACTATAGATAGCTACAAAAGCGACAAGAGATCCAGCAGGTATAATGAAGAAAGCATTGCTATTCTTGAAAACATAGCCAAACAGTATAGCGAAGAAGGTCAGATATCACTAAAAAAGATGGATGAAGCAATGTCGCCAAAAACAAAAAAAGCCTTGAAGATGTTGGAAGGAATATACTCAGGCTTAGGAGAGCTTCAAGCATATGCAACTAGAATTGTAAGGGGTAATGAATTAGATTTAGTAAACGATTATGTTCATCATAAAGCTGAATATAAAGGTCAAGAAAGAGACGATGCCAATTTTCAAAATGCAGTAAACTATTTAAATATACGACCAGGAACAGAGTCTAAAACTTCTCTTGAAAGAGTAGGTGCTACTGCTATAGATTTTGATCCAATAACAACTGCATTAAGAGCGACTAGAAACACCGGGATGGATTACTATATGAGTAACGAGATTTCCACTACAAGGCAAACGCTAGGAGTTTTAAAGAAGATGGCTGTAAGGGATGAATCAAAAACTGAAAAACAAAAAGACAAGCAACTAGAAGCTGTAATAGATTTGGATAAGATATATAGCGAGGCGCTAAATAATGTTGTTACTAACAATGTATCAGGCGAAGTTATCGGTGGGAAACTTTTGAACGGAATGAGAACTACAGGGTATTATGCAACACTTGCTTCTTTGCCAAGAGCAGGAGCTGAATACGCTTCTAACCTTGCATTTGCTGCTCTATCCACTCCTTCTGAAACCACTTTAGGTATGACTAAATATGCAGGATTAAGCATGAGTAGTAAAGGCAGGATTATAGTGGAAAACACTGCATCAACAGTGAATACAAAGCTATACTCCAAAGAAGCTTTAGGTGGATCAAAGGCTGAAACACAAGGCATTACAAGAAAAAGAACTGCTGCTAAAGCAAAAGGCAGAGTAAAACAGAGTCTAGAATATGTGTCGAGAGCTACAGGTGTAAAATATGTTCCAAAGGTTGTAGATAAGATTGGAGAAAGCTTAATCGCTAAGCCGGATCAAATGATATCTAGACCTCTGTGGTTTGGTACATTTGCAATGGAATTCAAAAGCCGAACAGGAAAGACGGTAAATTTTGATAAAATTGCAGAAAATGATTCTGATTACATCAACGAATATAAAGACGCAATAACAGCAGCAACCAGAAAAGCAGACACCAATGTAACAAGAGCAGCAACATCTAACGATCCATTCTCTCAGGTGTTAAAAAATCAAGCACAACAAGGAGAGAGTGCAATGAACTTTTACAGAATGATTAATGGTTATATGTCTAGTTTTAGTTTGAACGAATACGCAACGGCTAGACAGGCCGTTGCATCTATGGCAGGTCAAGGACAAATGGGTGTTATAAAAGGTGCTGCTACTTTGGCAGGAGTTGGTGTTAGAATGTCTTTGTATGTCACGCTTTTACAATACTTTAATGCAGCAATGTTTGGATTTTTAGGCATTGGAGACGATGATGATACAGATTATGAAGAACTAGGGTTACGTCAAGCCGTAGGCGCTGCTACATCTTTGATAAGCAGAGGGGTATCAGGCAACGTGCCATTGATCCCTATGAATTATGCTTTAGAAAGTTTAAATAGAGAATATGGATATGAGTTAGGGTTGAGGTCAGAAAAAGAATACAATGGGCTAAAACATTCTCTTGTATATGCAACTATAAACCCTTCTAACGCATCAAAAAACCTTGAAGAAGCAACCCTACTTCAGTTAACCGGTCCTTTTAATCCTTATGCAAAAACAACGTTTAGAGTATTAAAGCTAGGTATTAGATCTCAAACCAACAAAACAGAAGAAAGTAGACAAGCAAACTTAAACAAATTATTTTCAGAACGAACCGCTATAGAAGTAGCAAATTTATTTGGAGGCGTTCCTTTTTATAGAGACATAAGAACAGGGTTCTTAAGAGAACAATTTAAAGAAGATGATCAAAAAGGGTTTAGTTTGGATCAACTTAAAATACTTGATCCTGTAGAATACAAAAGAATAATTGAGCTTCAAAAATTTGAAAAACAAAACATGATAAAAAGCCAAGACCAAATGATTCTTGAAGCTGAACTTAAAGCTTTAATGGAAGAGATAAAACAATTTAAATAAAAAGCGCCAAAGGAAATAAGTAAATACAAGCACTATTATCCAATCAAGCATCTTAATCTTTTTCATTAAAATAAATGTGTTAGTCTTGCTATTTGTCCATGTTGTGGATGATGAAGGAAACCTTCTACAGCCTGCGGAGCGTGCTGATATCCATTACGATGATGCCAGGAGTCAGCTGCACTAGGACTTCTCAAAGACTCGACACACACCGAATGAAAGTCCTTACTTGTTTTGTGGTGGACATGATGCGTGTATACATACCTATGTTTAGTTACAGCCCAATGATCCTTGGCTTCAATAGCCATTATAAGCGGTAAGTCTTGAGACTTTGCACCATCGCCATGCGTGGTTCCAATTAGATTAGTTCCATATCTAAAATACTTACGATGCGAAATGCTAGTGTCAAAGGTTACATTTTTAGAATGCCTAAACCAAGACT
>WLWG01001542.1_pt1 | contig 20381 bp, 23 predicted proteins | sample 6712871 | NCBI WGS metagenome assembly WLWG01 (sample SAMN12718693, study PRJNA515312) | sponge metagenome | isolation source: marine sponge | host: Mycale hentscheli | place: New Zealand: South Island, Marlborough, Capsize Point | collected 2003-05-01
ACGGAATCCGCTAGTTACCTTTACTCTACCGAATTGATCACGTACTGGCTGTAAAATATTTTCACACAATGCTTTTAGTTTATCTATTTGATCAGCGTTAGGTTCGTTATCTATACCCTTACGTATAGCTGTATCTGATTTGGTAAGCTCCTGAAGAGAAAAATTTCGCGATAGCTGCATAATTTTTTATTGAGTGTTTGATAATAACATAAAAATCATATTAGCCATACCCATGATTAACATGCCGGCAGACACTAATACAATTTTTTCTAATCTATTTATTTGATGTTCTATTTTGTGAATTTTGTCATGCGTCTGCTTTTGCATAATTCTGCAAAGCTTCTCATGATCCTCTATTTTTTGTAATGCATTTTTAGCCATTATGTTCTACTCGCTATTACCTTTTCTGTTGGTGATAGTAACGCTTCTTCGTTACGTGTCAAGTTAGTTTGTGGATTTTTTTGTTGCACATTACTAGCCATTTGTACAGGCATTGGTGTGTTACCTAGTGGTGGTGTTTGTATTTCATTTACTTGAGATGTTTGTATTACTTCTCCTTCAGGTGTTTCTCTTGCACTAAACAAATCAATTACACTATCTAAAATACTTCTATCTATTTTTTCTTCAGGATCTAAAGGTTTATTTCTATATTCTTTTTCAATTTTTCTAAAATCTTTTTTAGGATAAAAATATTCTTTGTTTATTTTTTCTCCTCTATCTTCAGCAAGTTTTTCTGCTTCTCTAACTCTTTTTTTCATACGTTCTTTGTAAGCTCGATAAGGAATATTTTTACCTTTTAATAATTTGTTTGCGTTAGTTGCAGATAAACCTCTTTTTCGTAATAATCTTTTTAATTCTTTTTCAGGCATTCCTACTTCTAATGCATCTTTTAAAACAATATAAAAATCTTTATTGACTCTAAAGTTTTCATCTTGAACATCTGTAAATTCTTTATTTAAAACTTCAGGTCCTCTTGATAAAAAATCTTGTAAACTAAATAATTTTTCTGTGGAAGTTACAGATCTTTTTGCTCTGTTGTATTCTGTTGTTTTGTATTGCATGGTTCGTGGTACGTCGACATTGATAATTCTAATACCTGAAAATAATGCAAGCATTTCATCTGTTAAATCTCTAGGTACTCCACCTCTACTAACATCTCCTGTTACAGCTTCTGCTATTTTTCTACCTGTGCTGACAGCTCCAGGTTCTATACCTTTTAAAATATGTATAAAACTTTTTTGTAACTGAGTTCCAATTTCATCTGTTTCTGAATACACACTACTACCTGTTTTAGTTTTACCACCTCTTCCACCTAATAATAAGTTTGTAGGCATAACATCAGAAATTCTTTCTAGTGCAATTGATTGTGATATAAAAGGATCAGTTAATTTTCTTATAGGACCATCTTCTCCAACTAACATATTCCAAACAATTTCTCTTCTTTTTTGATCAGTCATTTGTCCTTCTTCTAATGTTTTTAATGCAGCTTCTATTGGTTGAGTTACTACATCATAAGGACTAAAGTATGAAAAATTAATTGCTTTACCCACACCATCTTTCCATTTGTTTATTGGAATAATAGTTGCTCTTGAATTCCAAGGCGCAGCCAAACTTCTTTTGTAAGATTCTATTTGATCTTCTGTAATTCCTGTTAAGTTTCTAGCAATAGATCCTACTGCCATATTAGCACCACCCAACGTAACAAAAGCTCCAATCAATCTTCTATAACCTATTTGTCTTAACAAAGGATCACTCGATGCAGCTTCTTTTAAACCTATGTCTATAATGTTTGTAGTAGTTCTTATCATTTCAGCTGGAAACGATACGAAATTACCAAAAGGAAGTTTTCTAATGTCTTGTACAAACTGTGGAACTTTACTGTAAGTTGGATAAGTATTTCTTATCTGCCATGCTGCTGCTTCATCTATAGCTTCATCAAATGTTTTTAATTTACCAGTAAAAGTATTTCTTCTTTGAAAAGGTCTGCCTGTTATTTCTTGTGTCCATCTAGCTACATCATCTACTTTATTGTACATGCTTTTCATTTGTGATTTTACGTATTCGTGTCCATACCATTTCCACAAGTTGTCACCACCTGCATATATTCTTGTAGCAGTTTTCATCATTTTACTATCAGACAATCTTCTAATTAAATTATCCATACTAGTAACACCTTTAGTATTTTTAATATCTTGTAGGACAGCTTTAAGTTCTGAAGCTACAATGTTTTCATCAATAACCCCAAGTTTAATTTTATTTTCTATATTTTTTATAAATGCATCCTCATTAATTATTTTTCCTGCACCAAAAATATCATCAATCGTCATTTTAAGAGCTTCAGTTACCGATGATCTTCCACCTATATGTCCATTTGCCAATGGAAACATGCTAGCAGATGTAACGTTACGAACTTGTGTAGCTGGAGACAATACAGTTTTACCAAATTGCGTTGCAACTTTTAACTGTAGTATATTTCTATACACACTATTCTGCATCCAATTATCTAGTGTGCCTGGAGTTCCTTTTAACGCTTGTGATACTTGTTTAGATCCAAACAATTTAGACATATCGCTTCTTAATAAACCTAGACCTTTTAGTTTACCTATTGGATTATCTCCAACATCTAGAATACCTCTTCTTATTCCTTCTTCTCTAGATCCATATAACCACCCTTCTTCTCTTCCAACTTTAGCTAATCTGTCAATCATTTTTTTATTGGTTGCTTGTGTAATCGCATGAGATGTTGTCTGTAATACAGAAGATTTTAAATTATTTTCTTCACCCAATAGTCTTTTAATTGCAGTTGGTAGTTCTTCTCCTGTTTTTAAAATTTGATCTGATCTTAAATCGTATTTAGAAATTCTTTGTAATATCGACAAAGGATCTGCATCATCTTGTTTTCCAGATTGTAATATTTTTTTAACCAATGCATCAGCATATGTTCTTTCTTTTTCTACTTTAGAAGCTTTACCTGGAAACTTAGCAGCTTCTTCTCTTAAATCTTTATTTTTAGATACAACATTTTTATTAACCCAATCAATAGCTTTATCTAAAACTTTTTTGTCTGGTGCAAATTCTGGGTTTGTAAATACAGAAAAAGATTTACGTAAATAACCTTTAATATTAGCTAACATAAAATCTTTTAAATCACCTGATGGTAATAATTCAGCAAAATTTTTCTTGATATCTAATAGTTCTTTATTCAAAGCTTTTGCACTGTTACGCAGTTGAAAAGGTAATGCATCTAATTTTTTTTGATCTTTAAGATATGATAACACTTGATCTAAATAATAATCTTGACTAGCAGGTGAAGTAGTTTTTGTATTGTATAAACCCTCAGATGCTTTAGCTAAGTCATAAGATTTTTTTTCTAAAGATTCTAAATATTTTTCTATAGTTCTAGATCGTGCTTTAATTTGTCTTTTAGCCTCAGAATTTAATTGAAATGCTATACCTGTTTGTTCACCAACAGATCTAAATTTAGCTAAAAAATTATCTAATTTTTTTAATCTTTTTTTAAGTGGGTCAGCATCTTTCACTGAAAATAATCTCCAGTCTTTAAATTCTGGTAATTGTTTTGCTCCGGTTCTAGCTGTTAACATTGGAGTCATTATTTTTTCTACAGTAAACGCACTAGCGTCTCTTAATCCTTTTACAGCTGATTTTGCTCCTGGAGTTCTAGATGCTAAATATGAAAGGGGTGTTACCACCGCTTTGTCTGCAGCTTTTAATCCTATGCCTGCCACATATGCACCAGGTTTAAACAAACCATATTTTAAACCAACAGCTAGTGGTTTACCCATTAAAGAAAAACCCCCACCAATAGCCATACCTTCAGCACCAAATCTTAATCTGTTTTTAAATCTGACCAGTGCAAGATCAGATCCTGTTAAACCTTCTTCACTTTCTTTTTCTGCTACAAACGTAGGAGTGTCAGGATCACTTGCTAAAAAATCTGTAGCTCCAAAAGCTCCAGCCATAAACCCAGCTCTTTTTGCAATCTGTGTTTTAGTTAATTTTTTTCCTGCAGCTATTCTTTTTGCTTTTGATATAGCTCTACCTCTTGCACCTATTTTAAAAATAGCTCCACCAGGAATACCATACTGAACTGCAATCTTACCTAATTCACCAACCAATGTTTCAGGTTCTTTAATTTTATTTTCTTCGTAAGCTTTAGTTAATCTTTCCGTTAATTCACTTTCTTTTCCTGCAACTCTTTTACCAAGATCAATACCTTCTGTAAGTAAACTACCAACACTATAACCTAAGTCCTGTACACCACCATACAGTGCTCTTTCTATTTCTTCAAAACCATCTATGTAATCTTTTTCTTTAGGTGTATCTTTACCTTCAGACAGCTCTTTTATTCTTTTTACTTTTGATGGATCAAACGGATTTGTTTCTAGAAATGGTACAAAATTTTTTAAACCTTCCCAAGTAAATTTAACTTCTTTTTTAGGTTTGTTTAAAGTTTCTTTAATAGTATCTTTTACAAAGACTTCGTCAAGAAGTTGACTTTCTGTCTTTTTTTTAAAGGGGTCCATGTTAACCCTCCTGTGGTAATACTAAATTTACGTTATATTGTTGGTTAAATTCATCAACATCTTGTTGAGTTCTAATGTTTGCAAAATCTAACAAAGCTTGTTTGCTGCTAGCTATAGTTGTTATTACATCATCAGTAATTTCTTTAGGTAGTCTTGCTCTTAATTCAGCATAAGATAAATCTGCAACAGGATCCGTGGTCCCTGTTTCTTGAACCTCTTCAACTATATTAGTCATCATGGGTTTGTTACTCATACCACCTAGATTTAAACCAATCCTACCACCGTCAGCTTTATCTTCTCTTAATTTTTTTAAAAATTCTTTAGGGTTATTTTTGTATTCCATGTAATCAGTAAGATCAAAATCACCTGTGTCTGCAGCAATAGATTTTAATATAGTCTCACCAATCAAGTCATCTTCTTTAGTAATTAATTTTTGTAACTGTTGATTTTTTTCTAATTCTCTTTGCAATTGTTTAATTTGTTCTTGGTTTGCACTTACATCTACTTGTGGACTTGCTGGCATTGTTTGTATTTCTGTTATTTTTTGAGTAATAATATCTTGGCCATCTTGAAGTTTACTTAGTGCGTCTTGTTTAGATTGAAATTCAAAACCTTTTACGTTTTTAGGATTAAGTTTTGCTTCTAATGCAATTAATTCTTTTTCTCGGTCAAATTCTTTTTGTGAGGCTTGTTCGCCTTTGACTACATCATATGCACCAAGAGCTAACTTGTCTTCAAAGCCTTCACTTGCTGCTCTTGATTGTTGAAACTTAGCAAAAGGATCTTTAGCTGATGCTAATGCTGTGCTAATTGCTCCACCAACACCACTACCTGTTGGTGTTCTAGTTGCAATATCTAAACCAAAGTCAATTAAGAAATCATTAAATCTACGTTTACCTGTATTTCTCTGAGGCATAACCGTTCGCATTTCATCCATGACTTCTGTAACTCTGTTACCTACATTATAACCAGGTCTCTGTAGTCCAGATGTAATTCCGCCTTCAGCAGATCCACCTTTTCTAAACATAGGTCTTTTGTATAAGTTATTCATTATACCCTTCTTGCGTTTGCTTGTCCTGTTAAAAAGTCACCGTAGTTTCCTAGTAATCCTCCACCAACTGAAGCTATTCCCAACGCATTCTGCAACGGCGTAGGGTTAGGTGTTACCATAGATTGATATTGTCCAGGTGCTCCAGATGCTATCTGTGCAATTCCAGTTCCTAGATAACCTAGTCTTTCATAAGGCTCGTAAGCTTCTAGTCTGTTTGCTTCTCTTGTAGCATCTAGTTGTGCTTGTTCTTGTGCTTGTTGAGCCGCGCCCGCTGACCCTAAACCACTAATGTCTTGTCTAAATAACCCTGGAACCTGTGCAGCTAATCCTTGTTGGTTTCGTCCTAATGCCATTTGTTGACCAAAGGCTTGATTAGCTAATTGATTAGCTTGAGTAAATCCTTGTTGTAATAATCCTGATTGTAATAATGCTCTGTTCATGTCAGATTTGTTTTGATACTGTGATCTCATAACACCTTCTCGACCTCCGCCTAAATTACCAGACATAGCTGCTTGTTGACCTATACCTGCTAAACCCTGTGCAGCTTGTGAATCATATTCTGCTAATGTTGCATCAATTACATCTTGTTGATACGGAGACATAAAAGGTTGGTATGCTCCAGCTCCTGATAGACCAGCTGCTGCTGTATCATAAGCTCCTGCTTGTGTAATGTAAGGTTGAAACGCACCAATACCTTGGCCTTGTGTTGTAGCCATTGTGTAGGCATCTCGTTGCGCTTGATCTTGACCAGCAACTGTAGGTGCAAATAAACTTGTATCTAACGGTGCTGCCGTTCTTGTTGTTAACTGTTTTCCATAATCCGTTTGTAAATCTTGTACGTATTGTGGTGGGAGTGCTTGTGTTTGTTGTACAGCCATTATATTACCTCGCTTAATCTTTCCGATGTTTCAAACATCTGTTGTGCGCCAGCCATACCCTGTGACTCATCAGATACTTGTCCACCTTGTTCTAAATGTTTCATCATGTTTTCCATAACTTCTGCGCCTCTATCTATATCTCCACCACCTGCGTTTCTAACAGCATCTGCAGTAAATACAAACTCATTTACACTTAATCTTGCAGGCACATCGTCTGCTTTTTCTTCTCTTCCAATAGGTACAAACCCACCTTCAGCTCTATAATCTTTTTCCATACCACCAAGGTCCATGATTCCACCTTCTGCCATACCAATTCTACCACCGTAAGCTAGTTTATCTACATCTATATTTTTTCTCTTGCTTAAAAAAGGATATTTAACACTTAATGCTTTTAATTTTTTACCTGATGGATCTTTATATGCTTCTATAACTTCGGCTCTAATACCTTCTATATCTAATCCTTCACCACGGTCCATAATTTCATCTACATTTTCTTGTGGAGATAATAATTTTTCTGTTCCTTTATATATACCTAACGCTCCAAGTATTTTTTTAGGATCGGTTAGATCGCTAAAAGATGTTGGAACATATTCTCCAACTTTACCTACAACTTTTTCAAGAAAGTTCTTGTCTTGACTACCGAAGCCAATATTATTATCTGTCATTAAAGCTCGTTCTGCATTTGCAGCATTAGCTAACTTTCTTTTATTAAAAATTTCTCCTAGTCCACCGCTGTCTTGAATAGGACTACTAAAGTATTGTCTAAATCCTTCACCACCTCCAGGAACTTTAAAAGACATATCCTGTAAGTTATCCATACCACCGCCAACACCTCTAGCTAATTGACCCATACCATAATTCATTAATCCTGATTTAATTGATGAACCTATTCTACCTGTTTGATCAAAGCCACCTATACCAGCCATCAAACCTGCAGCTATCGGGTTAAACGGTGCAACAAACGGCGCAGCTTTAACTGCAATCTCTGCTACTTCGTTAGGTATAATTTTTCTTAATCTTTTTTTAATTGAACTTCCTATCCCATATTGACGTCTACCATCTAAACCCATGATACCACCATAGGCTGCCATCTGTCTGTCAGGTAAAACTGGTCCTTGTGGTTTAGGTTGAAAAGGATTAACTGGTTTAGTTGGATCTTCTGGTAATACAGGACCTTTAGCTAGACCTCTAAAATAATCTTCTAACATTTCCATGTATTCTTTAGTGTCTCGTAACTCTTTCATTTCAGGAAATACATTTTCAAATTCTATTATATATTCTTGCATATCGTATTCGGCTTTTTGTTGCATTTCTTGTGGAGATTTAGGTCCCTCGTCACCTCTATACTTAATAGATGGTGCGTTAGTCTCTAGTTCTTCTGAAATTGATATATCTGTTATTGCCATGGTTTTGTTAGTTTACTTTGTTTTTGAGAACAAATCAAGAGGGGGCATGATAACTTTTACGTCTTGTGCCATCTCTTCTGCTTTGTACCCTTTAGTTTCCCAATCTTTTCTTTCCTTAAAAATCTCTCCAGTTTCTTTGTGTCTGTAAGTTTCTTCTACTTTTGCGTTATATACTTTCATTATGTTGTTACCTCTTTCTTAATATTTAGATAGCTAATGGCTACATCAAACGAATCTGAGCTGCTTGATTGCACTGTAAAAGCTTTACCACCTTCTACTATCAAAGGTTGTGTTAATAATTCTTTTGTTTGATTAGCTGTTAATGCTATAGATTTAATAGCTGTAATACTGTTGTTAGTAACAGTAACAACCGGTGTACCAGCAGATGTAACTAATATTGATTTGATAACTATAGTTTCATTGACTGCAGGAATACTAGCACCTAAAGGTGTAAGAGCAGCACCACTTGTACTATTATCTATACCTGCAAATTTATATTGGTTTACTACTGCCATTAATCTAAAAAGAAACTTCTAGCTTCTATCTCCTGTTTTAATTCTTCTTGAAACGTTGTATTTAATTTTTCAAGAACCGCATCTAAATCTCTAACTAAAGACTGTGCTACATCCTCTTCATACTCTGAGCTTGCTCTAGTTAATGTTTGTACTATTTTTGCCATTATAATCCTGGTTCTTGTCCAGATTCTTTAAAAATGTCATTAAAAGTTTCTTCTGACATTTGTGTAGCATATATAGAATCTCTATATGAATTACCATATTCATCCTTGGCAGACATATCAGTTAAAGATAACACTCCATCACTATCAGAACTTTCATTGTTTTGTAATAATGATTCTAAATATTCATTATCAAGATCATTATAGTAAGTTGGATTAATATTACTGAACTGACGCATATCATAAGTTGGTTGATTATATCTTTGACCTAAACCAAACTTCTGTCCAAGACCTCTAATACCAGCACCTATTATTCCACCCCCAGTTATAAAATCCATAATGCCGCCACGTCTTGTTTGATTAAAAGCACTTGGATTAAATGCTTTAGCTCTTGCTAACTCTGCCGGAGATACTGTATTTCTACTATCAAAAAAACCAGGGTTAACTCTTTGCCCTGCTCCAGATGCAATTGCTCCAGATCTTATATCTAATGCTTCTTGGCTTGGTGTTGGACTTACTCCTGGAGGTAATTCTGGACCACTTGGTGTTCCATCAAATCCAGAAAAATTACCAGTTTCTGCAGAACTATAATCTCCGCCACCTTGATAACCACCAAATCCTCCTGGTCCACCAAAGTCTCCTTCTAAAGAAGGTATGCCTCCAGGTCCTCTGTTTGGTTTACCTTTTAATGATCCGTATAAATTTAAATCTATAAGTATTTTTTCTTCTTCAGGTGTAATATAAGCTAATTTAGCTGTAGGCGTATCTGGTGATGACTTAGCAATTTTTGGTACAGTTACCATTTCTGATGGTTTATAGTTTTTTACACCACCTTGTATTTTATAATTAATTTTTTTATCTACAGACATTATCGTCTTCCTCCAGCATGTATGTCTAACCTAAAAGTTCCTAGTTTCCAACTAGTATCTACTGCTGTATTAGATATTGTAAGAGCTATAGCTCTTGCTCTTGCACGTGTGTCTACTTTTGTTGTAGTAGATGATACAGTAAACGGACCAAGTGATGAGCTAACTGCCGTGTCACTAGGATAATCTCTTAAATCTAATTGTACAATAGCGTTTCCTTGTTGTGCTATAAAGTCAGGAATAATTCTACTAACTCTCATAATGTTTTCACCATCACCTCTAAGGTCAGCCATGTTTGTAGCGGCCCCTCTTACAACTTTTTGTGTAATATCATAGTCACCAGATGTAATATTTGCTGGAATTGCAACAGCAGAAGATGCAGCTTCTTGTTGATTAACTCCTGTTTCATGTTCAAAATAAATTGTTGAACCTTCTGTGTTACCAACAACATCAAAAGACGCATCATCACTTGCATTATATTTAGTCCCATGAGGTAAGCCAAATACTGCAGAATCTTCCCAAGTTGTTCTTGGAAATAAACTACTTGCATTAGTAAACCATATAGGTCTTTTAGCAGTTGAGTCTAAATAACTATACATAACTGCTCTGTTAACATTGTTAGATGTACCTGTTGGATAAAACCAAGTAACTTCACCAAACAAGTTATTGATACCTGCATACACTAATTGATTAGAAGTAGTGTTAAGATCATCATAAACATAGTCTTCAACCAAACAATCCATAGATTCTAGTTTACCAGTGTATCTAAAGAAACCATTATCAGACATCCAGTACGCAGCACCATCAACTTCAACAGCTGCGTTCTGTCCTATCAATCCACAGTTAGTACCTACTTGTTCAAAAGCAAATGTAAATGGTTGACCAACAAAACGCATAGTAAATAAAGAAGTATCAGTCCAAATGTATATTGCATTTCTACCAAGTTTAGCACCCATGATCCGTGATCCGGCAGCCAGTCTTTGTGTACCAGCAGTATTTTCTGCTGTAGGTGTATAGTCATTAATATTTTCTTGAGAAGAAAATCTTATAAACATTTCATCTTGAGTAGTTTTATCTCCTATAGTTGTTTCTGTTCCAAAAAATACTAAGTGACGGTCAGGTGTTGACACTAACATATTACGTGACGCTGTTGGTGCACCGGATATAATAGTTGCTCTTGTTGATGTTGCATTTGTTGCATCACCATCCCATTGAAAACATTCTCCATTATGAATTAAAGCAATAAGTGTTGTACCTAAATTGTCCAAAGACCATAAACCGGGATCTGTTACTGAGTCAGTGTTAGCTGCAGGTGATCCCCAACCTGTAAAAGATGAAGTGTTGGTTACAGTAGCACCATTACTGTGCGCAGCTCGTGTTGAACCTCGTACAGCTCTTGTTATACCAGTTAATTTACTACCTGTAATTCCTGTGTATGATATTTCTTCTGAACCTACTTGAATAAAATTTGTACCAGAACTTGGAAAACCAGTCGTACTAGTTAATGTAATTTCTGTAGCCGAACCATTGTTACCGTCTGTGTTGTCTCCTAATAAACCATTTAATGTAGTTGTTAATGCTCCTAAAATATTACCACCCCATAATGATATACCCCAACCAAATGCACCTAGTTGTTCTGGTGGTCCTACGTGATAGTATTGAAAATAGGTTATACCACCTGATGTTGTTGCACCACTGCCTGTTTCATTACTAGGCATTGTAATAGTAATTGTAGAAGTAGTTGGTACGCTTGTTACCATAAATTTTTTATCTGCAAAATCTGCGGCAACAAAATTAGAGTTTGTGATAGCACTAAATGTAGTTGCATCACCAAATAAAATAATATCTTGTGGTTGAAAATTATGTGAACCACTAAATGTAAGTGTTACTGTTGGAGATCCATTAGTTGTGCTAAATGCATTTGTAATAGCCGTGCCTGATGGGTTAGTTAATGGATGTATATCGTAAAAAACACCACCAGAATATACATATAAAATCCTGTTTGTGCCAATAGCCGCAAATTTAGTTGATGCTTTGTTTACAAAATGATGCAAACCTCTAGCTACACCTGTTAATTTAGAAGCACCTAATTGATTCCAGCCACCTATTTTTTCAGGTGTGCCATATCTAAAACGCACATTTTCACCGTCTGTCCATTGTGACTCAGCTCCGGTAGATGTAACTTGTTTATTGAATCCTGGTAAAAAACCTAGTTTTTGTAGCATATAAAAATCCTGTTTATCAGGTATTATAGCAGATTGTCTATGATTTCAACACCAATCAACGTTAAAGATAATTGATATTAATGTTAAAACGACATTTTTTATCTGTGCAATTTGTGCTTTGATGGGGTTTATTTGAATCAAATAACAAAATTCTATTACTTATAGATTGTATAAATTTATCTTTTATCCATGTGCCACCATCACATGTGTTTATATAAAATATAGCTCCGTTATGTTTAAATGGAAAATCAACGTGTTCACCGTATTTAATAATTTTTTTTGTGCTTGGAAAGCAATTAACTTTTACTCTTAACAATGTAGATATTTTTAATTTATCTAACACAGGAATGATTAGATCAAAATATCTGCTTTTTTCTTTTTTTTCATTAAACAATTCATGAGTAAAATAAAAATCTTTGTCACCTTTATGTGCAACATTATTTTTAAAATAATAAGGAATGTGACTGCTTATTACAACTGAACTGAGATTTTCAAAGTCTTTTTGTGATATAAAATTTTCTTTAATTTTCATTACTATTTAATTCTAAAGTTATAAGCTAAAGATATTCTTGGTTTATTAGATTTATTTTGTTGGACCCCATGCATTAGATTAGATTTAAACATAACGAGTAGTCCTTCTTTAGGAATTACTTTAAACTCTCTCCAAGTAAAAGGATTATTTTTGTTATAAACATGCTGTATACCTTTAGGTTCAGGAGAAATAAATCTTAAATGTCCACAGTCCTTAGGAGTTGATAAAAAATAAACAGCAGATATTTCATTACCTTCGTGATCATGAGCTTCTTGATAGTCATGTTTATTATAATAATTAAACCAGCTCAATTCACAAAACATTTTTTTATTTGTGTAACCAAGTTTATCTGCAAACACTTTTACTTCATTAAATATCCAACTATGCAATTTATCAAATTTTGTGTTCTTGTGTAAGTTATTTGTTTCACAAGTATTATAAACTGTAGCATCCCAATTATCTCCACCACATTTAGTTTTCTTTTTAAGAACTTTACATTCTTTTATTAATTTATCTTTTATAATTTTATGATTAGGATTTTCACTAAATCCAACGGGTGTTATAAATATTCCTTCTATTTTCATGACCAAATATAATTATCTAATTCTTTACATTTATTTAAAATATTTTTATTTAACAAATTAGATTCTTTACGTAACTGTATCCCATCCTCGTGAATTAAATGCATGTCATCTATGTTACACTGTTTGTCTTCATATAAAACATTGTTAATATTTAATTGTTTTAGTTTATATTCTAACGGTTTTTCATCAATACACAAAAAATCAAATATTTTTTGTATAGTGTCATTTGTATTCTCAACTAAGTCTTTATAATTAATTATTATTTTGTCCTCGTCCGAAGACATTAAATTTTTAATTGATTCAATGTTGTTTGTTAAAACTGTATTTTTATTTAATAAATTTTCTAAATACTTTGATCTATTGTCTTCTTTACATATTGAAGCAAATGAATTTAAAATTTCTTTCATAGGTCTTTTTAATATAATAAACTTATTTTTATTAAACAAAGTATTAATTATGTTGAGATTAAACTCTTGACCCCAAGATGATCTATCAATTACATAGTCACAATCCCAGTGACTATAATAAGAATCAAAAACAGATCTAACAACATTTTCTAAGGATTTATGGTCAGGAAAATTTAAAAATTTTTCGTCTTTTTTTAATAAAAACAAACTGTTAAATATTTCCGGTAGTAGACTGTTTGCTGTTACTTTAATATTTTTATGTTGATTTATTAATACAGCTAATAAAGTATTACCACATCTAGGTAGCGCAGTTAGAAAAAAATATTTTTTAGCAGTCACGTGGTAAACCTATAAACGCCCGTCTATCAAATTTATTGTGTTCTGCTCTTTCTGTGCCTTTTATATTGTAATGTAAAAATACTTGTATACACCAGTTTCCATAAAAAGCTTCTCTCCAATGCTCAATCTTTTCTCCTTTGTATATCATTAAATCTCCCATATTTAAATTTATAGGAATTCCTTTTAATCCTATTTTACCTGATGGCTCTACAAATATAGGCCACTTCTTGTCTTGAAATAAAGTTAAGGTTGCAGATATTTCACAACTATATCTGTCTTTATGCCTTCCTAATATATCTCCATGTTGATATATTCTTGTATAAGAATATGTTGGAACAATTTCTTTTTTTATTTTACTTTCTATTACAGACTTCATTCTTACTAATAGTATTTCCATAGCGGTGTCGGAATAATGGTTATAAGAAAATGGGACCTGAGCATCGCCAAAAGAACCCCAACCTAAATTGTCATTTCCAATCATTTTTTTATTATGTAATCTTTGTGATACCTGTCTTTTAAGCATAAGATAATCCGCTGAAAATCTGCAAATATCTTCTGAAACTGCTTTTTTAATAACTATATAATTATCTTTCTTAAATTTTTTACTCATACTTCATATTGAAAGCTAGTGTATATCTTGGGTCATCGTCTTTTACAACATCTACAAAATGCATTTCACTAGAATCAAAAATAACTATCCTTCCTCTTTTAGGTTGTAAAGCTCCTTTTAAATTTACAAAATAAGTACCTGGTTTTTTATTTGAAAAATACATGTTTCCACTAACACTAGCCCAATTTCCTACTACATGATTATGTTTTTGAATGTAATCATTTTTATTTAATCTGTTTCCCCATGCATCAACTAATTGAACTGCATTAATATTATTTCTAGTTATAGATATAAACTTAAATAAATACGTATTAATAAATTTAGTTATTTTTTCAAAATCTTTGTCATTTATAAAATGATTCCAAGAAGTCATTTCTCCTTTAACATTAGTTCTTTTAGTCATTGATGAGATTAAATTTTTTTCTATTTTTTTTTCTAGTGAGGATATGACTTTTTCATTTGTATAATCTATAAATAAAATTTTATCTTTAATTATACCCCAATTAATTTTATTTTTTTTACCACCTATTAATTTCATAATTATTTAAACTGTGGTCCTATTCTCCACATAACAGCAGAGTATCTAGTTCCTTTTGTTACTGGCTCTACCTTGTGGTTTATAAAAGAAGGAAATACAATAATATTTCCTACTGTATTTAATTCTTTAACTTTGTGTTTTATTAACTTGCCGTGATCATCTATCCATTGCAACATAAAATCACCACCTTCATAATCTTTTGGGTCATTTAATAAACATGTCATTGATAATTTTCTTTGTTTATTATTAAAATGTTTATCTGTATCTTTTATAGGTTCTGGAAACATATCATAGTGCCAATTATAAAATCCATTTTTTTTATAAGTTGTAAACTGTATGTTTTCATTCCAGTCTGTATCAAAGTTCCAACCAGATTTTTCATTTGCATAATTAACTGCTTGATTAAACTTATTATAAATCCATTGATCTTTTAACCAAGTAACTTTAGAATTTCTAACTTCTTTATTTACTTTCTTTTTATTTTTTTGCATTCCTATTGTGCCGGAATCTAGTTTTTTATCTACACCTAATTTAATTATTTTTTTACAGTCTTTTGGACTTATAAGATTTTTGAAGTACCAATACTTATATTTTAAATACATTTAATATCTTTCTAGAATAATAACTAACTTATAACCTCCCAAGTATTAGTTGTAAAGTTGTATTTATAATAGTCATTATCATTTGGATCATCTGTTTTAGATCCTTTCCAAGTTACTAAATCTTCATCCCAATCAAATTCCCACCAAAATGTATCATCACCGACAGTATAAATTTGACCGGTATCAGGTACAAAACCTTCTGGTGGTAACCAATCTAATGTATCGAGAGTTGTATAATCATTTCTAGGCCAACTAGGAAAGGGTTGTGGATTTACAAATCTATCTTCATCAGGAAGATAAACATCTCCTGGTTTTGCATATCTTCCTCTAAAAGATCTACTAAAAGAAGTTTGTAACCAGTAACTATTATCAGTTCCCCAAAAATTATTACACCAAGCAATACCGTCTGCATGCTTGTTGTTTTCTCCTAAAGGGCCATTAGAAGTTTCAATATTATTATCAACAATACAAACTCTTTTAACTACATTAGTTGTTGAATCTATTTCGCAAAAATTAGCCATGATTAATTATACCATAACCCTTGTTTTACCCAAAAATAAACATCGTTACTGGACCATACACCGCTTGCCGGTGGGGCATCAATATCTACTGCTACTTCTCTTACTATAACTCTTCCAGAACCTCCCGATCCTCCTGAACCTTGACCTGGAGAAGTTCCTCCTCCACCGCCGCCAGTGTTAGCTTGTCCGGATTGATTTCTTCCGCCTCCGCCACCTTGACCACCTGATCCTGGAGATGCACCGAAGCCACCGCCTCCGCCACCGCCAGCTAAAAAAGTTCCTGAATCTGGAAAACCACTAGGAATTGTTTTACCATCACCACCAGCAGCTTGACCGTCCGTACCGCCAGATTCTCCTGCTCCTCCGCCACCACCGTAAGTTTGTGGTGTTCTTCCTGAGCCTGCGTTTCCAAATCCGAATGTTCCTGAATTACCTGGTTGTGAAGGTTGTGTTGCAGCAAAACCTCCTTGTCCCCGGCCGCCTCCGCCACCGGATCCTCCCGTATTTCCCGAAGTAGCATATCCACCACCTTGACCACCGGCCTTAGCAGTTAATGAAGCACCTGGAAAAGCTGAATCGCTTCCACCGCCACCGACTGTAATAGGTGAAGGGGATTGTGGGGATGCAAATGTAGCTGGTGAAATAATCATACCACCTGCTCCTCCGCCTGAAGATCCATCAGTATTAGTTTGAGATCCACCACCGGCAACCATTACAACTTCTAATTGTGTATATCGAGTATCACAAGTCCAAGTTCCGCTTGATGTAAAATTAGTTATAATATTTGGAAGAGTAGTTGTACTTGATCCGTTTACAGGTCCGACAACACCCCCGTTACTTACTTGACCTCCAATTGTGCCGATAAAATCTGACATATGGATTACCTCCTACGCGTCGTTTAGGATTTCAAAGTTAACAATACAAGTTAAATCGCCATTAGCACTTGCTCCACCTTCTAAGGTGTCACCTTCTTCAAGATATACAGCTGAATTTTTATCTATGACTACTAAAGTTGAATCTGCTGGAACCGCTACTGTAGATGCGAATGCTATAGCTGATCCACCTGATTTTTTTAGAAACAGTGAAACGTCTGCTGATGATGATCCATCAATATTTGCTACTATGATACTATTAATTTTTACAAGTGTATCTGAAGCAGCTACTAAAATATCATCTGTAAGAGTAGTAGTTAATGCATGAGTAACTGACTCACCTGTTATTGATGTTACATTTACTAGATTTGGGTTTGCCATAATTTATTTCTCCTGTTGATCTTTTATCCGAAAACCATTGCCATTGCAATAGCTTTTCCTACTGTTGATGCTTGACTACCGTTAATTTGTATCTGACCAGTGCCTTTTGGAACCAGATTAATACTAATATTACTGTCTCCACCAGACGCTGTAAATGATGGTGCATTTCCGGCAGCTGCATTAGCAAAAGTTAATTCATTAACTGCTGAACCTGTAGCTGTTAATAAGAATAATTCATTGCCACTAGTGTCTAAAATAGAAGTACCTATTTTAGGAGCTGTTAAAGTTTTGTTTGTTAAAGTTTGTGTTCCGGTAAGAGTTACATCTCCACTTCCAAAACCAGTATCAAAAACACCTGTGTTAGTTGCTACACCATCAAAGTATACAATTTTATGTGATTTATCATCTGTTGCAAAAGTAACAGTTGCACCTGAACCAGATGCAGCTTTTAATTGTACTGTTTCTGCGTTTGTAGTTGCATTTTCAATAATATAAAAATTTTCTGTAAGAACAGGAAAAGTTACAACTCTTGATCCTGTAAGAGCACCTGTTAATTTAATAACTCTTTGTTGAGCTGTGCCTGTTAAAGCACCATCATCAATATCTAAAGCCACAGTTCCCGAACCTGCGATAGATACTTCTAAAAATCCACCAGTTAATTGTTCGATAAGTTGTAAATTTGCGTTAGTCTTTGTTCCCCATGTACCGGCGTTTTCACCAGTGGCCATTAGCTCTAAGCCAAGATCCGTAAAAGTTGATGCCATAATTTTGTTCTCCTAATTATTGTTATATATATTGTTTAATTATGTTTAAGTCAAACATATTTATGCTGTTTTAGTTGTATATCCTGTACTTGTTTTTGGCGTCTTAGTTGAATAACCACTAACAGACGTTTTAGGACTTTGTGTTGAATATCCTGTGCTTGTTTTAGGATCAAGTTTTCCATAATATCTAAGAATTAATCCTGCAGCGTTAACACTAGATGTTGCTAGTTGACCTGTTAATCCCATAGTCATTTCTGTTGGAGAAATAGTACCTATTGTTGATGTAGAACTAACCCCGGTTAACGGAACTCCTATTGCAGGAATAATTGATCCTACAGAAGATGTAGCTGAAACACCTGTTGGTGTAATTATTTGATTTGAACTAACAGTTAAATCTCCTGGACTAGATGTTAAACTAACTCCGGTCAATCCCATAACATCAGCTGGAGAAATAGATCCAACACTTGAAGTTGTTGAAACTCCTGTTAATCCCATAACATCAGCTGGTGAAATACTTCCTACGTTAGATGTTGCACTAACTCCTGTTGGCACAACTGTGCAATCTATAACTAAACTTAAAGAACCAACATTAGAAGTAGAACTTACGCCTGTTGGAGATATTACAGATGTTAAATCAAAACCTAATGATCCAACACTAGAAGTTGCAGAAAGTCCTGATGGTTGAATAAGCTTGTTAAATGAATCTCCATAAGGTTCTTCACCCCAACCATTTCTACCCCAACCAACTAAAGTACCGGCATTGTCAAAATCACCAAGTTCTGTTTGAGCTTGTACACCTGTTGGTGTTACAATAGAAGTTAGATCAAGAGTTAATGATCCTACTGAAGATGTAGCACTTACACCAGTTGGTTGTACAGTAACAAGTTGAGTTGCTGTAACACTTCCAACACTAGAAGTTGCACTTACACCAGTTGGTGCAACAGAATATTCTACTCCCCAACCAGAATTACCCCATTCTTGTCGGCCCCAACCTTCTTTATTAGAAGCTTCTAATGAACCAACTGTACTTGTAGTACTAAGACCTGTTAAAGAAACTGTAAGAGTATTAGATGCCCAGGAATTTTGGTTCCAAGCTACTGAAGGATTATCACCACCCCAGATAGATGCCATAAGGAGTCCCTCCTTATGCTATCCGAAGAATTGCGTTAGATGCGTCTGCTGTTGGAAATTGAATTGTAAAAGTTCCACTTGATACAGTTTTGTCTCCACCAAATGCGATTGCACAAACTGCTCTATCAGAGTTTGTATCATTATAAATTAAACAACCATTGGCTGTGAATGAAGCAGAAGTAAAACTAACGTCTGCAAAATCACAACATGCAGTATCAGTTGATAAAGCTGGAGTTACACTTGTAAGTGCTGCACCACCTGCAGAATAAGCTGAACCTGATGTGTTTGAAATTTCGTTTGATGTACTGTAAGCAGTTGTTGATTTATTTAAAGTAGCACTACTTGTGTATAAAGCTATCTTAAATGAGTTTCCAGATGATGCTGTAAAATTGTGTAAAGCTTGTAAAACTTCTGCTTTAAAACTGTTACATACTGCCGATGTTATTGCCATAATTTTTTCTCCTAATTACTGAGGCGGTGACTCGATTGGTATTCTTATTGTTCCATCCGTGTAATCGTCTCGTCTTCTTCTTCCAACTTGCATCGCTGCAAACTTTTGTAGTTCAGTTTTATATCTATTTTCATATAGTGTCAACATGTCTGTTGGGCCTTTTAAAAACATAAATGCTTCTACTAGACACGCATATAATAACCCTTGTGGAAAGTAATTACTTACGTAAGTTCCACCTGTATTAGTCTCTAAACCAGTTGGTTGAGCGTTGTAATAAATAATATATTTGTAATTTTGATCTGGTGTAGGTGCTACATATATTGCTCCTGAAGTAGCTGTATTAGTACCGGTTGTGGCACCTCCATACATAGAATAATATTTAGGAAGTCCTGTTGTATCTTGAGCTGCAGTGCCCCCTTCAGTGCCTGTTAACTCTCCTACGTATTCAGATATAAAAGTTTGATCACGTCTTTCTAACCATACTCCTTCACCTGTAGTAGCTGATGTTGAATCAAATACTTGAACACCTCTTATAAATAAAGCTTTAGTTGGAACTGTAATACTATTAAAATCTGTAGCAAATTGTGCTTCTGATCGAATTCTATCTGAATCCATTGGAATATCTAAATTAATTCTATGTTCTGCATTTTCTAAAAATCTATTTATAACAGCAGCAGTAAACACAGTGTCTCCAACCTCTGTATAGTTTCTAATATCTGTTGTTAAATTTGCGTAAGTATATCCAGCCATAATTAAGCTCTATCATTAACGGGTCCAATTGTACACTGAAAACCGCCTCCTGTTGCTGTACTTCCAGCATTAGATACTAAAGGCACTGTTATAGAATTAAATTGTTGTTCTGTTGCTTGTGTTCCATTTGGTAATGTAGGACCAACTTCTACAGTAGTTGCAATTGCTGTTGCTAAATATGATCCAAAAACTTTTGCTCCGTTTGCATGAGTTGTTGCTGTAGTATTAGGTGGAGTTATTCCTCTAAATGGAG